>ENA-OPBW01001060-OPBW01001060.1-human-gut-metagenome-genome-assembly--contig:-NODE-1060-length-16175-cov-10.491935_pt1 | contig 16175 bp, 17 predicted proteins | sample MGYA00241070_ERZ501456 | MGnify/ENA primary metagenome ERZ501456 (study PRJEB25962, sample SAMEA2042624) | human gut metagenome | biome: human gut; feature: human-associated habitat; material: faeces...
AAAAGCGGGCGGGGTCCAGGGGCGGAGCCCTGGCCGCGCGCCGCAGCGCGCGGAATACCCCCATGCTCAATGAAGCGCAGGAGGGGGTCAAAGGGGGAACCCTCGCCGGGGGTTCCCCCTTTTGCGCCCGCTTATGCGGGCGCAATTTCCCTCCCGCTCCTGCGCAACAAAAAACGAGGGACCCGTTATCGGGTCCCTCGCCTTGCACTGGCGAAAACTCACACAACGCCCTCGGCCATCATGGCGGCGGCGACCTTCAGGAAGCCCGCCACGTTTGCGCCGACCATGAGGTCGCCGGTCTTGCCGACCTCGACGGAGGCGTCGTAGGCGGCGTGGAAGATGTTCTTCATGATGCCCTGCAGCTTCTCGTCAACCTCCTCGAAGCTCCAGGAGAGGCGCATGCTGTTCTGCGTCATCTCCAGGCCGCTGGTCGCGACGCCGCCGGCGTTCGACGCCTTGCCGGGGCTGTACATCAGGCCCGCGCCCTGGACGGCGGCTATCGCCTCCGGAGTCAGCGGCATGTTCGCGCCCTCGAAGACGCCCATGCAGCCGTTGGCGATGAGGGCCTTTGCGCCCTCGAGGTCCATCTCGTTCTGGGTCGCGCAGGGCAGGGCGATGTCGCACTTCACGCTCCAGATGCCGTGGCAGCCGTCGTGGTACTCGCTGCCCGGTACCTCATCCGCGTAGACCTTGATGCGGGCGCGGCGGCGCTGCTTGATGTCGATGATCTTGGCGAGGTTTATGCCGTTCGGGTCGTAGACATAGCCGTTGGAGTCGCACATCGCGACGACCTTGCCGCCAAGCTGCGTGCACTTCTCAGCCGCGTAGGTGGCGACGTTGCCGCTGCCGGAGACGACCACGATCTTGCCCGCGAAGCCGTCGTTCTTCATGCAGCGCATGGCCTCCTCGGCGAAGTAGCACAGGCCGTAGCCGGTGGCCTGCGTCCTGGCCAGGCTGCCGCCGAAGGGGATGCCCTTGCCGGTGATGGTGCCGCCCTCGAAGGTGCCCATGATGCGCTTGTACTGGCCGAACAGGTAGCCGACCTCGCGCGCGCCGACGCCGATGTCGCCCGCCGGGATGTCCACGAACTGGCCGATGTGGCGGTAGAGCTCGTTCATGAAGCTCTGGCAGAAGCGCATGACCTCGCCGTCGGACTTGCCCTTCGGGTCGAAGTCGGAGCCGCCCTTGCCGCCGCCCATGGGCAGGGTCGTCAGGCTGTTCTTCAGGGTCTGCTCAAAGCCGAGGAATTTTATAACAGAGGCAGTGACGGAGGGGTGGAAGCGCAGGCCGCCCTTGTAGGGGCCGATGGCGCTGTTGAACTGGACGCGGAAGCCGCGGTTCACGCGGACCTTGCCGCTGTCGTCCACCCAGGGGACGGAGAACTGGATGAACCTCTCCGGCTCCACAAAGCGCTCGATTATGCCATTCTTTTCATACTCAGGATGCTTCTCCACAACGCACTCGAGGCTTTCGAGGACCTCGAGGACGGCCTGATGGAACTCGGCCTCGCCCGGGTTGCGGGACAGCACCGTGTCATAAACTCTTTTCAGGTACTCGTTTGTCAGCATTTGCCTTACCTCACTTTAAATTGAAATAGTTTGTATAATTTGCCCGATATCTATCCTTATTCTAACTTATGATTATGCGCTTTGCAAGGGGTAAAGCCAAATTTGGGCATGTTTTTCAAACTCCGGGCGAACAGGTGTTCAAACTGCCTTGCAAAGCCGCGTGCGGGCGTGTTACTATATTAGATACTAAGGCAAAGGGAGGTAGAATTCATGGCGGAATATGTACCTGGCAGGGAATTTGCGCTGCGTCTGGACGCGGCGGACGCTCTGGCCTCTCGACGGGAGCTCTTTTACATCCGGCCCGGCCAGATCTATATGGACGGCAACTCGCTCGGCCTATGTTCCAAGGGCGCCGAGCGGGCGGTCCTGCGCGCGGTGGAGGACTGGAAAAAATACGGCATAGGAATCTGGACCGGCGCAGAGACGGACTATTTCCTATATTACGAGAGCATAGGCGCGAAGCTGGCGCGGCTCATAAACGCGCGGCCCGAGGAGGTAACGGTCTGCGCGAGCACGACTCTGAACATCCACCAGTGCGTGGCCACCTTCTGGAAGCCGGACGCGCGGCGTTATAAGATAGTCGTGGACGAGCTGAACTTCCCCACTGACCGCTACGCCGTGACGAGCCAGATAGCCCAGCGCGGCCTGGAGCCGGACGAGGTGCTCAAAGTCGTCCCGAGCAGGGACGGCAAGACCCTGGCGATGGAGGACATCCTCGCGGCGCTGACCGAGGATGTGAGCCTCGTGCTGCTGCCCTCGGTGCTCTACCGCAGCGCCCAGCTGCTGGACATGGCGGCCATCACGCGCGCGGCGCACGAGCGCGGCATCATCTGCGGTTTCGACCTCTGCCACAGCATAGGCGCCGTGGACCACGACATGGAGGCCTTGGACTGCGACTTCGCGGTCTGGTGCAACTACAAATACCTCTCCGGCGGCCCGGGCGCGACGGCGGGGCTCTACGTGAACCGGCGTCACTTTGAGCGCGGGCCCGGCCTCGCGGGCTGGTGGGGCAACCGGAACGACACGCAGTTCGAGCTCCGGCCGGAGTTCGAGCACGCGATGAACGCCGGCGGCTGGCAGACGGGCACCTCTCCCATCCTGAGCATGGCCGCCGTGGACGGCGCGCTCGACGCCTACGAGGGCCTGACGATGGCCCAGGTGCGCGCACGCTCGCTGGAGCTGACGCGCTATCTCATGTACCTCATTGACACGGAGCTCGAGGGCTGCGGCTTCACCATAGGCAACCCGCGGGAGGACGCTGTCCGCGGCGGCCACGTGGCGCTGGAGCACGCGGACGCGGTGCGGATAAACGAGGCGCTCAAGGCGGCGCAGGTCGTGCCGGACTTCCGCTATCCGAACGTCATCCGTCTCGCGCCGAGCCCGCTGTACACGAGCTTTGAGGAGGTCTGGGAGCTTGTGCGGCGGCTGAAGGAGATAATGGACACTCGCGCCTTCGAGAAATACTCGGACAAGGCCGGCACTGTGGCCTAAACAAAAAATCGGGGGAAAACACAAGTTTTTTATTGACAAAGTGGGCTGAGTTTGCTATTATAGTCGTCGCCGGTATTGCGCTGGTGTAGCTCAGTCGGTAGAGCAGCTGATTTGTAATCAGCAGGTCGGGGGTTCGAGTCCGTCCACCAGCTCCACGCTGACTGAAGCGAATACGGGGGTGTTCCCGAGTGGCCAAAGGGGACAGACTGTAAATCTGCTGGCAATGCCTACGGTGGTTCGAATCCACCCGCCCCCACCATCTGGGGTAGACACTTTAGATGCCTACCCCATTTTTGTCAGTATTCATGCGGGTTTGCGGGCTTTTTAGAGCTCAAAATCCAAAGTGATTTTCCATAGATGTCTTTTCCATTAGATGGCAAAAACAAGGCTTTGTACGAGATGAAGCGAGGCTTCCGCCTGATTTTTCAGGCCGGAGGCCCCGCTTTTTTTTCGTTCTGCGTCCCTTTTCCCCGTTGTCGGAAGTGTAGAAGTTTCCGGCAGGTTCATAGATAGATTGACGAAAGTCAAAAACGGCTCAACTCAAGCCCTCAAAATACAAGGGGGTAGTGCGCCCTTTTTCAGAAACTCCCCGGCTGGCAGGCCAGGGCGGTTTTTTGCGCTTCCCCCCTCTCACACTCTCCCCCCTAAATACTTTACCAGCTGGGAAAGAACAAGATACGCTTCGCTCTTAACCAGCAGGAAACCAAGTTTTCAACAACAGCCAAGAAAGGATGAGCAAAACCATGAACATCGGCATCGACCATGGCTACTACGCCATCAAGACCCGGCATTTTTCTTTCCCAGCCGGTATCTCGGAATATTCTCACGAACCCTACACCCTGCAGAACACGCTGGAGTACGGTGGAAAATTCTTCGTGTGCGGAACCGGCAGACAGCCGATCCTGCGAAACAAGATGGAGAACGAGAACTACTACCTGCTGACCCTTGCGGCCATCGCCAAAGAGATCCAGCAGCGGGGCGCCAGGACGGAGTGTTCCGTCACCATCGCAGCCGGCCTTCCTCTGGCCGGGTTTGGCCGGGAGAAAAAATCCTTCCGGGAGTACCTTCGCCCTTCTTCCCAGCCGGTAAGCTTCAAGTTCGAGGGCATCCCCTACAAAGTGACCATCGAGGATGTGAAGCTGTTCCCACAGGGGTATTCCGCCCTGATGATCCATCCGGAACTCCTCCAGAACGAGCCATCCGTCCTGCTCATGGACATCGGCGGCTGGACGGTGGACCTGATGCGGCTGGACAACAATGTTCCCAACGCCGCCACCTGCCGGAGCCTGGAACTGGGGATGATCCGCTGCATCGACGAGGTGAAAGAACAGGTTCGCCGGGATGTGGGGCTGTCCGTTACCGACGCCCAGGTGGAGCGAGTGCTGGCTGGAAAGCCCTGCAGCATGGACGAGAACGCCCGCAGCATCATCCAAAAGCAGGGCCGCCTCTACACCGAGCGCCTTCTCTCAGCGGCCATGGAAGCAGGGTTTGACCTCAAGGCCATCCCAGTGGTGATGCTGGGCGGCGGCGCAGCGGTGGTCAAGCGAAACGTCGCCCCCCAGGACGGCCTGTGCCGGGTTTTTGCCCTGCTGGACGACCGGGTAAACGCCGAAGGATTCGAGCGGATTTTGGGGCGTTTGTCGGGCGGTGTGGGCAAGGGATGAGCAGGCCCCTTTTTATGTTCCGCCCAAACCTCCAGAATGAGGACCACCGCCGGGCATGGGCGCTGCTGCAGGCTGTGCCGGAAGGCCAGAAAAGCGCCTTCCTGGTGAAAGCGATTCTGGACAGCGCCAGGCAGGACGCCTTGGAGTCCACCCTGCGCCGCATCCTGCGGGAAGAACTTCAGGCTGTCCCTTCCCAGCCAGTACAGCAGCCGGAGGAAGCCATCCCACCGGAGATGCTCGGCTTCCTCAATACCCTCATGGATGATGAGTAAAATCCCCCAAAGCAGCCCCCAACATAGCCCTTATTGCTTGTGACGTATGTACAACAAGCTGCTGGATAATAAAAATCTCATCCTAAGAGTAATGCTGGCACAGCTGATAGAACTTCAAAGCAAGACCACATTTGCAAGGCCAGAAATCGTAGACTTAAATCAAAAAATTTCCGACTTAGCCAGGCAGAATCATTCACTCTCCAGGTTACAGGCCAAAGGGTGCATTGACTCTGCCATTTTTATAGAGCGTAGCAACCGCAATAATAAACTGATTGAAGAACTACGGTTTGAATTGCGCCAGCTTCAAGAGCCAGACCGTGTCAGTGAAACAATCGATCAAACGAATTTTTTGCTGGATCTTCTTGATGATGCCCAACCCATGCTGGAGTTTGAACCTTCCATATTTAAGAGCATGATAAAAGAGATTACCGTCTATCCTGAAAAGTTCTCTTTTGTCCTTTCCAATGGGCTGGTTCTTTGCGAAATGAGGCGATAGACATGAAAATGTACCTCCAATAAGATTCAAACATTCTGTTAAAGATAGAAAAAGGCGATACCTGGTTGTGAAAACCAAGTATCGCCAATTTTTCTTGTCGCACTCCTGTACGGCAGCTGCCCTATGTCAGTAATGTTCTCATACTGTCTTATTGGAAACTACCCTTGGGGCGCTTTTTTGTTTTTCCCCGCTCTGGGGGCGCCCCGCGGCAGACAGAATACGACAGAAAACACCATTCGGCAATTTGTCGAATGGTGTCGATTTATGTAAACAAAAAATTGCCTTAATCATGCAGCTTTATATTGCAATATCGGCGGCATTGTGCTAAATTATTACTACAAAAGCGGCTTTCCTGCTCAAAAATATAGATTGCAGTCCGTGATTTGTAATAATAACGGAGGTTTTGATTATGGAAACCAAAACGCGCGTTCTTATCGCAGAGCCCGGAGAGGACTTGAGACATTTGCTGGCAGCTCACATTGAGGAAGACGAGGGTATGGAGCTTGCCGGCGCGGCGGGCGACGGCGAGGAAGCGCTGGAGCTCGTCTCGCGTCTGCGCCCGGACGTGCTGCTGACGGAGCTGATGCTTCCGAAGCTGGACGGGCTCAGCCTGCTGCGCCGTGTGGCGGAGGCCAGCCCCGGCACCCTCTGCGTAGTGGTCTCCGGCTTCTGGAACGAGCGGGTCATCGCGGAGTGCTCGGAGCTTGGGGTCTGCTACTTCATCCCGAAACCCTGCGACGCGGCCTCGGTGCTCTCGAATATCCGGCAGCTCACCGCCGCGAAGCGGCCCCAGGCGGCGCGCATGCCCGTCGCCGCGCCGTACAGCGAGCCCAGCCTTGAGGCCATGGTCACGGACATCATCCACGAGATAGGCGTCCCCGCGCACATAAAGGGCTACCAGTATCTGCGCGAGGCCATCCTCATCACGATAAACGACATGGACGCCATAAATGCCGTGACGAAGGTCCTCTATCCCGCCGTGGCGCGCAAGTTCTCGACCACGCCCTCCCGCGTCGAGCGCGCTATCCGCCACGCCATCGAAGTAGCCTGGGACAGGGGCGACATTGAAACGCTGCAAAAGTTCTTCGGATATACGGTTTCCAACATAAAGGGCAAGCCCACGAACTCCGAGTTCATCGCCATGATAGCCGACTGCATGAGCCTGCGTCGGAAAGCCGCGGCGGTCAACTGAATACATCCCGGGAAGCGCCGCGGCGAGAGCCGCGGCGCTTTTCTGCCTTTTTCGCGCCCGCGGCGGCTTATAATTGCCGGGCCTTTGAAAGGAGGTACCGACTATGAAGCAGCTTTTATCAGTCTGCGCGGGGCCGCTCTCGGCCCTCATGGCGGCGCTGGCGCTCTGCGCCCCCCTGCACCGGGCCGTGGACGCCGGCATAGACCCCGCGACAGACTATGGCGAAGCGATGATAGACGCCGCAGCCGCGGGGGACGAGGAGGCCGGGCGCGCCGCCGAGGCCGCCCGGAACGAGAAAATAGAGCTCCTCGGCCTCGACGAGGAGGAGATAAGCTATGACGACCTAGCGCTGCTCGCCAAGGTGATACATACCGAGGCGGGCAGCGCCTGGCTTTCGATGGAGTGGAAGATGGCCGTGGGCGAGGTGCTCCTGAACCGGGTGGCCTCTCCGGAGTTTCCGGACACGCTCCGGGACTGCGCCTTCCAGCCGGGGCAGTACACGGCTGCCGACGAGGGCTGGTTTGAGGTGCTGCTCCCCTTCCGCGACTGCGTGGAGGCCGCCTTCCGGCTGCTCTCGGGCGAACGGGTGCTGCGCGACCCTTCCGTGGTCTTCCAGTCCGGCGGCGTGCAGGGCGGCGGCGTCGCGCTCGAACTTACTGACAGCGTCTACGGCAGCGTGTACTTCTGCTACACCTCGCGTCCGGAGCTCTACAGCTGAGTTTTACTAAATATTGAAGAAAAAAATGAAGAATTGAATTGTGCGCCCCTCTCTGTTGTGGTAAACTATGCTCTGTCTTACAGAGAGGGGCGTGTTTTCACCTTGTTTGATCCAAACAACACATTCATGTACTGCCTCGTGGCCGTGGTGATAATCTTTGTCATTGCCATGTCCGTCAGGTTCATAGTCCTCGCCTGGAAGCGGGCGAGGAAGCTGGGCATCAGCACACAGGTGCTCCGGCGCACCGCCATGTCGGCGGCGGTTTTCACGGTGGTCCCGGCCATCTCCATATTGCTGGGCGTCATCGCGCTGTCGAAGGCGCTGGGCTTCCCGCTGCCCTGGCTGCGGCTGTCCGTCATCGGCGCGCTTACATACGAGACTCCCGCGGCGGCCTCGGCCGCCCAGGCCGTGGGCACGGATCTGAGCCAGCTCATCACTGAGCCACGTGTCTTCGCCGCCATCGCCTGGGTCATGACGCTCGGCATAGTCCCCGGCACCATCCTGGTCCCCGCCTTCGGCAAGAAGATAGAAAACGGCATCATGCGTATCCGCTCGAAGGACGAGAAATGGGGCGGTCTCTTCATGTCCGCCCTGTTTTTGGGCATGATAAGCGCCTTTCTCGGCATGGTGTTCGGCACCATCCGCGAGGGGCTGCGGGGCTGGATACCCTTTTTCGTCATGGTCGTCTCAGCCATTCTGATGTGCGTGTGCGCCCTGTTCGTGAAGGTGCTCAAGTGGAAGTGGATGGAGCAGTACGCCCTGCCCCTGAGCATGCTGGGCGGCATGTTCCTGGCCATACCCATCACGAACCTTGTGGACAGTCTGGTGTAAGGAGGCGGGCAAAATGGACAGCTACAACGCTTTCAGAGATTACGAACACCGCGTGGGCCGCTGGTGGATGCTCACCGGCTTTGCCCTGCTGCTGGCGGTGCCGACGGCCATATGCGTGAGGTACGACGCCTGGCCGCCCATCACCTGGGTGCTGCGGGGCCTGCTCGGCGTCGCGCCAATTTACTGGACCGTCGGCACCATAGAGGTGCTGACCTATGTGCCGATGCTCGGCACCGGCGGCTCCTATCTCGGCTTTTTCACCGGCAACCTCACGAGCCTTAAGGTCCCCTGCGCGCTCAACGCCATGGAGGCCGCGGACGTCGAGCCCGGCACCGAGGCGGGCGAGGTCATCTCCACCATCGCCATCGCCGTCTCCGCCCTGGTGACGACGGCGGTCATCGCCGTGGGCGTGCTGCTGCTCAGCCAGATACGGGGCTTTCTGGAGTCGCCCGTGCTTCAGCCGGCCTTCGACAACATCCTGCCCGCCCTCTTCGGCCCCCTGGCCGTGGTCTATGTGGCGAAGAACTGGAAGGTAGCCCTGACGCCGCTGGTGTTCATGATAACGCTCTTTATCTGCGTGCCGAGTCTCGCCTCCTCGGCCAGCGTGCTCGTGCCTGTGGGCGCGCTGCTGGCGATAGGCGCCGCGCGCATCCTCTATAAGAAAGGACTGGTCTGATGAAGAAGCTCATAGCCGCCGGGGCAGCAGGGGCCGCCGCCGCGATGGCGGGCGTGGTGACTGCGCGCACCCTGGCCTTCAAGCCGAAGCGCGAGGCCCGGCCCGCGCCCGACGCCGCAGGGGTGGACGGAAAAAAGGTCGCGGAGGACCTCGCCGCCATGATACGCTGCCGCACCGTCTCGAACCTCGACCACAGCCTTGAGGACGAAGCCGAGTTCGAGAAATTCCGCGCCCTGCTGCGTGAGCGCTTCCCGCTCCTGCACGAGCGCTGCGCGCCGGAGCGCGTGGGACGAAACGGCCTGCTCTTCACCTGGAAGGGCCGCACGAGCGAGGCGCCCTCCGTCCTCATGGCGCATTACGACGTCGTGCCTGCGGACGAGGCCAACTGGTCGAGGCCCCCCTTCGAGGGCCTCATAGAGGACGGGGTCCTCTGGGGCCGGGGCACGCTGGACACGAAATGCACCCTCTGCTGCGCTCTGGAGGCCGCCGAGCAGCTGCTGGCCGAGGGCTTCACGCCGGCGCACGACCTCTACTTCGCCTTCTCCGGCGAGGAGGAGATAGCCGGTCCCTCCGCCTCCGATATCGTGGACGAGCTGCAAAGGCGCGGCGTGGAGCCAGCCTTCGTGCTCGACGAGGGCGGCGCCGTCGTGACGGGCGTCTTCCCGGGCGTGGACGCGCCCTGCGCGCTCATAGGCACCTCCGAGAAGGGGCAGATGCAGCTCTTCCTCGACATGAAGAGCGAGGGCGGCCACGCCTCCGCTCCCCCGCGCAGCACGATAGCGGGCAGGCTGGCCCGCGCCGTGACGCGGATCGAGAAGAGGCCCGCCCCCTTCACGCTGACCCCGCCGGCGGCGGAGATGTTCGACACCCTGGGCCGCCGCTCCATCTGGCCGGTGCGCATGGTATTTGCGAATCTCTGGCTGTTTAGGCCCGCGCTGGACCTCGCCACCCGGCTCATGGGCGGGGAGCTGAACGCCCTCGTGCGCACGACCTGCGCCGTCACGCAGATGCAGGGCAGCCCCGCGAACAACGTCCTGCCCCCGGACGCCTCCGTCGGCGTCAACCTGCGCATCATGTGCGGGGACAGCGCCGACAAGGCAGAGGCGCGCATCAGACGCGCCGTCGGGGACGAGGCCGTGAGCTTCCGCCGCGGCCCCTGGGCCGAGCCCTCTCCCTATTCCGAGACGGAGGGCTCCGAGGGCTGGGCGCGGCTCAAGAGCGCCGTGGAGCGCACCTGGCCGGACGCAATAGTCTCGCCCTATCTCATGCTCGCGGGCTCTGACTCGCGGCACTACGGGCGCATCAGCCGCAATGTCTACCGCTTCGGCCCGCTGGAGCTCTCGAAGGAGGAGCGCGGCACCATCCACGGCAACAATGAGCGCGTGCCGCTCGCCAAGGTCGTGAAATGCGCCGAGTTCTACCTGCGGCTCATCCGCAGCTGCTGAGAGGTGCCCGCATGAAAAAGAGCTTTTCCCGAGGCACCGCCCTCGTCGCCGGCACGGCCATGCTGCTCATAAACGGCGTGGTCTACGCCTGGAGCATCTATTCCTCGCCCTTCGTGGAGGGCTTCGGCTGGTCGAGCGCAAAACTCGGCGTCTGCTTCACGGTCATGCTGGGCAGCTTCTGCCTCGGCGGCGTCATAGGCGGCGCCGTGGCGAACTGGAAGGGCGTTCGTGTCTCCGTCCCCGCGGGCGGCGTGCTGGGCTTTGTGGGCTACCTGCTGTGCATGCTCCTGCAGGCCGACCGCCTCTGGCTGCTGTTCATCGCCTTCGCCATTGCGGGCATAGGCGTGGGCTTTGTGTATAACGGCGTGCTCTCCGCCGTCGTGCCGCGCTTTCCGGACAAGAAGGGCTTTGCCTCCGGCGTGCTGCTGATGGGCTACGGGGCCAGCTCCCTCGTGCTGGGCAGCCTGGCGGCCAAGCTCATCGCCACCCCCGGCTTCGGCTGGCATCTCACCTACATCCTCACTGGCGCGCTGCTGCTGGCCGCGGCCTTCATAGGCCTGCCTTTCATCCTGCCGCCGAAGCAGGAGGCGGACGTCCGCACAGCCGCGCCCAGCCGGGGCCTCACCCCGAGGCAGATGCTGCGCACGAAGCGCTTCTACCTCTTCTTCGCCGCCGCCGTCATAGGCACGGGCTACGGCTCGGGCCTCATAGCCCACGCGCGCTACATCTTCCTGGAGGGCGGCGCGCCGGAGGCGACGGCGACGCTGGCCGTCGGCCTCGTGTCGGTGATGAACGGCCTGGGCCGCATCATCTTCGGCATGCTGCACGACCGCTGCGGCTTCCGCGTCTCCCTGCTGGCGGACGCGCTGCTGTATATAGCGGCAGGCGCCGTCGCGGCGCTGTCGCTGGGCGGCTCCTACGCGTCGCTCATCGCGGCCATGATGGTCATCGGCGCCTGCTACGGGGCTGTGCCGACCATCTCCTCCTCAGTGGCGGGCGAGTTCTTCGGCCCGGCGCACTACGGGCGGAACCTCAGCATAGTAAACCTCAACATCCTGCTCGGCTCCTTCGCCTCGACGGTGGCCGGCTCCATGCAGACGGCAAGCGGCTCCTACTTCTCCGCCATCTGCCTCTTTGCGGGCCTGGAGGTCGCGGCGCTGCTGCTCATACTCCTGCTCAGCCGCACGAAGAGCCTCGACTACTGAGCAAGAGAAAAGGCCCGGACCTTCCGTCCGGGCCTTTTCATCTATATTTTCCCCCAGCCGTCGAGGGGCAGGCGCTGCATCGCGCCGAAGACCTTGCTTTTGAGGTCCGGGTACTCCGCCGAGAGGCGGGAGATGAGCCTTTTTATCTCCTCCCTCTTCGACTCCTTGTCCTCGGGGCAGGTCGTGGGCACAAGTGGCAGGCCCATCTCCCGCACGAAGGAGGCTATGCTCCCCTCGCCGAGATAGAGCAGGGGCCGTATCTGCGTCACGTCCGCGCGCGACATGTAGGTCGAGGGCTTGAAGCAGCCTATCTGCCCCGTGAAGAGCAGGTTCATGAGGAAGGTCTCCACCGCGTCGTCAAAGTGATGGCCGAGGGCGAGCTTGTTGCAGCCGCGCTCCTTGATGGCGTCGTTGAGCGCGCCGCGGCGCATCTTTGAGCAGAGCGAACAGGGGTTGTCTTCCCCGCGCGCGTCGAAGACTATCTCGCGTATGTCGGTCTTTATAATTGTGTAGGGCAGCCCGCGCTCCGCGCACCAGGCGGCGACGGGGGCAAAATCCATGCCCGGAAAGCCCATATCTATGGTCACGGCCTCCAGCTCGAAGCCGGAGGGGTGGTAGCGCCGCAGGCGGTGCAGCGCGGCGAGCAGGGCCATGCTGTCCTTCCCGCCCGAGACGCCGACGGCCACACGGTCGCCGCGCTCAAGCATGCCGTAGTCGTCCGCGCAGCGGCGGACGTAGCCCGTGAATCTGTCGATATCCATAAAATCGCTCCAAAAATAAAAATCGAAATCGAGAATAAGCGAGTATACGCGAGAAAACACGAGAATAAACGAGTTCTCATAGCAGAAACAAAAAATGCTGTTGACACACGCCCCGCCGGGTGGTATAAAAATAGGGCGTGTCCCCTGTATTTTAAGAGGCGCGCCGTCATTTGTCAAAGCATTTATCATATATAATTGGAGGCTAAGAAATGTCCACTACCATGCTGAACAAGGACACCGTCGTCCGCAAGTGGTACGTTATCGACGCTGCCGGCAAGCCCCTGGGCAAGACCGCCGCTCTCGCGGCCGACCTGCTGCGCGGCAAGCTGAAGGTCGATTACACCCCGCATGTTGACTGCGGCGACTACGTCATCGTCATCAACGCCGAGAAGGCAGTCCTGACGGGCAAGAAGCTTGAGCAGAAGTATTACCGCACTCACTCCGGCTATCCCGGCGGCCTGAAGGAGACCCGCTATGACCGTCTCATGAAGCAGAAGCCCGAGCTGGCCATGCGTCTGGCCGTGCGCGGCATGCTGCAGAAGAACACGATCGCCGACTGGCAGCTCAAGAGGCTTCGCGTGTTCCGCGGCGCAGAGCACACCCACGCCGCTCAGAAGCCCGAAGTCTGGGACCGCTAAGGGAGGTAAAGAAGAATGGCTACCTATAAGAGCAAGAAGGCTTATATGTACGGCACCGGCCGCAGGAAGAGCTCCGTGGCGCGCGTGCACCTCTTCCCGGGCGGCACCGGCAGCATCACGATAAACGGCCGCGACATAGACGACTACTTTGGGCTCGAGACCCTGAAGCTGATCGTCCGTCAGCCGCTGGTGACGACCGGCACCGTCGGCAAGGTCGATATCGAGGCCACCGTGTCCGGCGGCGGCGTGACCGGCCAGGCCGGCGCCATCCGCCACGGCATCGCCCGCGCCCTGCTGGCCGTGGACGAGAGCTTCCGCGCCCCCCTGAAGGCCGCCGGCTTCCTGACCCGCGACCCGAGGATGAAAGAGCGCAAAAAGTACGGCCTCAAAGCCGCCCGTCGTGCGCCTCAGTTCAGCAAGCGATAAAACTGTTTCAAAACAGCTCAAAAACCCCGAAACCATGCGGTTTTCGGGGTTTTTCCTTTTCAAATCCTTTGTCTTGTTTTGGCATGGTCTGACTCAATTTGAACCGATTTTTATGGGTTAAATAATGGACAACCACCCCAAAATGAGAGCTAATGGGTTAAATCATAGGACAACTTTTTTGCCCCTTGCCCCTCCGCAGAGGAGATTTTTGCTTTTTTATTTCTTTGCATTTTTATGCATAATCGGTTTGGCAAAGTTTGACCAAATCTGAACAAATGAATATGATTTTATTGCGAAAGCGCTCAGTGTTTTTGGCTGGGCGCTTTTTGCATTTCCGGGAACTTGCTTCCGGGATCAGAAAAAGCCGTCACTCTTTTTTTCACGAAAGAAGTGGCGGCTTTTTCTATTTCCAGAACCGAACGCAATCAACAGAAACGAGGTGAAACATAATGAACACGCAAATCATCGCCGTCGCCAACCAGAAGGGCGGCGTCGGCAAAACGACCACCTGCGCCAACTTAGGCATCGGGCTGGCGCAGGCCGGAAAGAAGGTGCTGCTGGTGGATGCTGACCCGCAGGCCAGCCTCACCATCAGCCTGGGCAACCCGCAGCCGGACAAGCTGCCCTTTACCCTGTCCGATGCGATGGGCCGTATTCTCATGGACGAGCCGATCAAACCCGGCGAGGGCATCCTGCACCACCCGGAGGGCGTGGACCTGATGCCTGCCGACATCCAGCTCTCCGGCATGGAGGTATCCCTGGTGAATGCCATGAGCCGCGAGACGATTCTGCGGCAGTATCTGGACACGGTGAAGGGACAGTATTCCCATATCCTCATCGACTGCCAACCCTCCCTGGGAATGCTCACGGTCAACGCGCTGGCCGCCGCCAACAGGATCATAGTCCCCGTCCAGGCGGAGTATCTGCCCGCCAAGGGCCTGGAACAGCTGCTGTCCACCATCAACAAGGTCAAGCGGCAGTTAAATCCCAAGCTCCAGATCGACGGTATTCTGCTGACGATGGTGGACAACCGCACCAACTTTGCCAAAGAGATCGCCGCCCTGCTGCGGGAGACCTACGGCAGCAAAATCAAGGTGTTCGGCACCGAGATTCCCCACTCGGTTCGAGCCAAGGAGATCAGCGCCGAGGGCAAGAGCATCTTCGCACATGACCCCGGCGGCAAGGTGGCGGAAGCCTATAAAAATCTGACACGGGAGGTGATAAAACTTGAAAAGCAGCGCGAAAAAAGTAGAGCTGGCCTCAGTCGATGACCTGTTTTCCACCGAGGAAAGCCGCGCCGACGCCCAGCGTGAAAAAGTCATGGAAATTCCCTTGTCGGAGCTGCACCCGTTCAAGGACCACCCCTTCAAGGTCAAGGATGACGAGGCCATGATGGAGACCGCCGACAGCATCCGGCAGTACGGCGTGCTGGTCCCGGCCATCGCCCGCCCGGACCCCAACGGCGGCTATGAGCTGGTCGCCGGGCACCGGCGGCACCGGGCCAGCGAACTGGCTGGCAAGGATACCATGCCGGTCATTGTCCGCGACCTGGACGACGACCAGGCCACCATCATCATGGTTGACAGCAATTTGCAGCGGGAAAGCCTGCTCCCCAGTGAAAGGGCTTTTGCCTACAAGATGAAGCTGGAAGCTATGAAGCGACAAGCTGGCAGACCGTCCAAAGAAAATTGTTCCCAAGTTGGGAACGATTTTGGGAAGAAGTCGAGCGAGGTATTGGCTGAACAGGTCGGCCAGAGTAAAAACCAGATTTTTCGTTATATCCGCCTCACCGAGCTAATTCCCGAACTGCTGGACATGGTGGACGAGAAGAAAATCGCCTTCAATCCGGCCTACGAGCTGTCCTTCCTCAAAAAAGAGGAACAGGTGGATTTGCTGGACGCGATGGACAGCGAACAGGCCACGCCGTCGCTCTCCCAGGCCCAGCGGCTGAAAAAGTACAGCCAGGAGGGCCACCTGACCCTCGACATGATGCGGGTCATCATGGGGGAGGAAAAGAAAAGCGACCTGGACAAGATCACCTTCACCAGCGACACCCTGCGCAAATATTTTCCCCGGAGCTATACGCCCCAGCGGATGCAGGAGACCATCATCAAGCTGCTGGAACAGTGGCAGCGCAAGCGCCAGCAGCAGCACGAACGCTGAGAGAGGAGTTGCCTATGAGGGATATTTCAGCCAGAGAGCTGAAAGGACATAACATTTTGGCTGTGGAGCGGTTTCAGGACAGCACCCGCTGGATGGTGGAGTTTGCGGTCCGCAAGCCCCGCACCCCCTACGGCAGCCCCGGCGACGAGGTGCGCCTGTTTCTCACCGAGGACGGCTACCGGCAGGCCCTGGACGCCCAGCGCAGCCAGCAGATCAAAATTAAGCGCCATGCCCACGTTGTCGAGGGGCACATCATCGACTTCAAGCCGAAGAAAAAGCGCCGCCACCCGTAAACCCACCGCTTGCCAAGAAAGGACTGAACTATGTGTACCGTTAGAGACATTGAAGAAGCCATCCGCGAACACTGCCAATCCCAGCATGACATGGAAAGCACCGAGATCGACCAGGTAATGCAGCGCCTGCCCTTCGGCACCGCGCAGGACGTTTTTACCCGGCCCCCTGTGCCGAAGCCGCCGTATTCCTGGCGCAGCCGGAACTACCGCACCTGACCGCCGCAGTCTCTTTGAAGATTGCGGCTTTTTTCATGCCATGAATGCCGAGAGGAGTGATGAAATGGCCGTTTTTCGTATTGAACGGACCCGTGATTATACCGTGATGAGCAACCACCA
>ENA-OPBW01001072-OPBW01001072.1-human-gut-metagenome-genome-assembly--contig:-NODE-1072-length-16010-cov-3.998558_pt1 | contig 16010 bp, 15 predicted proteins | sample MGYA00241070_ERZ501456 | MGnify/ENA primary metagenome ERZ501456 (study PRJEB25962, sample SAMEA2042624) | human gut metagenome | biome: human gut; feature: human-associated habitat; material: faeces...
AAAGAGTCAACATGACAAAGAAAGAGCCGGTGACACCGGCATTCGGAGCCTTTCTGAGCAAATGCCAGAAAGAACAGCTCGTTAACGGCAGACATCTGACCAACGAGACCATCGCCCAAGCAACGATGATGAGTACCAGAACCTACAACCTTTTAAAAAAGGGCTGAGCAACAACATCAACCAGATACATGCCATAACGCATTTCTGGAGGTCGTTCCCGAAAACAGACCAAGAAAGGGAGAGTTTTGAGAAAGAGGTGGCAGATTGCCTGGAGAGTGATTTGAGGAACTACAGAATCCATACCGGAGTCCTGAAGCCTTAACTTCACTTGCAACCTTGACACTTGTGGCACCCTTTTTCCAATACTCCCTATTAGGCTAATATTTATCACACACAAACGATACAGGTCTGTGCATATTGATAATTTGTCTCGCGCGCGTAACGGGTATTTATGTTTAAGGGGTGACACAGGTGTCATTTCGGCTTACCACTGATTACATAAATTGACAGAAATTGAAAAGAAAAATTACCTACAAGAATCTGTGAATTTTATGGTATAGATATTAGAGAAAGTAAGCAGCTATTCCATATAAAATATAATCATGATTATGAAACAATATAATATTGCCGTTGCAGGTACCGGCTATGTAGGTCTGAGTATTGCAACTTTGCTTGCACAGCACAACCATGTCACTGCTGTCGATATAATCCCTAATAAAGTAGAACTTATCAACAACAAGAAATCACCCATTCAGGATGAATATATAGAGAAGTATTTGGCAGAAAAGGAGCTTGACCTAACTGCTACTCTGGACGGCAAGGCAGCCTACAAAGATGCGGACTACGTCGTTATTGCCGCTCCTACCAACTACGACCCGGTGAAGAACTTCTTCGACACCCATCATATCGAAGATGTGATAGACCTCGTCATCAGCGTAAATCCGGATGCGGTAATGATCATCAAATCAACCATCCCCGTGGGGTATACCCGTTCACTCTATATAAAATATGCACAACAATTCCTTCACAATCCGGAACTGGAAGGCAAGAAATTCAACCTGCTCTTTTCTCCGGAATTTTTGCGTGAGAGTAAAGCACTTTACGATAACCTTTATCCTTCTCGCATCATAGTAGGTTATCCTAAAATTATTGAAGGAACAGAATTTACAGAAGAAAATACAGCTATAAATGCCATCAGCAATCCCAATGCGGAAGAATATGCCAAAATTTTCGCAGCATTGCTCCAACAAGGTGCTGTTAAAGAGAACATAGATACCCTATTTATGGGTATGAAAGAAGCCGAAGCCGTAAAACTTTTCGCCAATACCTACCTTGCCCTGCGTGTCAGCTATTTCAACGAACTCGACACGTATGCCGAAATGAAAGGGCTTGATACCGCAGCCATCATCAACGGAGTATGTCTCGACCCACGTATCGGCACACACTACAACAACCCCTCTTTCGGTTACGGCGGCTATTGTTTACCTAAAGATACAAAGCAACTCCTTGCCAATTACGACCGCGTCCCCCAAAACATGATGACCGCCATTGTGGAAAGCAATCGCACACGCAAGGATTTCATTGCTGACCGTGTATTGCAGAAAGCCGGTTACTATAGTTATGCAGAAGGTAATTATGATGTTGCAAAAGAAAAGCAAGTTGTAATTGGCGTATATCGCTTGACGATGAAGTCCAATTCGGATAATTTCCGACAATCATCCATTCAAGGTGTAATGAAACGGATAAAGGCAAAAGGGGCAGAGATTATCATCTACGAACCGACACTGGAAGATGGAAGCACGTTCTTCGGCAACCGGGTGGTGAATAATCTGGACAAGTTCAAGAAGCAGAGCCATGCGATAATAGCCAATCGATATGATGCTTGTTTGGAGGATGTGAAGGAGAAGATTTATACGAGGGATATTTTCAGGAGGGACTGAGTAAAATCAATTGAATTTTTAGCCATACTCATTTTTAGGACACTCTAAAGAGCCCTTTCAAAGAAGGATACCCTAAATTGAGTACTTACAATCTAAATAGAAATCTTGGGATAATGAAAGCATCTTTAAGGAGCAGTGCCGTTTCCGGAATGTTATGGACAGCTATGGAACGGTTTGGTCACCAATTTCTTAGATTAATAATCGGAATAATAATCGCCCGTATTCTTGAACCGTCAATGTTTGGGATTGTGGGCATGACCGTTATATTTACCGATTTGGCGCAATCAATTCTCGACAGTGGTTTTGGCAGCGCATTGATTCAAAAAAAAGATAGGAATGAGGTCGATTATTCAACTTGTTTTTATTTTAATGTAATTGTTGGATTGTTTTTGTATGCAATATTGTTTATAGCGGCACCACATATTGCCGTTTTTTATCATACAGCTGAGCTTACAGATGTAATCAAGGTTATTTCGTTAGGTTTTGTATTTAATTCTCTAATTATTTCGCAAAACGCCAAGCTGTCTGTAGAACTTAAATTTAAAGCCTCTTCAATTATAAATATCACTTCATATCTCATTTCCGGAATCATAGGGATTGTCTTGGCTTATGTTGGATTTGGAGTTTGGTCGCTTGTATTCCAACAAGTCTCAGCCTGTTTGCTAAGAGTCTTATTCGTTGAAATATATACAAGATGGATACCAATGTTTGTTTTCTCAAGGAAGTCTTTCCACTATCTGTTTAATTTTGGGAGCAAGGTATTAGTGTCCGGATTTTTATTTAGTATTTATAATAATCTATATACATTGGTTATTGGTCGTGTTTTTACTCCAACGGAAGTGGGACACTACAATCGTGCTAATCAATTCGCTGATTTACCGTCCAGTACATTGATAAGTGTTGTGATGAAAGTTGCATATCCATTAATGTGCAAAGTACAAGATGATACAAACCGTTTACGACGAAGCTATCAAAAAATTCTGCGGCTTCCTATATATATTATTCATCCCATTTTAGTAGGACTAATTGTGCTCGCAGAACCTTTTATTGTTCTATTGATAGGTGAAAAATGGATTTTTTGTGTTCCTTTATTACAAGTATTAGCATTTGGCTATATGTTTGATCCGTTGACTCGTGTTAATTTGAATATTTTGTATGTAAAAGGACGAACTGACCTTATATTAAAATTGGACATAGTTAATCGTATAATAGGTTTGTCTATTTTATTTACGACAATTCCCTTTGGTCTTTGGTGGTTGTGCTTTGGCCGTGCTTTTTACGGCTTAATAGCCTATAGTGTTAACTGTTATTATACAGGCAAATTTATTCAATTAGGCTTTTGGGAACAAATGAAGTGTATTATTCCTCTGCTTGCAAAAGCATGGGCTATGGGATTGTTATGTTCAATACCTATGTTCTTAACTTCAAATTATTATTATCAGTTCATTTTAGGTAGTTTTATTGGCATAATTAGTTATATAGGCATATCTATTCTTACAAATGATGAAAATTATAATGACCTCATTGAAATAGTAAAATCAAAAAGGTCTATTGGTATGGCTGAAAAAACACCTAAATAAAAAAAGGTTGATGATAATTTAAAAAGTAAAAGAATAGTATTTGATGGAAAAAATATCAGTAATCGTACCTATTTATAAGGCTGAGAAGTTTATTGAGCGTACAGTGCGTTCGGTTATTTCTCAAACATATACTCATTGGGAATTAATTTTAGTGATTGACGGCAGCCCCGATGATTCGGTGGTTGTTTGCCGGAAAATGGCAGAACAAGATAGGCGTATCATCGTGGTGGAGCAAGAAAATCGCGGTGCTCACGGGGCAAGATTAACTGGCTTGCACCATAGCGATGGAGCGTATGTCGCTTTTCTTGACTCAGATGATTTGCTTCCTCCTTATTCTTTGGAAGTAATGGCTGCTGAAATTGGCAATGGCTGCGACATAGTGAAAGGTGTGGTATGCGTTAATAACGCTACGCCTCGCAAAGGGAAGAATGAGTATCAGACTAAATCTTTGACCTCAAAAGAGTTTATAGAGCAAATTTTTTTAGGAGATCTTGATGCATATATGTGCGGTTCTTTATTTTGTAGAAACCTATTAGACGATTATATATTTAATTTGTGCATTAAAAACAAGCTTACAATCGGTGAAGATTTTACTACGAATCTGTATATTGGTAAGCATATATCTCAAGCTAAAATAATAAATGAATGCACATATGTTTATTGCGAGAATCCTAATGGAGTGATGAATACAATATCAATGTCTGATGAATATGGACTTCGGATAGGTAAGATTAATCGTATGATTTTAGGGGATGACCCTCAATGGAACTATGCAAAATTGCTAAAAAAAGCAACGTGTGTAAGCAACTTCTTTAACCCGTCACGATCTTTTCAACACGAAGAGTATCAAGCTTTAAAAACATTTATAGCTACTTATGGGAAGGAACCTTTGTATCGATATATAGACAGACGATTTCTTTGGTTTTGCCAATATAAATTTATTTATCGGATATATTCATGGTGCTATAGAAAAGCTAAGGGCTTGAAAAAAGGAAAGAAAAAAACTATTAAATGAAAACGATAATAAGTTCTGCCACTAAAACTAGAGATAACAGTATTGATATACTACGTAGCTTTGCTCTAATTGCCATTATTCTTATACATTGTCATCCTGATAGTAATTTTGTATGTCAGTTGACAGAATTTAATGTACCTATGATGGTTTTCCTTTCAGGAGTGTCATATGCATTAAGTTCTAAAAACGAATCTTATGGTTCTTATTGCTGGAAGCGCTTCAAGCGTCTGATACTTCCTGCGTGGATATTCATATGGGGATATGGGTGCGTTCTGTCATTTCTTTCATCCAATTTTATGGCCAAATTCCTGCTTTTCAATAGCATCTTCTATACTTATTGGTTTGTTTGGATAATAAGGGTATTTTTTCTGATTGCTTTATTGGCACCTTTATTTAAAAAATATATTAATTTCATCAACAGTTCTAAGAAAATAGCCACACAATTAACACTTGTTTACGTTTGCTATGAAATAACGCTTAGGTATATCAATACAGATTTTCTTCTGTGGAATATTTTTGCGCAAATAATACCCTATTCCATATTTTTCATATTAGGCATGGTTACTGTTAAAACGGGGGGGGGTAAAAATATATTACACAATACAACGATCTGGATTGTTGATATTTACCATTATTGCATTTTACTATTATTCTACTTCGCACCAATTCATTGTGACAAGTGCATATAAATATCCTCCTCAAATATATTATTCCTCATTCGCTATTGCAATAATTAGCATATTATGGATGAGAAGAAAATCTATAGAACGAAAAATAAATGGCATGTTAGAGGGTAAAGTAAGCACTTTTTTTAAATACATTGGCTCACATACTATTTGGATATATTTTTGGCATATTCCGTTTGTGGAATTTTTTACATATACAAACAGTGACATGCATTATATGGCTAAGTTTGCTATCGCTATGAGCGCAGCGTTTCTCATAGTTTTTTTGCAAGAGCAATTGATACGCAACTTGAACACTACGAATGGCAGGATTCAAAAATGGCTCAATATTCTATTTATAGGTTGATTAGTTTAGCGTAAATTTACAATAATAAAGAAAGATGAAGTTACAGAATATGCCCCAAAAGGTCAGAAGGGAATATCGTTATTACATCAAGAAGTTTTACTCAATATATAATCCTTAAAAGCTGGCGGATTATTTGTATTATGAAATTTTTCATAAACATATTAATTGGACACAATCCTTGTTCATGACAAGATGAACATTGATAAAAAACACATTAATCATATACTCAAAAAAAACTACACCGGAAATTCGGTAAAATGACAGCAAAACCTCATTATCTGAATATTAAACCATTAATTATTGCAGAAAAATATTACCCCCAAGAGAGAGGGAGTTGAATCTATTCTCTTTAAAATGGGAAAATTTAGACCGATACATATCGCCTGATTACAAGAATAATCATATGGTACCACAGCCTTCAAAGCTCGCTGATATGATAGAATACGCACGCAAACTTTCTGAACCTTTCAAGGTCGTTAGAGTTGATTTCTATAAAATAGACGGGCATGTGTATTTTGGAGAATTAACCTTCACATCAACTGCCGGACGTATGACATACTTCACGAAGAAGTTCCTTATCTTGATGGTTCAAAAAGTAAAAATATAAATTAAAATGCACACACCCAAACTAACAGTGGTAGTTCCATGCTGGAATTGCGAAAAATACATCGCGCAACTATTAAATTGTATCTTGAACCAGAGTTTTCAAGATTGGCGTCTTTTGCTAATTGACGATCATTCCACGGACAACACGGCAGTAGTTGTCAAAGGTTTTAGTAAAAAAGACCAACGTATTGCATATCATTTAAGGAATCGCCTGCCCAAAGGTGCGCAAACGTGCAGAAACATGGGGCTGAGTTTAGCGAGCGATTCTGAATATGTTATCTTTTTCGATGCCGATGATCTTATCGCTCCTTATTGTTTTGAGCAAAGGGTTTCTTACATGGATTTACATAAAGACTTAGACTTTGCCATTTTCCCGGCTCTTATGGTTTGCGAAGACCATAAGTATCACTATGTTTATGGCTACCAGCTGTTTGATGACACCTTAAAGGCTTTATTAAATTGGACTTTGCCGATGGTAGGATGGACTAATATTTATAGGGTGTTGTCATATAAAGAGCGAAAACTCGAATGGGATGAAAATTTACTTTCCATGCAAGATTCCGACTTTAACATACAGGCATTGTTGAAAGGATGTAAATACGCTTACGCTGATACTAAGCCGGATTATTTTTATCGTATTTTTAAAACTAACGGCAGTATTAGCAGTAAGATCAGCAGCAAGCAGCACTTGAAAAGTCATCTTCATCTGATAAAAAAAATATTATTATCATTAGATGTCGGGCAATTGGAAAAATACGACAAAGATCTTGAATGCTATTTATTGAAATTTATACGCATTTTCGCAACTGATGTAACTACTATGAAAGCCTTCGTAAATATTCCATGGATCAAGGTTCGCAAATGGTATGCGATAAGAGCACTTGCCTGTGCTTATATCTCGCCCAAAGCTATAAAGTTGCTTTTCCCGAAGATTAAAAGACTCAATGCAAGAAATATGCAAAAATGGGAATTATTGATGAACGAAAAATACATGGACATAAAGAGTTACGATAAACTGTATGGTTTTCAAGAATGAACATAACCCTACATTCTCTATTATAAAGGGAATTGCTATCATCAGCGTAGTGATAGGGCATTGCGTAAACTCGTCGTTTTGGGAAATTTTTGTCAACCAATATCATTTGGCTATATTCTTCTTTATAGCCGGATATTTCTTTAAAGAAAAGTATCTGGCTGCTCCCAAGAATTACCTAATAAAAAAAATAAAGCGTTTGTATATACCGTTTGTGTGCGCAGGCATTGGGTGCGCGTTATTGCATAATGCACTACACAATATGTACATCTATTCTAATGTTTTAACTGCTACAGATATATTGAAAGAACTGTTTCATGTCACAGTACGGATGGTTTCACACGAAACTTTAATGGGCGCCATGTGGTTTTGTCCGGCTATGCTAATTGTTTCTTTGATAAGTTGGGGAGCTTTTAAAACGGCTTCACTACTAAAGAACAACCTATCGAAACAGGTAAACCAAATTTTAGTATTCTCGGTTCTGATTGGTATAGCTTCTATCTGCCTTTATGCCGTACATTTGGAAAGTCCTTATTGCATCTGGCAATATATGATAATATGTGGGATATTCTATGAAGGTTTCCTTTTTTCAAAATGTAAAAAAAAGATAAATAGGGGGGGGGGCGAAATATGCAACTCTTATATGCAATCCTATTTACCGTACTTTTGATACTGCTTCTTTGGCTGACTTCCATCGGTATCTACGGGCGTTTGCAGCCAGCCAACGTGAATGTTGAAAATCCTATAACAATCTTGCTTATAGCGGCAATGGGGGCTTTAATGGTATATTGCTTATCGCACTTGATTTCCAACAGCAAGATTGGAAATTGGATTGCCATTTGTGGAGATTACAGTTTTTCCATTATGTTATTGCACTTTCTTGCCTTTAAGGCGGTAAATCTCTTGCAATGCTTGATGTATGATTATCCGTTAGAGCGCATCGCTGAATTTCCGTGTATAAATTACCTCTCCATGGAGTGGATGGGGCTTTATATATTAGCAGGATGTACCTTGCCTATTGCCTTATCAAAACTCTATGAAATGATATTGCTTCATGTTTTCAATATCTTTAAAAGAAACAAGTAAAATGATGACAGGTATCATAGTTGTGTCTTATCACAATGCAGAAGGCACTCGTAAATATGTAGTAAAACAGCTTTCGAAGCTCTCTGATGCATATCGTGTTATAGTTGTTGCTGTGGATGCAACCGAAGAATATGGACGCAATCTTGCTTATGATTGTGAATTATTATATATAAACCAATCGCAACAAGTAGCCGACCATCCCAAAGGATGGTGCATATCTACTACTGAAAATTTGGGGTATGCCAAGGGAAACAATTGGGGCGTAAATATTTTGAAAAAGAGCGGGATATCATTTGACAATTACCTATTTTCTAATGATGATATTGAGATAATGAATCCTAATATTTTAAATGTGCTTGCCACTACTTTCTATCAAGATGAGCAATGTGCTGGAGTAGGACCAAGAGTGATAGGCTTAGATGGAAACGACCAAAGTCCCCATATGAAATATATTTCACCTAAAAGACTTATAGGATGGCAACTTTTCCCTTTCTTAAGAAAAAAGAGAAAAAGAGAAACCATGAAAAATCAAAAAGCGACATTTACAATATCCGAATCAACCCAACTAAGAAGACAGAATACTACAACCAAACAAGCTATGATCCCTACTACTACCCCAAAGCCCCCAAAAGGGAAGTGCTATTGGGTGAGTGGCGCTTTTATGCTAGTAAGAGCAGATAGATTCCATGTTGTTGAGGGATTTGATTCACGCACATTCCTTTATTATGAAGAAGCGATATTAGCAGAGCGTTTTATACTTCATGGCTGGAGTTTCGCATTTGAGCCATCGGTTTCTGTAATACATTATGAAGGAGGAAGTACCACTGTGAAAACAGACAAACGCAATGCCATAGAAACGGAAAGTAGAATATTATATTATAAAGAATATAGACGTGAGCATAGTTGGTTGCTATGGATATACGAAAAAATCTCTAAAATGTAACTAATGATGAATTTTATAACATATCATTATAAATTATTCCAAAAGATATATCCCAAAGAAATCTGGATATATACCTTACTCATTCTCTTACACATGAGTAGAAAAACCATATTTAATGTGCAACAAGATGTCGGAAACGAAAGTGTAGGCGGAGGCACTCTCTTGATGTTACTTTGCACAATACTCAATTACTACTATGCATTTAAAGAAAGTAAAAGTTTGACACCGGCTATTCAAGCAACTAAATCTTATTTTGTGTTCTACATATTTGCATTACTCAGTTTTTTATGGGCTATATTTCCTGATTATAAAGCTCTCTTTTCAAAATGTTTAGAACTAATCTCATCTTACATGTTAGTTTCTGTAATCATGTGGAAAACAAAAAGCAGGAGAAAAGCCATGCTATATCTATTGTATCTATGTACATTATCGGCAACAATAGGATATTTTGCAAAAGTACTGGCATTTAAAAGCATATTGGTCCACACCAATACCCACAGCCTTATTGCCGCTATGGGTGCCTTAATGGCATGGAAAATGAAAAACCATTACAAAATACGTCATTTAGCACCTCTTGTATACTGGAATTTTTTCATGTTGCTTATGGGAACCTCATCTGCTTCTAATATTGCCTTTATAGTTGGCTTGTTCGTAATGTTATCATGCACTAAAAAAGGTGTAAACATTCCAAAACTTGCAGTCACTTTTTTGTTTTTCTCGGCATTCTATTATTTTTTTAAAGATTTAGTGTTCGAGTACGTATTTTACGGCAAATCACAAGAAGCCGTTGAATCTGGTACAGGCAGGCAGATTATTTGGAATGTGGTGTTTGATACTTGGAGGAAACATCCTTGGTTTGGTTTAGGCTATATAGTTGGTGAACGGCATTTGGTTGACTTAACCGGACTTCCTGCCGCTTATTCCACCCACAACGGCTTTTTATCTGTCCTTTTGGGGACAGGCATTGCAGGAGCTATTATTTTTGGATGGTTTTATTTGAAAACAATATGGATAAATATTCAAGGTACATTTTCTTCCAAATATGGCACAGAAATGACCATACTTTTGCCCATGCTCGCTGTTGTAACCGTTAACAATCTATCGTTCCCTGCTGTGGGTTCTGAATGGAATTATACCTTACCACCCATCTTGGGACTTTTCGCATTAATACACACCATTCAATATAAAACCAAATAAGAACATGTTATTTTCTGATATTAATTTTTTATTATTCTTAGTTCCCCTATTAGCTACATTATGGATACACGAAAAATTAAAATGGGGTGGAGTATTCTTACGTAATACAATATTACTAATAGCCAGTTATTGGTTCTACGCTCAACTATCACCTACGTACGTTGTACTATTAGGAGCTATTACACTACTTAATTGGATAAGCGGCAAAAGTTTGTTGCAGCAAAAACGTAAATGGGTATGTGGTACTACTGTCATACTAAGTCTTCTGCCATTAATTTGCTATAAATATGCTCATTTTTTTATTGTGGACGTTCTTGGACTAGCTAATGAAAATTTTGCCACATGGGTACTCCCTATCGGAATTTCATTTTTTACGTTTCAGGCATTGACCTATACCATTGATATATATCGGGGAAAAATAAAAGAAAAAGCTCCTTTAATTGACTTTATGTTGTTTGTGTCCTTCTTCCCTAATATACTATCCGGCCCGATTGAAAAGGGGCGCAATCTATTACCCCAACTGCACAAATTACACCCTATCACCAATGACAATCTATTAAGAGGTAGCGAATTATTTGCTTGGGGACTTTTCAAAAAAGTGGTAGTAGCCGATCGCATAGCCATATATACAAATTCCGTTTTTGAACACCCGGACTTCTATTCAGGAAATTCAAACCTGCTTGCAATCGCATTATACAGTATACAGATATATTGCGATTTCAGCGGATATACAGACATGGCAATCGGTGTGGCAAAAATGATGGGATTCAGATTAAATGATAATTTCCGCTTTCCTTATTTCAGCACTACAATTAGGCAATTTTGGAAAAAATGGCATATATCACTTACGTCTTGGTTCACCGAATATCTCTACATTGCCTGTGGAGGAAATAGAGTGCCGAAATGGCGATGGTATATCAATATTTCACTAGTGTTCTTAGTTAGTGGATTGTGGCATGGAGCAGCTTGGACTTTCATTTTTTGGGGAGCATTACATGCCGTATTGTATTTGATAGAACATATCAGCGGGCTGAAAAACCAATTTTTGTCATTTTGGCGTATATGGGTACAAGGCATCTATGTATATATAGTAGTGTCACTGGCTTGGGTCTTTTTCCGTGCCAACACATTCAATGATGCAACGGCTATGATAAATGGAGTATTTAGAGATTGGGGGCGGCAATACACCACCGCATCGCTAATGGGCTTCGTTTTAATGTTAGCAGCATTAGCACTATTTATCATACTTGAAATATTGGCTTATAAGAAAGTGATAACTATAACAGAAAGTGAAAACAATCCTTATGATGGAAAAAACTTAGCATTCTTGGTGATAACGTTGCTTTCTATTTCTCTATTAGGACAATCGGGCGCGCAGTTTGTTTATTTCAAATTTTAAATTGACACATGAAGAAATTATATAAAATATTGATTGCCATTGCAGTTTTTTTCTTTCTTGATTTTGCTATCAGCAGTTTATTAAAAGAAGGATTAAACAAAGGGTTTGGATTAAGACAAGAGTCTGAAATATTAATAGTAGGTCATAGCCATATGATGATGGGAGTGGATAGAGACAAATTGGAAAAAGGACTAAAATGCAAAATAAGTAAATATACTCGTACTGGAGTAAGTTTACCCGAACGATATCTAATGACTCAACAGTATTTAAACTCAAAATACTCAAAAAAATTAAAAGCAGCATTAATCGGAGTGGATGCTTTTACTTTTTCAGAAGGTAATATTAGTAAAAATTGCTATACGCTATTTTATCCATTCTATGAAGACAAGAATGTGAACGACTATTTAAAAAGACACGCAAAACCTACAGAATATTGGCAGCACAAAATCATCCGGTTGTCTCGTTATAGCGATGACTTGATAAACTCATCTGTTCGCGGCTGGATGCACGATGACAAAAACTATAAGACAAATCAAATAAATATGGACGAATTTGAGAAACAGCGTTCCAAATGGAAAAGTAACATTAGCTTTAATAAGGAACTTATGTCTAAATTGAATGAACTAATACATATGCTGACAAAACGCGGCATAAAAGTTTATTTAGTTAACACTCCTACACTTGATACAATAAACCATACACAACCAGAAAACTATAAATACATAATGGAGTATTACCGAAAATTGGCGAACAATAATATGGTCTATTTTATTGACTTCACAAAACATGAATCTAATTATGAACTTTTTTTTGATCCCCTTCACTTAAACGTTAACGGTCAGACTTTAGTTACAGATTCATTGATTCAATTTTAAAAAAATCAATTTTAAACAGTTTCTTGGTAATTCTTTCTTATTCCTATTATGTTACATGAAACATGCATATTTAATTGTAGCACATACAGACTTTAAAATTTTGGAAAGACTTTTGGATCTATTGGATTATCCCGGAAATGATATTTATGTTCACATAGACAAAAAAGTGTCTTATGATATAAAATATCACCCTGTGTATTCAAAGCTATTCACTGTATCTAATGAACATCGGATAGATGTAAGATGGGCAGATTGTACAATTGCATGGGCAGAAATGGAATTGTATAAATTAGCTCATAATCATGGTCCGTATGGATACTACCACTTAATGAGCGGAATCGATTTACCTCTCAAATCACAAAATTTTATTCACCGTTTTTTTGAAGAACATAATGGAATAGAATTCTATGGTCTTATGCAAAATGCTTGGCGTACAAAAAGCAAGATTATGTATTACCATCTTTTCACCAAGCATCTCCGCGGATTTGGGTGGAGAAGTCAAATTGAAGGTATTTTGAACTCGATTTTAGTAAAACTGCAAAAGATTCTGCCAATTATGCGCTCGCATAAAGAGATACCGATTTTAGTCAAAGGCACAACTTGGAGTTCTCTTACAGAAGAAGCTGTAAGTTATATTCTTTCCAAACAAGATTATATCTACAAAAGGTTTCGATATACATTCGCTTGTGACGAAATTTACAAACCGATTTTATTAATCAATTCTCCATTTGTAGATAAATTCTATTCAAAAACAGATGAATATAAGGGGTGTTTGCGAAAAGTAGATTGGCAAAGGGGAAATCCATATATTTGGCAGTTAAAAGATTATGATGAATTAATCAATTCAAATATGTTGTTCGCTCGCAAATTCAGTTCAGAGCATTGGGATTTGGTTGAAAAAATTTCAGATTATGTAAATAACAATAAAAACGTTGTATGAAGATAACTTGGGTAACACGTAGCTTTCTTGATTATCGTATTCCTGTTTATCAGGAGCTAAACAAACTCTGCGGAAGAAACCTTACTGTAATTTATTATAAGGACATTCCACCAGAGCGGACACAAAAAAAAATAAAAGAAGTTCTAGGGGATAAAGCAATCGCCCGAGAAAAAGAATTTCGTATTGGAAATAAACCCAAAATTGATAATGCCTCAAAAAGTAATACTACCTTTAGAATTCCTATTAGTCCAGGACTTATCAAACAAGTTCTTGACAGTAAGCCAGATGTATTAATTTCTGATGGATTTATGCAATGGACATATGCAGCACTTGCAGTACGTGCATTAAAAAGAATTCCTCATGTAATGTGCTATGAACGAACAGCACATACAGAACGTAATGCTGGAAGACTACGGATATGGTACCGAAAAATAGTTTCCCGTTGGATAGACGCTATTGATTGTAACGGTATTTTATGTGGAGAATACGTTCGCTCTTTAGGGTTTGACAGTAAGCGATTAACATTTGGGCATATGGTAGCAGACATTTCAGGTATGTCAAGAACCATACAAAATATAGCGAATGAAGATATTGTCAAAGTAAAAAAAGAATTAAAAATCCCCCCCAAGGGGCTCATGATTCTATTTGTAGGTCAATTAATACCCATCAAAGGAGTTGATCAATTGTTGACTGCTTGGAAACAATTTAAATCACATTGCAAAGAAAATTGCACTTTAGTTTATGTGGGATATGGACGTTTGGAACAACCATTGCGTGACCGTATAGTAAACGAAAAGATACAAGATGTGATATTAATAGGAGGCATTGACTATGATAGTATTGCCCAATATTATAAAGCTGCAGATTGTTTCATCCTCCCTACAGTAGAAGACAACTGGAGTCTTGTGGTACCAGAAGCAATGGCCTGTGGATTACCCGTAGCTACTACGATATACAATGGATGCCACCCGGAATTAATCACTAAAGAAAACGGTTGGGTGTTTGATACATACAATGAACAGTCCATCATTGACACCTTACAAAATATTGTAAACAATAAGGAACGGTTAAAGGAAATGGGTGAAGTGTCTAAGCGCATTGTAAGTAAACATACAGCTGAAAGAGCAGCCCAAAGTATTATGGCCGCTATTGATATTGCCCAAAAACATTGCAAAAAATAAGTTCTATCAAAACAATTTATGAAAATAAACACACTTACCACATACGATGTTTATAATTATGGCGCATCACTGCAAGCCTATGCCCTACAACAATATTTGACAAATCTAGGACACGAAGTGGAAATCATCAATTACCAACCAGACTATCTAACTCGCAAATATAATTACAAATGGGTGAATCCTGAATCGAAGTTGAGCAGATATACCTTGACACGTGCTGCCTATCGGGTGATGAAGTATCTACAGCGCCAGACAACTTTAGGCAGAAAACAAACATTCGACATATTCAATCATCGGACACTAAAGGAAACGTCCTTAAGGTATACTTCGTATAAAGAACTTTGTAACAACCCTCCAAAAGCAGATTTATACATTGTAGGGAGCGACCAGATATGGAACGTGTTTTATGAAGCCGGACGTGATCCGGCTTTCTTCCTGGAGTTTGTCAAACAAGGGCATAAAGCATCATATGCTGCAAGTTTTTCGTATTTGGACATAGACGAGACAAACAAAAGACGCATTCAAAAGTCATTGGAAACTTTTGATGCTGTGGCGGTACGTGAATATCATGGCCTTGATATTTTAAGAAGTATGAATATAGAGGGAACATGGACACTTGATCCTGTATTTTTACTTTCGGCAGAGCAATGGAAAAAATTGATGGTAACAAACATCCCCAAAAAAGATTATCTATTGATTTACGACTTTGAGGGGAACAAAGAATTAAAGCAATTTGCCAAGGAGTATGCACAGCGGCATCATCTGAAGATTTATGCCATAGCAGATACTTATCCATTGCTTTATGCCAACAAAAACTTCATGAAAGCAGGCCCTCGTGAGTTTATTTCAATGATTTATCATTGTAAAGTTTTTATTTCCAATTCCTTTCATGGCACGGCATTCTCCATCATGTTTAACAAACCTGTATTCGTGTTTAACAGACATCGACATAAAGTGAATTCGCGTATGGAGAGTTTAATGGCTCTTTTCGGATTAAACAATTGCATCTTGGGCAGTCCAGAAAAATGGGAAAAAGCTTATGATTATCCTTTCGATTACGAACAGATCAATCACATCAAGCAACGTGAATTGATTAAGTCGAAAGCCTACTTGGATAATTTGTTAAATATATGTACACATCCATAAAATGCTATGATAGATTTATCTGTAATCATACCGGTTT
>ENA-OPBW01001073-OPBW01001073.1-human-gut-metagenome-genome-assembly--contig:-NODE-1073-length-16000-cov-3.258200_pt1 | contig 16000 bp, 15 predicted proteins | sample MGYA00241070_ERZ501456 | MGnify/ENA primary metagenome ERZ501456 (study PRJEB25962, sample SAMEA2042624) | human gut metagenome | biome: human gut; feature: human-associated habitat; material: faeces...
CCGCCGTTATAGCCAAGGCCGGTGAGCGCGGCATACTTACCACCGGCGGAATGAAGGAAGGGGACAGCATAGTGCTGTCTAAATGGGCATGCCTTGAAGGTACGGCAATAATAGCGAACGACTTTGCGGACAGGCTTGACGGCATAAGCCAAGCCGAACTTGAGGAAGCGCGCGGATATATGAGCTATGTCAGTGTGGTCAGGGAAGGGCTTTATGCTTACGCAAACGGCGCGCATGCCATGCATGACGTTACGGAAGGCGGCGTATTCGGCGCGGCATGGGAAATGAGCGAAGCTTCGGGTGTCGGAATAGAGATAGACGCTGCAAAGGTGCCGCTTAAGCCCGCCACGCAAAAGATATGCGCGGCGCTTGGGCTTGACCCGTTCAGACTGCTTTCGAGCGGGGCGATGCTCATTGCCTGCCCGGATGGGGAAACGCTTGCGAACGGGCTTATGCAGATGGGCATAAACGCGGCGGTTATAGGCCGCGCCGGCGGCAAGGGCGTGCGCACCGCAAACGGGGACATGATAGCCCCGCCGGGCGCGGATGAACTTTATAAGCTCTATAAATAAGGGCTTATTGCCCAACAAGCGAACAAATTGGGGTTCAAAACGGAAAAATAGTGTGCTATAATATCCAAGTTATAGCATCCAAGGAGGCTTATATATGGTAAGCAGCATGACGGGCTTTGGGCGCGGTAGGGCCGCGCAGGACGGAAGAGAGATGACTGTGGAGCTTAAAAGCGTTAACCACAGATATCTTGACCTTTCCTTCCGTATGCCAAGGCATATTTCTTTTGCGGAGGATACGCTGCGCACGGCGCTGAACGACAGCCTTTCGCGCGGGCACGTTGACGTTTATGTCAATTACAGGAATACCCGCAGCGATGCCAAAGAGGTGCGCATAGATACGGCGCTGCTCGGCGCGTATCTTAAATCCGTAAAGGCGGCGGCAGCGGAATTGAGGGAAGAAAACGACATGACCCTTTCAAACGCACTCAGGCTGCCGGACGTGACGGACATTGTTGAGGCGGACGAGGATGACGAGGCCGTGAAGGCGCTTACCAAAGAAGCCGTAGACAAAGCCATTGCGGAATTGATAACCGCGCGGCGCGGAGAGGGCGAAAGGCTGGCGAACGACCTTACGGCAAGACTTGCAACGGTGGACGAACTGCGCGGCAAGATAGAAACGCGCGCGCCGATGGTTGTTGAAGAATACCGCATAAAGCTTAACGAGCGAATAGAGGCAATGCTCGGCGGCACGGTGGAGGTGGACGCGCAGCGCCTTGCAACGGAGGTCGCGCTGTTTGCCGACAAGGCAAGCATAGATGAAGAACTGGTCAGGCTGAAGAGCCACACCGCTCAGGCGCGCGAACTGCTCAGCCAAAGCGAAGCGGCGGGCAGAAGGCTTGATTTCGTTGTGCAGGAGATGAATCGTGAATTTAACACAATAGGTTCAAAGGCTAACGATGCCGAAATAGCAAGGCTTGTTATACTGGGCAAGGCGGAGCTTGAAAAGATCCGCGAGCAGGTTCAGAATATAGAATAACATCAGGAGCGATACTATGAAAAATAAAGGCGAACTGTTCGTAATTTCAGGGCCGTCAGGTGTAGGCAAGGGCGTTATATGCAAGGCGCTTTTGCTTGCGGATGATAAAATACGCTTTTCCGTATCCGCAACGACGCGCGCACCGCGCCCGGGTGAAGAACACGGCGTTAGCTATTTCTTCGTTACGCGCGAAGAGTTTGAAGGCATGATACAGCGCAACGAGCTGCTTGAATACATGGACGTGTTCGGAATGAACTATTACGGCACGCCCAAGGCATATATTGAAAAGCTTACGTCCGAAGGCATAGATGTTATATTGGATATTGACGTTAACGGCGCAAGAAACGTGAAAAAGCAGCGGCCCGAAGCCGTGAGCATATTCATACTGCCGCCATCCATGCAAGCGCTGCATAGCCGCCTTGTCGGCCGCGGCACGGAAACGCCGGAAGCCGTTGAAAAACGCTTTGGCAAGGCAAAGGAAGAAATATCCCATGCGAATGAATATGACTATATTGTTGTGAACAATTCGCTGGATACTGCCATTGCGGACGTTGCAAGCATAATCAGAGCCGAAAGGCTTAGATCCAAAAAGAACGATACGGTTGAAGAATTATTGAAGGAGGAATAAGCACCATGATGAACAAACCGTCTATCATAGACCTTCAGAAAAAGGTAAAATGCCGCTATATGCTGGTTTCAATAGTGGCAAAGCGCGCGCGTCAGCTTGTTGGCCAGGATGAACTGCTCAACAATCAAAAGGCCGTTTCCTATGCGGTGAATGAGCTGAATAATGACGAACTTGAAATAACTTATCCCGAAGAACAGTAAAGCATTGCACTGAAAAGCGCCCGTAAAGCGGGCGCTTTTTTGTATACCGAAAACCCCGCCATAGTGGCGGGGTTGAAAATAGCTTAAGCGATGAACAAAACAGCCTAATGTGCTAAACTGTAAAGAAAGCCTGCCAGCTAAAGAAGTTTAACACATTAGGAGGATGTTAAAATGACAGAACAAAATAACACCACGAACAGTTTAGCACACACAAAGTGGAATTGTAAGTACCACATAGTATTTGCACCAAAATACAGACGGAAAGTGTTCTATGCTGAGAAAAGAGAAGACATACGAGAAATAATACGGACACTATGCCAATGGAAAGGAGTTGAAATAATAGAGGGAGAGGTATGCCCCGACCATATACACCTGCTGCTTAGTATACCGCCGAAACTTAGTGTTTCCGGGTTTATGGGATACTTGAAAGGCAAGAGCAGCTTAATGATATTCCAAAAGTATGGTAATATGAAATTTGCATACAGGAATAGGGAGTTTTGGTGCAAAGGATATTATGTGGATACGGTAGGGAAAAACACGAAAGCTATAACAGAATACATAGCCGACCAGCTGAAAAGAGACAAGGAAGCTGACCAATTAAGTATATTCGACCCACGGGACCCGTTTACGGGTAGCAAGTAATGGGCGCAAGCTGGCAGGCGTTTTATGCGCACTTGTGCGCCGCTAGTATTATTAGGGCTATGCCCGAAACCGAAATACCCCCCGCTATGCGGGGGGATCTTTATTTTCATATCATCAATTATAATCAATGAACGGGAGCGGTAAAATGCACGTTAAAAACACATATCCCTTAAACACCGCCGATGAGGATCTTATGAAGTTAGTCGGGACGGTAATCTATTATCTCAGCAATATTACGGCGGTGCATACAGCAATCGATATATCAACCACGCTGCCCGAAGAATACATAAACGACATAATAGCCGATTTGCAGAAGCAGTGCGATACATTGGCATATGATTTGTAAGAGCTTATTTATAGTTAAATAATCTCTATCCATGCCTTATAATAATCCCAGCGTGTTTGGCCTTCACAAGCGATTGTGATATATCGCACTATGATTTCACCAATGTTATAACCGCGGGCCTTCAGGTAATTTATTGCTTCGTCTAAATTGGTGTGTTTGCGGTCTTTTACGTCAATGCGAAGGATAAACTGCACAAAGTGGCGGTCTCCTTCCGCAAAGGTCCATGCAAGCTCCTCATCAGGCTTGCGGGATTCTGCAGCCCATCCCCAAACCCATTCGCAATTCGGCGGACCCAAGCGCACTCCTGCAAACTGATACTGTCCGGAAAAGTATTTTTTCCATACCTCCTTGTCATAAAGTTTGGAGTGACTAAGAATGAGCGGTATATCAGGCTGGGCTTCCGTATAAGGGTGCTTCTGAATATATTCAAGCTCATTCATTAGGCTAAGGGTTTTGCGCAGCATGGAATAGGTGCTCTGCAAACTGCTGATCTGTGCTTCAAGCTCGCTTTTTTATTCAAATACAGTGCATTGCTGTCTGCAAGGCTGAGCGTTTGATATTCTTTTATAGCCTTAACCGGAATGCCGAGATTGCGCAGATAACAGATGTCGCTAAGATTCAGCAGGGAAGAATATGAATATTCACGGTAATTGTTATCGCGCCGGCCTAATGTGATTAAACCCATAGATTCCCAATAGCGCAGCGTTGAAGCGGGAATTCCAAACGTTTCCGAAACGGTTGAAATGTTCACCGTTTTGTTTTTGTCCCAGTCCAGCATTTTCTCTTACTCTCCTGTTCCATAAATACTTTTCCATAAAAAATTATACCAAAAACGGTATTGACATTCAAGTAACTTTAAGCTTTAAAATACATAATAAGTTCGATGGCGCAGAGCAGATAATATAAGGTTGTATCTGCAATGGCTTCCAGCTTTTGATTATTGATTGCATTACGAAAGCAAACAACTGATTGGAGAAATGTGGCGGGAAAATAAAGCTTTGAATTACGAATGAACGCCTGTTGCCGCTTATACTGCGTCACAGCGCTCAAATAAAACAAAACTTAGGAGGAAACTATGAAAAAAAGTTTAGTACTGATGCTTGCCGTTATTCTGGTGACTTCGCTTTTTGCAGGCTGCGGACAGGGCGGCGGCAAAACTACCACGGATGCAATTCTATACTATGCATGCGGATCGGAACCCTACCTGACACTGGATCCCAGTGTGGAAAATTCCAACGGCGTATGCGTCCTCCAAAATGTATATGAAACGCTAACCCGCTACAACGATCAGACCGGCGAGGTGGAACCATATCTTGCTACCTCCTGGACGCACAACGATGACGGTACGGTATGGGAGTTCACACTGCGTGAGGATGTAAGCTTCCATGACGGCACAAAAATGAATGCAAATGCAGTCAAAAAGTCTATCGATCGTACTATCAAACTGGGCAAGGGTGCTGCATACATTTGGGCCAATGTTGAATCCGTTGAAGTAGTAAGTGATTATGTGGTCAGGTTCAACTGCTCTGAGGCCACGTCGGTAGACCTGATAGCTTCCGCTGCTTACGCGGCATATATAATGTCCGAAAATGCGTGTGAGCAGGATGGCGACTGGTTCAACAGCGAAAGCGGAAATGATGGCGGCACCGGCCCGTATATGGTAAAGAGCATTGTGACCGGCGACCAGGTACTTCTTTCCGCGTATGACGGATATTGGCGGGAATGGAAAGAGAATTCCTATAAAATGGTTGTCATCAAGAAACATGTTGAAAGCGGTACCCGCCGTCAGCTTCTTGAAACAGGCGAAGCTCAGATTGCTTACAATTTCTCCACAACGGATATAGCCGCGTTGAAGTCAAACGAAAATGTTGAAGTCAAATATGTGAATACTTATAATAACATATTGCTCTTCTTAAATAGCGAAAAGCTGCCCTGCAGCAATGAGGAATTCCGCAAGGCGCTTGCTTACTCGTTCCCGTATGAAGAAGTAATCAATGGCGTGCTGGAGAACCGCGGACAGCTTTCCCACGGCCTTGTAACTCCCGGCCTTTGGGGACATGACGAGAACTGCACGCAATATGAGTTTAACCTTGATAAGGCAAGGGAGTGCCTTGCAAACTCCGGCATTGATGCAAGCACCGTTAAGCTTGAGTTTGCCGTCCAGTCCGGTTACACGGAATACAAGGATTTTGCACAGCTTTGGCAGACCTATCTTAAGGAAATCGGCATCAATATGGAAATCCGTGAGCGTGGCTGGGATGCCCATATTGAACATGCACGCGCTACACGTCCGGAGGACAGGCAGGACATATTCGTTATGGTCTGGTGGCCGGATTACGCGGATCCTTCAAGCTGGTTCCAGAGCATGGTACATTCCCAGGAGAATCCTGCGTTTAACCTGAGCTATATTAAAAACGCCGAGTGGGATGCGAAGATCGAGGAAGCTATGCGGCTGACCGCAACGGATCGCGCCAAAGCCGAAGAACTGTATAAAGAGGTACAGAAGGGTGTTTTGGACGGTGCGTATATGCTCCCTGTTTACGATCAGGTTATCACCTACGCGGTTTCCAAGGATATTGATGGCTTCTATTATAACCCGGCATACCCTAACTCTACGCTTTATTTCAACATAACCCATAAATAAATTACCTGTTTTACAGGTATAAGGCACACCGGCAAGGGGAGCTGCTGCTCCCCCTGCATAACAAAGGAGAATGCTGAATATATGGTAAAATATATTATAAAACGATTACTTAACGGCCTCATTGTATTGCTGGGCGTAGTCACCATTACGTTCTTCATCACGCGCGTCGTCCCTTCTGATGTTGCCGGCAAATGGGCCGGGGAACGCGCTACGGAAGAACAGCGTAAGCAAGCTATTGCTGAGCTTGGGTTGGACAAACCGTTGGTAACGCAGTATGTAAACTATTTGAAGGATCTACTTTCAGGCGATCTCGGTCGTTCATTGCGTACCAAGGAGCTAATTACTAAGGAGCTTGCAAGCTATTTCCCCGCAACTATGGAGCTTGTTCTGGTGGCCTTCCTGTTTGCAATGTTTGTTGGTATACCAATGGGCATTTATTCCGCGAAGAAAAACGGGAAAATGCTGGATCACGCCACGCGCTTTTTCTCAATAGGTGCGGTTTCGCTGCCGACTTTCTGGGTGGCGATGGTATTTCAGTTAGTCTTTTACCGTCTCCTCAACTGGCTGCCGCTTGGCGGACGCATGAGCATAAGTGCATCACTGATGTACGATGTGCCAAACGTTACGGGTATGCTAATACTCGACTGCATTCTGACCGGTTCATGGGGTCTGTTGGGAGATGCTTTTGTGCATATTATTATGCCTGGCTTTACCATTGCGCTTTATCCTATCGGACTCGTTGCGCGCATGACGCGCTCTGCGCTGCTTGAAATTCTAAACGAGGACTATATAACCGCCGCAAAATCCTACGGTATACGGGAAGGCAGGGTGCTTTGGCGTTATGCGCTGAAGAACTCCCTGGGTGCTACCGCAACGGTTGTTGCGTTGTCCATGGGATATTCGCTGACCAATACATTCCTTACGGAAACAATTTTCAGTTGGCCGGGATTAGGAAGCTACGTCAGCAAATCGGTTACTACGCTGGATTATCCGGCAATTATGGGTATTGCAATTATCTCTGCAATATTCTATGTAATACTTAATCTTGTTGCGGATATCATTATTGCGCTTGACCCGCGCATCCGGCTGTAAGGAGGACAACATGAATCAGAAAATGAAAGATATTCTTCGGCCGACAATTAAAGAGCTGCGGGACATGATATTCATGCTGCGCAAAAACGTGCTTACAATGGCGGCAGTCATTGCGCTGATACTGATTTTGGTCATTGCTCTGCTTGCCCCCGTAATTGTTCCTTGCCCGCAGGATATAGCGGATAAAACCAACCTTTCGGTAAAATTCCAGCCCCCTTCTTCGGCGCACCTATTCGGAACGGATGAGCTTGGGCGCGACGTGTTCAGCAGAGTTCTGTATGGAACGAGGATTTCACTCAGCACGGCTGTACTTGCGGTAGCCTTGTCGTTGGTTATCGGTGTGCCGCTCGGCGCCGTTGCAGGTACATCCGGCGGCGCGGTAGATGAGATAATCATGCGCATAACGGATATTTTCCTAAGCTTCCCGCCTATGCTTTTGGCAATATTGCTCGTGTCCATGTTGGGGCCGAGCCTGAACAACGCTATTCTCGCCATTGCGCTTGCATGGTGGCCGTGGTATACGCGCATTGTACGCGGTCAGGCAATCTCGCTTAAAGAGCGCAAATTCATTCAGGCAGCAGAAACCATCGGCACGCCGAAGTGGAAGATAGTTGCCAAGCATATTATTCCCAATACGATTTCACCCGTGGTGGTGCAGGCATCAATGGATATGGGCGGTGTTATCCTTACCATTGCATCGCTGAGCTATCTCGGCCTTGGTGCGCAGGCGCCTTCTCCGGAATGGGGTTTGATGATAAGCACCTCGCGTAACTATTTTCCGGATATTTGGTGGTATAGTGTGTTTCCGGGCCTTGCCATATTCATAACAGTGCTTGCATTCAACCTGTTGGGCGATGGCGTGCGTGAAATACTTGACCCCAAAACGCGTAAGAAATGAGGAGGAACATCCGTGAGCTATTTTGAAGTGAACGGCCTGCAGGTCAGGCATAAAACATCCGAAGGCGTTAAGGAAGTTCTGAATATAGAGCATATCGCCATTGAAAAGGGAACAACATACGGCATTGTCGGCGAAAGCGGACAGGGAAAAACCGTCCTTGCGCTTACGATTCTTAAACTGCTGCAATGCCCGCCGGGAGAAATCACAAAGGGCTCCATCATGCTGGACGGCGAAGATATACTTACATACAGTCAGCATAAGATGCAGTCAAGCATTCGCGGCAAAAAGATAGCAATGATCTTCCAGGATCCCATGTCCTGCCTGAATCCCGTGTTTACCGTTGGCCAGATGTTGGATGATGTAATCCGCACGAATCGGGGACTTCATGGCAAGGAAGCGACTGAGTATGCGTATAAGGTGCTAGACATGGTAAAGCTGGTGGATGCGGAGAGTACGCTGAAAAAATATCCGCATCAGCTTTCCGGCGGACAGCGTCAGCGTATAATTATTGCGCTTGCGCTATGCTGCGGTGCGGAGTTCCTTATTGCGGACGAGCCCACGCGCAATCTTGATGTAACCATTCAGGCAAGCATCCTCAAGCTGCTCAAGGAGCTGCAGGAAACGCTTGGCATTACGGTTCTCTTTATTGCCAACAACATGAGCCTTGTTTCCGCGTTCTGTGACAGGATAGGCATACTTCATGAAGGGCGTATAATCGAGGAAGGCGAAACGGAGCGGATAATACGTGCGCCGGAGCAGGAATATACACGCATGCTTGTTGATGCCGCACGGCTGCATACAGCTCCCGCAGAGGAAGTAGAAGCAGGGGAGGAACTGCTGCGCGTAGAGCATCTTAAAAAATACTTTGACGTTAAGAAAAAGAATAAGAAGCTGAGCCTCAAAGCCGTGGATGATGTAAGCTTCACCCTGAATAAAGGCGAGGTGCTGGGCATCGTAGGCGAAAGCGGATGCGGAAAATCCACCTTGGTTAATACGATCCTGAACCTATACGATCCTACGGACGGAAAGGTATATTTTGACGGCAAAGATGTATTTTCGGATGATCGCAAGAAACGAAATGCATTCAAGAAGAACGTGCAGATAGTATTCCAGGATCCGTACTGGTCCCTGAATCCGCGCTGGCTCGTAAAAGAAATTGTGGCCGAGCCTCTGGACGCATACGAGAAGCTGCATGGACAGGAGCGCCTTGCACGCGTTGTGCAGCTGCTGGAGATGGTAGGCCTCAGCCGGGATGATGCACACAAATATCCGCATGAATTTTCCGGCGGAGAGCGGCAGCGCATCGCAATCGCCCGCTCGCTTGCATCCAATCCTAAACTTGTGGTGCTGGATGAACCTACATCATCCATCGACGTGTTTTCTCAGGCGCAGATATTGGAACTGCTTCGTGAGCTGAAGGAAAAATTCCAGCTTACGAACATATTGATTTCGCATGACCTTGGCGTAGTGAGTCAAATGGCCAATAAGATTGCCGTAATGTATCTGGGCAAAATTGCGGAGTTCGGCCCTGCGGCCGAAGTATTCCGCAACCCGCAGCACCCGTATACTAAGGCGCTTTTCAATGCCATACCCAAGTTTGAAAAGCTCGGTATAGATCAGTTGACCACGCTGGAAGGTGCAATCCCAAGCCCGATTAACCCGCCTTCAGGCTGTGCTTTCCATACCCGCTGCGCGGAAGCTTGCGAAGCATGCAAGAGTTGGACTCCGGAGCCGATTTATCTAAATGATGCACATTATGTTTCGTGCATACATTTTGCCAAGCAGCAAGGAGAAGGCAAATGCGAAAAAAGATAACGATTGTTACAATGGGACAAAGTCCGGCTGATCCTAAAACGCACGACGTATATCGTATGCTTGCCCAGGACTGTGACGTAGAAATGCATGGCATTCTTGACGGCATGAGCGAGGAGGAAATAGGTCTGCTTGCCCCGCAAGGCGCTGAGATGTTGATTGTCAGCTCTCTGCGCACAGGGCGGGAGGTACGCATAGCAGAGCGCAACGCAATGCGCCTTGTAAACGAGCGCCTGCTTGAAGCCGAGCAAAGCGGTTCTGCCGCAGCGCTGATATTCTGCACCGGCCATTTTGTTATTCCGGAAATGCGTATGCCTGTTTTTGTTCCGGAAAAAATCCTTTTCTCGTTGTTCAGGGCAATGGGTGTAAAGCGGCTTGGTGCTATTGTGCCCAAGCCTGAGCAAATTGAAGCTTCCGTGGCGTATTACAGCGAGTTTTCTCCATGCATCTGCGCCGCATCACCGTATGGACCGAGAGAGGAAATTGAAGCGGCGGCAGCCTCATTCCGCAATAGCAATGTAGATATTCTAATGACGGATTGCATGGGCTTTACGGAAGAACTGGGCGAACTGATTCAGGCAGCATCAGGTAAGCAGGTATTTGTGCCTCGGGTGGTAGTGCCTGCGCTTTTGAAGGCTATTGTTTCCTAACCACACCAAACCACTAAAACTATTCTGCCATATGGCAGCGTAACAAGAAAGGAGCATTTATGAAAGTTTTAAGCAGAGAAGACATTTTGGATATACTTTACGGAGGTGCCATTCTGGGTACAGGCGGCGGGGGAAGCCTTACGAAGGGACTTGTAAGCATAGACCTTGCAATGAGCAAGGGAAAAACATTTACGCTTGCCTCCTTTGACGAGCTTGATGCGGATGATATCATTGTCTGCCCATACTCCTGCGGTGCGATATCACCCTTGAGCGAGGAAGAACGCAAAAAATATGAAGGCCTTCCGGTGTATGAGGATACCTATCACATTAAGGCACTCGAAAGCATGGAAGAGTATCTCGGCAAGCCGGTTAAAGCCGTGATTTCCACGGAAATCGGCGCTGGAAACACCGCGAAAGCGCTTTACTGTGCTGCCATGGGAGACAAGATAATCGTGGATGGCGATCCTGCCGGCCGTTCTGTCCCCTGCTTGCAGCATTCAACCTTCTATCTGCATGATGTACCCATTACGCCAATGTCGCTTGTAAACAAGTTTGGCGAAAGCCTTATTGTTAAGGACGTTGTGAACGACTATCGCGCGGAAGCAATCGCACGTGCTTTTGCAGTTGCCAGCCAGAATACAACTGCGGTATGCGACCATGCTAATACCGCCGAAGTGATCGGGAAATCCGTCATCCGCGGCGCAATTTCATATACCCAGCATATAGGGCATGTCTACCGCTCCGCACTTGCGGCAGGACAGGACTATGCAGAGGCCGTCGCAAAGGCCGGCGAAGGCTTTGTGGCGCTGCGCGGTAAGATTCGCAGGAACGACTGGGGAACCGAAGATGGCTACACCATAGGAACCATGCTTATTGACGGCAGCGGTGAGTTTGCCGGAAATGAATACAAGATATGGTATCAAAACGAGAATATCATTCTTTGGAAAAACGGTGAGTATTACATTACGGTGCCCGATCTTATCTGTGTGTTCAACGATGACGCTAAGGAGCCGCAGCTGAACCCGTATGCTCAGGAAGGAGAAGCCGTTTCGGTCATTATCCTGCCTGCTCCTAAGGAATGGACTACTGAAAAAGGACTTGAAGTTTTCGGGCCGCGCAGCTTTGGATACGATGTAGACTGGAAGCCGATGGGAAAATAACATGAGAATTAAAATCATTGACGCGGTTGTTAAGAGTTCCGATAGGCTAAGGACAAGCGACAGGTATATTCGTGACAGCTTGCGCCCTGATACCGAGATAGAATATGCGCATATATCAAAAGGCTTTCCATCCGTGGAATGCGATTTGCATGCGGCATTTAATAAGCCCCAAATTATTGCGTCAGCGATTCAGGCAGAAAGGGATGGGTTTGACGGCATATTCATAAATTGCTTTGATGACCCGGGAGTATACGAATGTCGGGAAGTGCTGTCCATCCCCGTATTTGGCGGTTATGTTCCGGCAATGATGACTGCGCTCTCCCTTGCCGAAAGGATTGCCGTAATTACAACGGATAAATTCGGGATATTAAGCGAGGAACGCAAAGCAAGAATGCTGGGGATTTCCGAGCGCGTTGCGGCAATCGTCCCTGTTGAAATAGGCGTTCTGGATTTGCAGAGTGATCCTGAAGCCTTAGCGGAACGCGTTGCGAATGTCTGCTGCACGCTGCATGAAACGGAGCGCATCGGTGCGGTATGCTTGGGCTGCACTGCCATGCACTGCATGATAGATATACTCCATAAAAAGCTTCTGGCCCGTAATTGCCCGATAATTGTCATTGAGCCGCTTCGCAACGGCTTACGCTATTGTGAGCATATAATTTCCATGGGCTACCGGAACGGGCTGCATGTACTCAAATCCGTAACGCTGCCCAAAGGATACGAAAATGGCTGAGCAAATTGATTTGTATAAGCTATTGAAAGACCGGCGCACCTGTCGGTCTTTCAAACCGGATCCGATTCCTCAAGAGGTGATGGCCAGGCTATATGAGGCTGCCTGTTCTGCACCGAGCGCAGGCGGTTTTCAACGGATATCCATCATTGAGATTGCAGATCAGAAAAAAAAGGACACACTTGCGCGCATTTCACGGAATCAGCGCTTTATTGCCGATGCGCCTATCAATCTGGTATTCTGCATAGATGGGCACAGGATGCGCAGAATTGCCGAATATGAGGGCGCACCCTACGGACAGGATTATGCAATATGTACGCTTTGGATGGGAATTATTGATGCTACCATCAGCGCACAAACCCTTGTGCTGGCGGCAGAAGCGGAGGGATTACGCAGCTGCTATAACGGAAATGTTGTAGATAATGCGGATGAAGTATCGGAGCTTTTGAATTTACCGGAGCATGTGATACCCGCTTTCATGCTAACGCTTGGATATCCGCGCTCAAACAGCCAACGCTCCCGCAAGTATCCATACGATGTGATAGTGCATCATGAAACGTATAAGGATATGAGTATGGAGAAGCTGTATCCACATCATATTGAAAAATGCGGAAAGCCGCATTTTGCTGCAAATGCCGCCCGCTGCGCACAGCTGCAAAAAATCCTCATAAGGCAATATGGCACGGAGTTTGCGGAAAAAGCAATGGCGCAAGTAAACGAACAGGGATTCCTTACAGCGTATCAATATTGGTTCGGCTGTTACTATCCGAGCAATGAGGATACCGCAATGACAGCAGAAGGTTACCGCAAGTTTCTCAGAAATAAAGGGCTGGACTTAGATGAAAACGGGATGCGGTAATAATTGAAAACGCTTGGGCGGCCGCTATATTGCAGCCGTCCTAATACTGCTTTTGCCGTTATTAGGCAAAGTATGGTTAGGTCCTTCGTGGGATAAGTTTGTTGCTTTTAAGCATAGAAAGAAGGCATAGACGAGCAGCAAGGGATAAGCCAAAATTGAGTTCGTGCACAGCGATATGGGTGCAAGATGATTAAGCTGACGCACCGCTTATGCTGCTAAATGCTGACGTTTGCATCTAATTCGCAGCATAAGGTAATATAAAGAAATCTGAACTTGCATATTCGGTTTTCCGTGCTATAATTAAGACATGCCCTAACGGGTAAATAAAAAACAACATAACAACAACGGCAAAAGGCAGAAGGGTAACAGCTTCTGCCTTTTGTTTTATTTTTGTGCTATAATACGTCATAGGGAGTTGGTAAATGAGGCAATAGTGCGAATGAGAAAAGAATTCGTATCGTAATGAGCCGAAAAAGAAAAACAAGCATTAGCTCAGCGCCAACTCTCCGCCCCTCATAAATAATTTACCCAAAATCCGCCTTTACATATGGTATCCATGGTATCAATATCCCATTGTATCACCTCATACCCAAGGGAGCGCATCGTGGTTATTACGGTGTCGTTATATTCGCCGAAAGGCGCGCGGAATACCTTGCAGCGTTTGCCGGCAAGTTTTTCTATTTTGTCGTCGTATTCAACGGTTTCCTTGCGCATCTGCTCTTTCGATATGCTGTTCATATGCGGATGAGTGGCGCTGTGGTTGCCTATTTCGTGGCCCCGCTCGGCTATCATCTTCACATCGTCCGGATATTTATCCGTCCAATACCCACAAAGGAAAAACGTTGCCTTTACGCCGTATTCATCAAACGTATCCAGTATGAACTGCGTCTTATCGTCCTCCCATGCCGCGTCAACGGTTATGGCTATTTTCATGTCGCTCCTCTCAACGCTATAAACGGGCAGTTCTTTTTTCTTGCCTGCCAATACCTCAAGTTCATATTCCTCCAGCTGCGCCATGGCAGACGTTGGCGATACGGCTCCATCGGAAAACGACAGCGCGATAATTACAGCTGCCGCGACAACGAATATTACCGCCGCCGCGATTATGAGCATCTTTTTCGTGATAACAAATATCTTCATATTGCACCCTCCAAAACAACATTTATGCATATGCTTATGCATCATATTTCTAAAGATTGCCTAAGTCTAACGTGCTTTTTAGAAAGGCTTTGCCTCGCAACGCCATATATGATAGAATGACCATGGCACATGAGGGAGGCTTTTACTTTGGATACGCTGAAAGGTACAGTAAAAAGCATAATATACAGGAACGCTGAAAACGGATACAGCGTTATTGAAGTTACGGATGACAATGGCGATGAACGCACAGTTGTCGGCCCGCTGCCGCTTATAACCATTGGCGAACGGGCGGAGTTTACAGGCGATTGGGTTGAACATCCCGCATACGGCCCGCAGCTGAAGGCAAAGGGGAGCAAAACCATTGCCCCGGCATCGCTGAGCGCACTGATAAGCTACCTTGGCAGTGGGCTTATAAAAGGCGTTGGCGAAGCCACGGCGCGCGACATTGTCTCAACATTCGGCATGGATACGCTCAACGTACTTGAAAACGAGCCTGAGCGTCTGCGTGAAGTACCCGGCATAGGCCGCCTCAGGGCAAATAAAATAGCTGAGTCGTTCGCCATGCAAAAAGGTATGCGCGAAGTCATGCTTGCGCTGCAGGAATTTGGCATAACCGTTGCGCAGAGCATGAAGCTGTATAACACATACGGCGCGCTGTGCATAGCCAAGCTGAAAGAGAACCCGTACAGACTGATAGATGATATTGAAGGCATAGGCTTCATCACGGCGGATAAATTGGCCGTAAAGGCCGGCTTTGAACCGGATTCGCCATTTCGCATCAAAGCCGGGCTTAAATACACGCTGCAATGGGCGCGGCAGGAGGGGCATACTTTCCTTCCGCGGGAAAAGCTTTTAAGCGTAGCCTGCCAGCTTCTGCATGTTGATACTCTTCCCGCCGAGGAGATGCTTGATGAACTTATCATTTCTGGCGACGTGCTGTATAAGCTGATAGACAATACGGACGCCGTATTCTTGCCCGGCATGTACAGCGCGGAAAGCGAATGCGCACGGCGGCTTATGGGCATCGCTTCGCGCGACGGCATGCAGCTTATGCTCGGCATAAACGCGCAGATAAACGCCCTTGAAAAGGAGCTTAAAATTCCGCTTGCGCCGCAGCAGAGAAAGGCCGTTGAAACGGCGCTGAAGAACGGCGCAATGGTCATAACCGGCGGCCCCGGCACAGGTAAAACCACAATACTCAAATTCATAATCCGCCTCATAGAGCGCATGGGGCTTGATTATCAGCTTTGTGCGCCTACGGGGCGCGCCGCAAAGCGCATGAGCGAAGCTACTGGTGCTGAAGCGCGTACCATACACCGCATGCTCGGCTACGGCACATCCGGCGACAGATTCCTGTACGATGAAGATAATCCGCTGCTAACGGATGTTATAATAGTTGACGAAATGTCCATGGTGGATGTTTTGCTAATGCGCTCGCTGCTCAGGGCCACGCCGAGCGGGACGCACCTTATAATGGTCGGCGATGCTGATCAGCTTCCGCCGGTAGGGCCGGGCAATGTATTGATGGATGTTATTGCCAGCGGCGTTGTGCCGGTTATTCGGCTTACTGATATATTCCGCCAAGCAGAGCGCGGCATGATAGTTGAAAACGCGCACCGTATAAATGACGGCAAGCAGCCTAATCTTTTCG
>ENA-OPBW01001078-OPBW01001078.1-human-gut-metagenome-genome-assembly--contig:-NODE-1078-length-15852-cov-3.872064_pt1 | contig 15852 bp, 12 predicted proteins | sample MGYA00241070_ERZ501456 | MGnify/ENA primary metagenome ERZ501456 (study PRJEB25962, sample SAMEA2042624) | human gut metagenome | biome: human gut; feature: human-associated habitat; material: faeces...
AAAGGCCCATGGGTTCCGCGCCCATGGGCCTTTCTCGTGCCGTTTTTGCAATCTCAGTCTCGGCATGGCTTGCCAGCAACGCCGTTCCATGCCATGGTGAGGGCAGACTTGCAGTCTCGACACAGCAATCGCCCCCTCCCTAACCATGATGAGAACAGACTTGCAAATACGACACGAGAATGCGCGCTCCGGCTGCCCATCTGAAGATGGGTTCGCAAGACCAGCACGGTAATTTATGCTGCCGATGCCGATCTAAGAGCTGATTCGCAAAAGCGGCACGCGAATCCAACATTGCATCATCAATCTGAGAGCAGATTTGCAGATGCAGCATGCGAATCGGCAGCGCATTCCGCTAGGAAACGGATACGAGTCGGCAGGCCCGCGCACGACACGTCGAACACGGGACTGCCGGCGACATGCGCGCGCCTATTGCCGCGTGTACCGGCGCAGTGCGTATTCGAGAATCGGCACGTGCAATGCGAGCATGCAACCGTAACCGAGCACGACGAGCAGGAAGAGCCCCTGCGGCATGTAGAACCATGCGGCGACGAGCAGACCCACGAACACGACGTCGATCGCCACGCAGGCGAGCGTCGCGGGGAAGTAGACGACGCCGAACACGTAGGCGTTGCGCAGGGTCTGGCCAAGGGGGTTCTCGAAACGCGCCTGCAAATAGAATGCCCATTCGAAGCCGATGGCCCAGATGATCGTCAGCGCGAATTTCGGAATGAGCAGTGGGGTGATCTGCAGCACGATCCACGAATAGGCGATTGCGGCGCCGCAGATGCCGAAGATGAGCCATAGCAGCGTCGCCTTGGCGAGATTCTCGCGGAAGGCGGCGAAATAGTTGCGCGTGACCGTGCCCTGGCCGCGCTGCGATTTGCGTAGCGCGGTGGAACCGGCACACAGCGCGGCGCCGGCGGTGACCACGGGCAGCGATGTGACCAGCATGAGCATGTTGATCCAGATAGCGTCGGTGAGATCGTTCCACCCCTGCATGAATCTGGAGTCTGGAGACAGGAATTTCATCTGCGTCGCTTTCGTCGGTGCCGGGCACAATCTGGCCGGCGTATAGCATGCACCAGCTTACTCCAGTGCAGTTCGGGAAATCTGGTTGATGTGAATCAGGCCGGCATGCCGGCATATGCGACTGGGGGCAGCCCGAAAGCCGCCCCCAGTCGCCTTGAGAGAGAAGAGGAAGGAAGACCAGCCCTTTACGGCACCGCCTCGGGCCCTGCAAGTATTGACCGGCCTACGGCCGGACCCAACACCGCCCTCGCGGCACAGCCGCTCGGGCTGGCACCTGCAAACAGCGCACCACGCTGTTTCCCAAGGGCTGACTCAACGTCAGCCCTTTACGGCACCAGCCATGACACCCTTGACGATGTACTTCTGGCAGATGAGGTAGAACACGATGATCGGGATGATCGCGAGCACGAGGCAGGCCATCATCGCACCCATGTCGACCGAGCCATAGCCGCCCTTCAGGTACTGCACGGCCACCGAGATGGTCTTGTACTTGCCCAGATCGAGCGTCAGATACGGCAGCAGGTAGTCGTTCCACACCCACATGGCCTCGAGGATGGCCACAGAGACGATGGACGGCTTCATGATTGGCACGACCACCTGGAAGAAGATGCGTGGCACTGAGGCGCCGTCGATCATGGCCGACTCTTCCAGCGACTGCGGGATGCCCTTGACCACGCCGGTGAAGATGAACACCGCCAGACCGGCGCCGAAGCCCAGGTAGATGAAGCACAGGCCCCACGGGGTGTTGAGCTTCAGCATGTCGGCGAGCTTCGACAGCGTGAACATGACCATCTGGAACGGCACGATCATGTTGAACAGGAACAGGGTGTAGAGCAGCTTGGCGGCCCAGTTGTTCACGCGCACGATCCACCATGCGCACATCGACGTGCACACGAGAATGAGGCACACCGAGCCGACAGTGATGAGCACCGTCCAGCCGAAGCTGGCGAAGAAGTTCGTGGATTCAATGCCGCGCTTGTAGTTCTCGAGCCCGACGAACGTGTCGCCCACCGGGAACGCGAAGGCGTTGCGCGAGATGTATGCCTTGCCTTTGAACGAGTTGAGCAGCACCAGGAAGATGGGGAACACCCAGGCAATGGAGATCATCGAGAAGAAGATCGTCCACAATGCTCCGTGCTTTGGTTTCTCCTGCATCACGCATCAACCTCCTTGGAAGTGGTGATCTTGTTCTGGATGAGCGCCACGATGGCCACCAGGATGAAGAACAGGACGGCCTTGGCCTGCCCCACACCCTCCCAGCCGATACGGCCATAGAATGTACGGGTGATGTTGAGCGCCAGACCTTCCGACATGTTCTGCGGAGCGCCGTTGGTGAGCGCGAGGTTCTGATCGTACAGCTTGAATCCGTTGGTCACGGTGAGGAATGAGCACACGGTGATGCTCGGCATCATGAGCGGGATGATGATGCGGAACATGACCTGGCGGCCATTCGCGCCGTCCACTTCCGCGGCCTCAAGCACATCGGTGGGCAGCGACTGCATGCCGGCGATGTAGATGATCATCATGTAGCCGACCTGCTGCCACAGGGTCAGGATGATAAGGCCCCAGAAGCCAGCAGCAGAGTTAAGAGCGATGAGCTGGGCGCCCACGTTGGAGAGCAGGCAGTTGATCAGAATCTGCCAAATGTAGCCCAGCACGATGCCGCCGATCAGGTTAGGCATAAAGAAGATCGTACGGAAGATGTTGGTGCCTTTGAGCGCCTTGCGGGTGAGCGCCTGCGCAATGGCCAGGGCGATCACGTTGATGAGCACCGTCGACAGGAAGGCAAACGCCACGGTAAAGAAGAACGACGTGGAGAACTGCGGATCGGACAGCGCGCGCACGTAGTTCTCGATACCGACAAAGTGCGCGTTACTAATGATAATAAACTGGCAGAACGAGAGATAGAAGCCCTGGATAAAAGGGATCACGAACCCGATCATAAACGCCAGGCACGTGGGCAGCATAAAGAGCGGCCACCAGCGCTTGAGTGCTTTGCCCATAAAAGGGTCCTTTCAATATGCAGGGGGCGGGCAAACCAACGTCTGCCCGCCCCCTGTCGCTAATCAGATAGCTTGGGCAGCAACTGCTTACTCGGAAGCGGCCTTCTCGGTCTTCCAGCCATCGACGAAGGCGTTCTTGACGCCGTCCCACTTGCTGTTATCGGCAGCGTAGGCAATCAGAGCCTGCTTGAGGTTCTTCTTCCACTCCTCGGAGGGAATGTAGACGAAGTCCCAAGCGACGGTCTTCTTGCCGTCCTTGGCCATGGCAACGGCCTGCTGCGAGAAGACGTTGGTGGTCTCCTTGGCGCTCTTGAACGGAGCGGTCAGGCCCATCTTGTCGGCGATGATGCTGGTCGGGGTGTCAGCGGTGACGCACCAATACATGAAGTCCTCGGTGGCCTTCTGGGCATCCTCGGAAGCCTGGGAACTGACGCACCAGTAGTTCTCGCCGCCGGAGCACAGGCCCTGGTTCTCCTCGCCGTCAACACCGATGTAGATCGGCATCATGCCAATCTGATCGTCGGTCATGCCGGCCTTGACGAGGTCAGAGTAGGCCCAAGAGCCGTTCTGGTAGAAGACGGCCTTGCCGGTTGCGAACTCGTTGGTGGCGTCGTCGCCGGTCTTGGAAGCAAGCTGCGAAGGATCGCAGGTGGAGTCGGTGATGTACAGGTCGAAGATCTGCTTGTAGTTGTCGAGGAACTCACCCTTGATCTCGTCGTCCTCCTGGTTGTGCTCCTTCTCAAACTCGTAGTAGAGCGGCATGTTGGCAAGGTGGGTGGTGTAGCGCCAGCTGGAGGAGTCGTCCATGCCGGCGGAAGTGAAGGCACCCTCGACACCAAGCTCGTCCTTGCGGGCCTGGATGTCATCGGCACAAGCCTTCAGCTTGTCGAAGGAGTTGATGTCCTCGGCCTTGTAGCCAGCCTTCTCGAGCAGCTGCTTGTTGTAAATAATGCCGAAGCTCTCCTGAACCCAGTCGATGCACACATCCTTGCCGTCGGACTGCAGAGCCAGGGAGTCATCAATGAGCTCACCGCGGAGCTTGGTATCGGACAGGTCGGCGCAGTAATCCTTCCAGTTCTTAAGACCGGTGGGGCCGTTGACCTGGAACAGGGTCGGAGCGGAGCTCTTGGACATCTCGGACTTGAGCTTCTCCTCGTAGGTGTTGGAGGCAGCGGTCACGATCTTGACCTCGACGCCCTTCTCCTTCTTATAGGCCTTGGCGATCTCCTTCCACTCCTTGTCGACCTCGGGCTTGAATTGGAGGAAGTAGACCTCGGCAGCGTCACCAGAAGCAGAGGAGCCGGAGCCGGCAGAACCACCGCAACCCACGAGGCCCAGACCAAGAACTGCAGCCGCGGAACCAGCAAAGCCCAGGAACTGCCTTCTGCTCATTTCGTTCTTCATTACAATCCACCCTTTCACACCGTGGCGGCACCCTTTGCCGCCGCCTTCGGAGATTGGCTCGGGGACTTTGCCCCTTTTGCTGATTTGAACGATACGCTATTTGGCTAGTTGTTTGAACAAGTATTACTAGAGCGGTAGAAAAACTTCGGTGAACGGTAATTTCAACTTGATACTTGACAAGTTTTGTATAAACAATTATTTGTTATCGAATGCAGAGAAAACGCCCGGTCAAGCCGATGTACCGTCGGTTTGACCGGGCGTTTTCTCTTTGAGGCCATGAGTCTCGTCAGGCTGCGAGCTAGCCGGCTATCGCTTGGAATTGACGCGGTAATGGAAGATCTCGGGGTGTGTGCGAGTGTGCGTCACCTCAAACAAGATACCGTCCGAGGTGTACGACTGACTCTCCATGACGGCAACGCAGTTGTATTTGCCGAGGTCAAGATAGCTGCAGTCCTCATCGTTGGCGAGCTCGACACTCACCGTACGACGGCTCGCCATCACTTTGACACCGCGCTTGTGCTCCAGATAGCCGTAAATAGAATCTGCCGCGATCTCGGGAGTCAGGCCCTTGGCGATCGACGCCAAAAAATAGCCATGGTCCACTTGGCGCGCGTTGCCGTTGAGGCTTCGGACACGCACTACGCGAATCAACTCCTCGCCCACCTTAAAGCCCAGGTGACGAGAGAGTTGCTCGGTGCAAACCAGATGTTCGAAAGACTTAACGTCCGTAGATGCAACGGCATTGTTGCGCTTTGCAAACTCGCCAAACGACTCAACCTCTTCGAGTGCGCCCAACATGTCGGTTTCGCCCTTAAGCCAAATAACGCGCACGCCCTTGCCGTGTATGGGCTGCACAAACATCCCGTCGGCCAGCATACCCAAGGCGCGACGGACGGTATTGCGAGTGCATCCGAACTCCGCGGTCAGCTCGGCTTCGGTTGGCAGCATCTCCTGAAACGCATAGGTCCCATTAATGATGCGCGAGCGTATTTCTCGGTAGATTCCTTCGTATATCGCTTTTGGCATTGTTTCACCTCTACATTATTCATTTCCGGCTAGGCACGATAGCATTTCTTAAAGTTGTTTAAACCGAATATCGGTAAAGCGACAGGATTTAACCGTTGACGGTTTCTGTCATGCCCAAATCGGTTTCGCTCAAAACTGCCGGTACGACAATCGTCTGGTCCTCTACAATGAATCCATTGTTTAAACGTTTCCCCACGCGCAACGCGCCTCGATATTCGGAAGGCAGAACATGCTGCAAAAAATCCAACGCTTTGGCGGGGCAATGTTCGCGCCCGCCATGCTGTTTTCTATATCAGGCCTCATGGTCGGCGTCTCCGCTCTCGCAACGACTGCGGACATCGTCGGCGATCTCGCCGTATACGGAACCCCTTGGTACGCTTTTTGGACCATCATCCAGCGCGGCTCGTGGACGGTCTTTAAACGCCTCCCGCTCCTTTTTGCCGTAGCGCTGCCCATCGGTCTTGCCCAAAAACAACCGGCTCGTTGCTGCCTCGAGGCTCTCGTCGCCTATTTTGCCTACTGCTTCTTTTTGAGCGAGATCATTAAGCTGAGCGGAGACAATCTTGGACTTAAGTACCCGTCGTCTTTGACCTCCGCTAGCGGCATCACCATCATCGACGGCATCAAGACGCTCGACACCGGCATTATCGGCCCGCTGGCGGTATCGGCAACCGTCGTCGCCATCCATGACCGCTTCTACGATGCCAAGGTTCCCGATTGGCTCGGCACCTTCTCGGGCTCCTCGCTGGTCTACCTCATCAGCTTTTTTGCCGTGTTTGCCCTTGCCGCTATCTCGGCCGCCATCGTGCCCTCCGTATACGCAATGACCGAAACGCTGCGCCATGCACTTACGAGCGTCGGCCCCTTTGGCGTGGGCATCTTTGTGCTTTTGGAGCGAGCGCTCGAGCCCATGGGGCTGCACCACCTGCTCTACATGCCGATCTACTACGACAACCTGGTCATTAACGACGGCATCTACGCCACGTGGAGCAGCTTGCTCCCCATCCTCTCCCATAGCACGCGCCCCCTTAATGAACTTGCGCCGTGGGCCGGTTTTACCGCCACCGGCTGGGTCAAGCTCTTTGGCCTTCCCGCCATCGCAGCCGCGTTCTACTCCACCGCAAAACCAGAGCGCCGCGCCGGCCTTAAGGTCATCCTTTTGCCCGCCATCGTCGCCTCGGTGGTTTGCGGCGTTACCGAGCCACTCGAGTTTCTCTTTATGTTCACCCACCCCGGGCTCTTTTTGCTCTACGCCGTCTTATCGTCTTGCCTTGCCACAACCATGAATCTCTTTGGCATCGTCGGCATCTTCTCGGGCGGCCTGATTGAGATGGCAGCCTTCAACTTTATTCCGCTCATGCGCACGCATGCCGGTGCCTATCTTTTGGCGCTCGGTATCGGCCTTGCCTTTAGCCTCATCTTTTTTGTTAGTTTTCGAGCACTCATCTTGGTCTATGACCTTAAGACGCCGGGCCGCGAGGATCATGTTGCCAATCGCGCGGCAATCGATCGTTTAACGGAAAGCGGCTTTGCCAAAGAGCAATCTCCCAATGACGAGGTCAATAGTCGATCCGATCAAGATCACGTCCTCGCTGAGCGGGTAATTCAGCTTTTAGGTGGCGTTGGCAATATTGTGGGCGCAACCAACTGCGCCACGCGCCTGCGCGTCGAGGTCGCAGACCCTTCCATCGTTGCAGATAACGCGTCGTTTGTCGCGGTGGGCGCCAAGGGCCTCATCATTACGGACAAGACCGCCCAGGTGGTCATCGGCATCTCCGTTCCCCGCGTTAAAGAGCATTTTGACCAGATCATGGGCCTCGAGCCGGAATTTGTGCCCACCGCCTCGGCCTCCCCCGCCGCCAGCGCAGCCCATAAGCGCGGCGATATTTGCTTCTTCGATATCGACGGAACGCTCGCCTGGCAAGACCCCAGGCTCGCCCAAGACCTTCCCGAAGACGAGCGGGACCTCTCCCCCTACCCCAACGAGGCGGTCTCGCAGGCCATCCGCGAGTTTGTCGCCAACGGCAACATGGCCTTTATCTGCACGGGACGCACCCTGAGCTGCATCCACCCCAAACTTCTTGAGCTGCCCTGGACCGGCATCGTCTGTCTTGCGGGCGGTTACGCCGAGATCAACGGACACGCAATTCGCGATCTGTCGATGACGCCCAGTATGCTGCAGCGTCTTGCCCCCTACCTTGAGCAATCGGGCGAGGCCATCCGCTTTGAGGGCCTCAACGGCGTCGTGCGCATGAGTGCCGATGCCCCCGATGCCCCCGGATACGCGCGCACCCTGGGCGACGCAGTCACGCAGCTGCAACATTACAGTGTCTACAAGATCTTGATGTCTACATCGCTCGCCAACCGCATCGCCCAAGATAAGGCACTTGAGCCGCTGCTGTGCTTTAACGAGCTCGAACTCGAGGTAACCGAAATCTCGCCCCGCGAATGCACGAAGCGCGGGGGCATCCAGTCTGTACTCGATGCCCTCGATCCCCACCACGGAACCGTATACGGCATCGGCGACGCCAGCAATGACGTCTCGCTGATGAACGCCGTCGATGTCGGTATCGCCATGGGCAATGCGCCGGACTATCTCAAGGATAAGGCCGATTACGTGACCGACACCGTCGATCACGACGGTGTCGTTGCGGCGCTCGAGCATTTTAGGCTGATTTAGGCGCGCTCCATCAAACGCACGCCCGTTGTCCTAAATCGCCAAAACTGCCGCGCCAAACGCCCTGATGTGGCAATATGTTGTCTGCATATTGCACCAATGCAACCTCAGAAAGAATGCGAGAACCCGTGTCCAGTCCGTTTACCAGCTTTTTAGCCCAGCACTTTGACCAGATTAACGACTATCTGGCCACGTTCTTTGACGGACAGGCGACCTCTGCCGATATCGAGCGCTACCTGTACGCGCCGCTCTCGGCTTTTACGGCCAACGCCGGCAAGCGCCACCGCCCGCTTATCTGCATGCTCGCCGCAACCGCAGTGGGCGGTAGCTTTGAGAGTGCCCGCAGCGCTGCGGCAGCCATCGAACATTTCCAGTCGGGCGCGCTGATCCACGACGACATCGCCGACAACGGACAGCTTCGTCGAGGCAAGCCCTGCATGCACCTTACCGAGGGCACGGGGCTTGCCATCAATTGTGGCGACCTGGCGCTCACCATGGTCACCAAGACCGTTCTCGACGACCCCACGCTGGAGTCCGACGTGAAGCTGCGCGTGCTCCACGAGCTAACCGAGATGATCGTCCGCACCATCGAGGGTCAAGCGCTCGACCTGGGTTGGGTCCGTGACGGGCGCTTTGATATCTCGGTTGATGACTACCTGGACATGGCGACGCACAAGACCGCGTTTTACAGCGGAGCCACGCCGCTTGCCGCCGGAGCCATTATCGGCGGCGGCAGCGATGAGCAAATCGAAGCGCTGCGCGCCTTTGGCCTGCACACGGGCCTTGCCTTTCAGATTCAGGACGACCTGCTCAACCTTGTCGGCGCTAAGGAAGCCGCCAACAAGGACTTCCGCACCGACATCACCGAGGGCAAGCGCACGCTTGTCGCCGTACACGCCCTCTCTGATGAGCGCCACCACGACGAGGTCGAGGCGATTCTTTCCTCGGGTACCGATGATCCCGCGCAGCTCGCACGCGCCGTGGAGATCTTTCAGGAAACCGGCTCCATCGATTACGTCCACACTTACGCGCTCGACCTGACCGCTAAGGCCAAAGCGGCCATCGAGAACGTTGAGCTTGATCCGCACGCACGCGAGCTGTTCCTCTCCATGGCAGATTTCTTTGTGGAGCGCCTTAACTAACGGGGGTTATAAAACCTGTCAGCAGCGTATTTAGGCACAACTTGCTACACTGTTGAGTGCATGTTTATGCATCCCTTTGCGTTGTCTATCCGACAGACGCTCAAATAGTACGAATGGTACGCCGAAAGGGGTTCGTTCATGGAACCTATTACAACGGGCATGCAAGGAGCAGCCGTCGAGGACGTGCAGTCTCGTCTCCTGCAGCTCGGCTACACGATTGATGCCGCCGAAGTCACCGACAAGTACTTTGGAGCCACCACTGAGCAGGCCGTCAGCACCTTCAGGCTCGACAGCGGCCTTGCTGCCGGTCATGCCGTCGATATCCCCTGTTGGAGCGCCCTTGTAGACGCTTCGTATAAGCTGGGCGACCGCACCCTCTATCTGCGCATGCCCAATTTCCATGGCGCCGATGTGCAGGCCCTGCAGCGCGCTCTCAACGTTTTGGGCTTTGCCTGTGGCGAAGACGACGGCTACTTTGGTCCGCATACCGAGGCCGCCCTGCAGCAGTTCCAGGAAAATGTCGGCCTGTTTGCCGACGGCATGGCCTTCCAGGACACCTACGCCTACATCAACCGCCTGCACCATGTGTGGGAGGGCAAGCCCTCGGTCACCGAAGCCGAGTCCCGCATCGGTTTTGCTCGCGCCGCCAACGTGCTCGAGCGCTTTCAGATTGCCGTTATCGGCGAGGACCCCATCGCACGCAGTGTTGCGTCGCGTATGTGGAATATCGCCACGGCAACGACCGACAACAGCGGCATGATGCTCTGCGACTCCGAGGTCCCAACCGACGTTGACCTGGTGCTCGAGATCGCAAGCGACGAGCTGCCCGCCGACGCCGCACCGCGCGCCACGATTGCCCTCGCCGAGTGCCACAACCTGGCCCAGCGCATCCGCACTGCCAATGTCGCCGCACAGCAGAAGCCGGCACGCATTCGCATTGAGCTCACGGGCATGACGCGCTACAACGGCACCTTCACGGCCAGCGACGCGCAGACACTCGCCGTACGCCTGCTCGATGGCGTTTGCGATGCCCTCGCAGATTAGGTAAACTAAACGAGTTGCTTTTGGGCAACACCACACATTGGGACGTAGTTCAACGGTAGAACTCCGGTTTTTGGTGCCGGCTGTTGGGGGTTCGAATCCCTCCGTCCCAGCCATTAAAATTGAGCGCCCTGAGCCCATAACGGCCCAGGGCGCTTTCTTGTGGGCAAGCGGAGGGATTCGAACCCGCAAGGCAACACAACTTCTCGTCCAACACGAGAAAAATCTGCCTTCAAAAGACAGGCGCCCCAAGCCCATTAGGACCAAGAGCGCCTTACATCTAGAAAATATCAGCCCAGTTCCGAAAAGCGAGCCGCCATCTACAAAATGGCGCGTGGCCCCGGCGGACCGGGCATTAAGTTTGTCGCGAGTTCCGCACGAACAGGAGGCCACTTAACCTCGATGTTTTGGACGTGACAGACACTATGACCCAATCCGAGGGCACTAAAAAGACAGGAGCCCCCGCTCGTGACCGCGGGTCGGGGCTGCGACAATGATGTCGAAGTGCCATAGGCGCAGCCGCGCCGCAACGAGGTTGGGAGGCTCCCATGCCAAAGTATTCTACCGCGTTCGGGATGGACGTCCACCTGAGGTCGACCACCGTCTGCGCCCTCGACGCGGACACCGGCGAGGCCGTGACGAGGAGGTTCCCCGGCAACCCCTGGGGCGAGATCGCCGGGTGGATGGATGGGTTCCCCGGGCCGTCGCTCGCGGCCTACGAGAGCGGCTACCTCGGCTTCGCCCCGCAAAGGGAGCTCGCCGGGCTCGGCGTCGAGTGCGTCGTCGCCGCGGTCTCGAAGATCCCCAGGTCGGCCGCCGACTCGGCCTCCAAGAACGACAGGAACGACGCCGCCAGGATGGCCAGGGCGATACTCGCCCACGACATCTCCCCCGCATGGGTCCCCTCCCCCGAGGTCGAGGGCATCAGGGACCTCGCCGGCGCCTACGACGGGGCGACCGCGCGCCTGGCGACCGCCAAGCAGCGGCTGCTCGCCTTCCTCGCAAGGCGGGGGTTCGTCTACGGCGGCACCACGCCCGCCGGCAACCCGAGGAAGTACTGGACCTACGACTTCCTGAGGTGGCTCGACAAGGTCAGGCCTGAGGACGATGGCGGGGTTCGGACGCTCGCCGCCCTGAGGAACGAGGTCGAGGCCGCGGCGGAGGCCCGGGCGGACCTGCTCTCCGAGTACAGGGCGGCCGTGGATGCCAGCCCGATCGCCGCGGAGGTGGCCGCCCTCCAGTCGATCAAGGGCTGCGCCTTCGCGCTGGCCGCGGCCTTCTCGGCCGAGGTCGGCGACTTCACGAGGTTCCGTTCCGGAAGGCAGGTCACGGCCTATTTCGGCCTCGCGCCGAGTCAGAGGTCGAGCGGCGACTCCGTGCGGCTCGGAGGCATCAGCGGCGCGGGCAACGCGCTCGTGAGGAAGCTGGCCGTTGAGGGCTCATGGTGCTACGCCGCGGCACGGCACCAGCCGAAGCTCATGCCGAGGGACACGGGCGTGCCCCTCGAGATAAGGATGCACGGGAGGAAGGGGTCCGAGCGGCTCCTGCGGCGGCGCGAGGAGATGCTCGCCCGCGGCACGCCCGCGGCGAAGGCCAACGCGGCCACCGCGGCCGAGCTCGTGAGGTGGCTCTGGGCCCTCGGCATGATGTGCCGGGAGGGCGCGGAATAGACATAGCCCCCGTCCCGGCGAGCCGGGCGGCCTTCGGGGATACCCCCTATTTCGCTGTGCGCGCGGAGCCCTCCGCATGCGCCTCGACAGACTTGGGGAACCCCGCCGAAGGAATGGAGTGCGGGCCGCCGGAGCGGTATCCGCGGATATGAGACTGAGCCGAAGGCGTCGACGACATGCCGGGGGCGGACCGGGACGGGTTCAACGGCAGGCCCCGCCGACCGATTGCAAGCGGTCGGCGGGGCCATTGTGGCTCTTGACAGCGGATTGGGTCATATGAGCGAAAACCCGCCAGAGCGAGCAAGGTGCCTTGAAACGAGGCGGCATTGACCTTTTGGTCATGCCGCCGAAGTTGAAAGGCAGATTGCCGCCCCGGCGGGCTTGCAGCGTCAAGTAGTTACGGCGTTTGGTAAAACGCCGTAACTAAAACCCGTGGCGCTCCAGGAAGCGGAAGGCTAGGCGAATCCAAGGGCGGACCGCCACCTGCTTGTCCTCGTTGTCGACCGCGGTGTTGGCGTTGCCGAGTGAAAGGCCGTGACCTCCCTGGTCAAAGACGTGCATCTCGCAAGCGACGCCCTCCTCCGCCATGCGTTGGGCAAACGGGTAGACCTGCGCGATCGGCGCCGTCTTGTCGTCGGACACGCCCCACACAAAGGTCGGTGGCATCTGACGCGAAACATGCGTGGTGGGGCAGATGTCGGCCAGATGCTCGTCAGTTGCCTCGCCGCCCGTCACCATCGACAGGTAGTCGTTGAGCAAATCGCGCCCCGTCTTGCCGCCCGTCTTGGGCACACGCAAGTCAATGCGCGGATCGCGCGTCTGCATGTCGCGCACATAGGCAAAGTCGAGCAATGGATAGCCCAGCACCACGGCATCGGGACGAATGTCGTCCGGACGCGCCCCTGCCAAGCCCGCGAAGGGACCAGTCCTCCATTGCGTTGCCAGCGAAGCGCAGATCATGCCGCCCGCTGAGAATCCCACGACGCACACGCGCTTAGGATCGACATGCCACTCGTCGGCGTTGGCGCGCACCGTGGCGACCATCTTGGCAAGATCTGCCTGGGGGTGCGGAAAGCTCACGTCACCCGTAGAACTCGTGACATAGTTGAGCACAAAGGCCTGGTAGCCGCGGTCCAAAAATGCAAACGCCACCGGGTCCTGCTCGTGCGGAGCGATATGTGTAAACCCGCCTCCGCCGCAGATAATCACCGCGGGGCGGCGGCCATTGGGCTTGTCGGGGAGCGGCTCGGCACCCAGATACGTAAACGTCGCCGGATATTCCTCGGTCGGCTCCTCGCCCCACAGCGCATGGTTCTCGACAATCATATGTGCTCCCTTCGCGCAAATTATGCGCCCTTGTTTTTCGCCTTCAAGCGTACCCCACTTGGACCCGTGGCGCAGAAACACTCCGGCAATAAGTTTCCCTTCAACTGATATATCACATAATCCCAGTTCAGAGGTATCGCTGAGCAGCGTAGAATAGGGGCGTTGACCAAGCCGCGAAACACATGTGAAACGTTTCCGGCAAACCAAACGCGCGATATGCGCCTATTTTAGTTGGAGGCAACTATGGGTCTGCTCGATTCGCTTAAGTCCACCTTCACCTCGACCGGCGAGGCGTCCGTTCCGCCCGCAGCAAGCTTCGCTACCCGCGAAGGCGTCATCTACGCCCCCGTCAACGGCGTGCTCGTCAACCTGGACGAGGTTCCCGACGAGACGATCGCCTCGGGCATGCTTGGCCAGGGCTATGGCATCGAGCCCATTACCGGCACCGTCTATGCGCCCGCCAACGGCCGCATCGGCGCCACCACTGTCACCAACCACTCCATTGGCATGATCACCGAGGATGGTCTTCGCGTGTTCATCCATGTTGGCTTGGGCACCGTGGAAATGAACGGCAAGGGTTTTGTCCGCTTTGTCGAGATGGGCGATGTGGTCAAGGCAGGCCAGCCGCTCATCAGCTTCGACCGCGAGGCTATTAAGGCCGCTGGTCACGAGGACATCGTGACCGTCATCGTCTCCGAGCTCGATCGTCTTAAGAGCATCGACCATGTCGGCGAGTCTGGAACGCTTATTGGCGGCAACCCGCTCGTCAAGCTTGGCGACCCGCTGCTGGGAGCCAAGACCAAGTAGCCAGGCCCCGCGCCACACAGCCAAAAGGCACCTCGTCAAGCGCCCGCGACCATTTGGCCGCGGGCGCTTTTCGTTTGAAAAACCATCCCGCCAATGCTTTATCTGTATAGCTCAAATGAGCCGAGCTGCTAGAATATCGAACTGTATGGATAACTATCATTCAACCGTTATGGGAGGATACGTGAACCGCACCAAAATCGCGCAGCTCTATGCCGATGCCGAGTCGCTCGGCGGCCAGACCGTCACCGTCGCCGGCTGGGTCAAGTCCGTCCGCGACATGAAGAACTTTGGCTTTGTTACGCTCAACGACGGCAGCTGCTTCCGCGACCTGCAGGTCGTCATGAACCGCGAGGCACTCGACAACTACGATGAGATCGCCCATCAAAACGTCTCGGCCGCACTCATTTGCACCGGCACCGTCAAGCTGACCCCCGATGCGCCCCAGCCTTTCGAGCTTTCTGCCACCTCCATCGAGGTCGAGGGCACGAGCGCCCCGGATTACCCGCTGCAGAAGAAGCGCGCAACCGTCGAGTTCCTGCGCACCCAGCAGCACCTGCGCCCGCGCACCAACCTGTTCCGCGCCGTGTTCCGCATCCGTTCTGTCGCGGCTGCCGCCATCCACCGCTTCTTCCAGGAGCAGGGCTTTGTCTACGTCAACACCCCCATCATCACCACGAGTGACTGCGAGGGCGCCGGCGAGATGTTCCGCGTGACCACGCTCGACCCCAAAAATCCGCCCCTCACCGAGTCCGGCGAGGTCGACTGGAGCCAGGACTTCTTTGGCAAGCATGCGAGCCTCACCGTGTCCGGCCAGCTCAATGCCGAGAACTTTGCCATGGCCTTTGGCGACGTGTACACCTTTGGCCCCACCTTCCGTGCCGAGAACTCCAACACCACGCGTCACGCCGCCGAGTTTTGGATGATCGAGCCCGAGATGGCCTTTGCCGACCTTAACGACTACATGGATAACGCCGAGGCCATGCTCAAGTACGTCATCGACGACGTCATGACCCGCTGCCCCGACGAGCTCGGCATGCTCAACAAGTTCGTGGACAAGGGCCTCATCGCGCGGCTCACCCACGTGGCGACCTCCGACTTCGCCCGCGTGACCTACACGGAGGCCATCGAGATCCTCGAGGCGGCGGTCGCGGCCGGCCATGCGTTCGAGTATCCCGTCTCCTGGGGCATCGACCTGCAGACCGAGCACGAGCGCTTCCTGACCGAGGAGCACTTTAAGCGCCCGACCTTCGTGACCGACTACCCGGCCGAGATCAAGGCGTTCTACATGCGCATGAACGAGGACGGCAAGACCGTCGCCGCCGCCGACTGCCTGGTTCCCGGTATCGGCGAGATTATCGGCGGCTCCCAGCGCGAGGAGCGCCTGGATCTGCTCGAGGCCCGCATCAAGGACCTGGGCATGAATCCCGAGCAGTACAAGTACTACCTTGACCTGCGCCGCTACGGTTCCTGCCGTCACGCGGGCTTCGGCCTCGGCTTCGAGCGCATGGTGATGTATTTAACGGGCATCGGCAACATCCGCGACGTGGAGCTGCATCCGAGAACGGTGGGCAACGCAGACTTTTAATTCTTCAAAAAACAAGGGACACGGTTTCCGTGTCCCTTGTTTTTTGAGAATTACACTCCGCTTCGTGCCTTGCCGCCCAAAGGGCGGCTTCGACACGCGCGGAGCGAGAAGAGTTTTTTGGCACGCGCGTGTCGCGCCAAAA
>ENA-OPBW01001090-OPBW01001090.1-human-gut-metagenome-genome-assembly--contig:-NODE-1090-length-15678-cov-3.045574_pt1 | contig 15678 bp, 8 predicted proteins | sample MGYA00241070_ERZ501456 | MGnify/ENA primary metagenome ERZ501456 (study PRJEB25962, sample SAMEA2042624) | human gut metagenome | biome: human gut; feature: human-associated habitat; material: faeces...
TCTTGTCAGCTTCCTGCTCTTTGAAGTTGGATGCCGGAACACCGCACTGTGGACATTTCTCAGGTGCATTCTCGCCTTCATAAACATAACCGCATACTGTACATACCCATTTAGCCATAGTGATGATCTCCTTTTCTTATTGAAATTTATTGTTTAGTTGTGTTTCTTCTTAATTAATAATAGTAATTATTACTGTTTTATAGTAACATGTGATCTTTATTTTGTCAAGACTGTTTTTCTTCTTTTTTAAGGCATTCCTTGCAGATTCCATAGAAGCTTGCATCTACGTCAAAAACCTTGCCATGGACAAATTCTGCGGCTGCCTGCTCCAGAATTCCATTGAGACTGTCTGACTGCATATCGATCACCCGGTTGCACTTCGTACACATGAAATGTGAGTGCGGTGCGACGCGTCCATCATAGCGGTCCGCGCTTCCGAAATTGGTCAGCTTCCGGATCTCGCCGATGTCACTGAGAAGAGAAAGATTACGGTAGACAGTTCCGAGACTGATATTCGGATAAATCTGCCGAAGATTCTCGTATACTGTATCTGCCGTTGGATGATCTGTTCTGGATCTCAGAAATTCCTTGATCGATTCTCTCTGACGGCTGTATTTAAGTGCTGCCATAATATTTCCTCCCTATCAGTAATAGTAATTATTACTGATATTATAATATACGACAGGACTTATTTTGTCAAGAGTTTTTGCGATAAAATTCTATACTAATTTTCTATTATATATTTGTGTATATTTGCTTTACATGGTCAGATGAAGTAAGGATATTTTTATTTGTCTGCTCTGATCGGAAATAAAAAAAGTATCTGTCAGACTGTTTTATCAGGTATATTTTGCCCATAATGATGGGATTTTATCAGTAAAAAATTCTTATTGAAAATTTTAAAAAAATAAGTTGACAGAGACTAACTTTAGTAGTATATTTACAATAGTTAGAGAAATCTAACTAAAGCGTAAAGGAGAATGCAAATGACTTGTGAAAAATTTGAATCTGTCATAGGTTATCATTGTTCCCCTGTTTTAATGGGAATGAAACCGGCGAATCTTGTTTCTTTTTCCAAAGAGAGGATGCCGGAGCTACCGGAGATCATTTCGGATTATAAGGAGGGTCTTGAACGGGAGGGTATCCGTATGGAGATCATCTGTGGATGCAGGAAGCATTATCTACTTCTGGTGTACCGGCCGGATATGCTGCAGGAATATCTGGCGCAGGATGAGGCCAGGAATCTTTTGCTTCAGGATGGCTATAATATAGATGGTTCTCTGGATGAGATGATTGTCCGTTTGAAGGAGAGATTTTTTCATAAGACGGAGTTTCCTCATGAGATCGGGCTTTTTCTGGGGTATCCTATTGAGGATGTGAAGGGCTTTCGGAAGTTCGGGGGCAGTGGCTGCAAGATGTGTGGTTACTGGAAGGTTTATGATAACGTGGAGCAGGCTCGCAGGGTTTTTGACAGTTATGATAAGTGCCGGGAGTTTACTGCGGCGCAGATCCGTGCGGGGTATTCGATTTTGCAGGTTGTTGGTATGAAGCATCTCTGTACATCTCAGATGTGCGTATAATATAAAGTTTAAAACAGGAGGTTTTTGAGATGAGCAAGGTAGGAATTATTTACTGGTCTTCTACAGGTAACACAGAGGCTATGGCGCAGGCTGTTGAGGAAGGTGCCAAGGCTGCTGGTGCAGATGTTGAGATTATGGAAGTGGCTGATGCTGATGTGGATAAAGCGCTTTCTTTTGATGTTCTGGCTCTTGGTTGTCCGGCTATGGGGGATGAGGAGCTTGAGGATGGTGAGTTTGAGCCGTTTTTCTCTGATCTTGAGGGTAAACTGTCTGGTAAGAAGGTTGCGCTGTTTGGTTCCTATGACTGGGGCGATGGTGAATGGATGAGAACCTGGTGCGACAGAGCTAAGGATGCTGGGGCTGAGCTTGTTGAGGATGAGGGGCTTATCTGCAATAATACTCCTGATGATGAGGGATTGGCTGCCTGCCGTGATCTTGGTGGCAAGCTGGTTTAAGATGTGATTAATTGAATATAGAGCTGAGCATTGGATTTTGGGAGTCGCCTGGATTGTTTGTCTGGGCGGCTTTTTTCTTTGATAATAAGGTACGGACGCCTTGCCAGCTGGTGTTTCAAGACGGAGAGTATGAGGCGGCTGCTCGGGAGGTTGGATTAGGGTGTGAGGTTGAGTGGTTTCCCGGAGGTTGGATGAGCCGTCAGCGCTTCGCTGGACGGCTGGGAGGAAAGGCTGAGTTTCCTTGTGGTCTGACGGGAGGTGGTGGGGGCCGAGGCGCTTCGCTGTCGGCTTAGAGGTATTGGGCGCTTTGCTGTTGGCTTAGAGGTATTGGGTGTTTCGTTGTCGGCTTGATGGGCGTTGGGAGTTTGTTGCTTTGAGGAAATATAGAAGAAATGAATATTTAAACGTGGGGAACTTGGTTGCTTTTGATATTTAGCTGTCCTAAAATAGATGGGGATGAAATAGTTGTACAGGGAGGTGTGCCGGATGACGAGGGATGAGGCGGAGCAGTATTTGTATTATGCGATGACGATTGGGGAGCAGCTTCTTTGCTGTGGTGCTGAAGTTGGGCGTGTTGAGGATACGATCCGTCGTATCTGCCTGGCTTATGGTGCTTCCCGGGCGGATGTTTTTTCCATTACTTCCAGTATTGTGACGACGATTTATGGTGAGGATTTCGGGATTTGTACGCAGACGCGGCGGGTGCCGGGGATGGCGAATGATCTGGGGAGGCTGGATGATCTGAATCAGCTTTCCAGATTTATCTGTGAGTTTCGACCGAAGCCGGAGGAGATTCAGAGGCGGCTGGATGTGATCCGGAATAAAAAGGGATATTCTTTTCGGACGCAGATTTTGATCTATGCGGTGATCTCCGGGTCGTTTTCTGTTTTTTTTGGCGGGGATCTTAATGATATGATCGCTTCGGCGTTGATCGGTATTGCGTTGAAGTTGTTTGAGGCTTTTGTGAAAAGGGGGGCGCTGAATTCGCTGCTTACGGTGCTTTTGTGTTGTGGAGCGGGTGGTGTCCTTTCCAATCTTACTGTGCTGATCGGGCTGGGGCATCATGCGGATCTGATCAGTATTGGTAATATTATGTTGCTGATTCCGGGTATTGCGTTTACTAATTCGCTGCGTGATATGTTTTCCGGGGATACGATCACGGGTTTGATCCGGTGTATGGAGTCGATTTTGCTGGCGCTGGTTGTGGGACTTGGTTTTACAGCGGCGAATCTGTTGTTCTGAGGGGGTTCAGGCAGAAATGTGATCATGGCGAAGAACGGTAACAGAGACAACGGTGTGTCCATGAATATGGAGGAAAAATATGAGAGAGATCATACAGCTGATTGTATCCTTTACAGGGTCGCTTGGTTTTGCGGCGTTGTTTAATATACATGGTAAAAAATTGTGGTTTGCGGCTCTGGGGGGCTGTTTGTCCTGGGCGGTTTATCTGGCGGTGGAGTTTGTGACTCCCAGTCCATATGTCTGTGGTTTCTGGTCAACGGTGGCGATTACTTTGTATGCGGAGTGTATGGCGAGGGTTCACAAGACGCCGGTTACGGTTTTTCTGGTTTCTGCTACGATTCCGTTGATTCCGGGGGCGGCATTGTATCGTACTATGAACTGGATGATGATGAAGGACTGGGCGAATTTTCAGAAGGACGGGATTTATACGATCCTTTTTGCGGCGAGCATGGCTGCAGGTATGACGTTGACGACCATTGCTTTTCGGATGGTTTGGCGGTGGATGTACAGGCAGAGACGGATGTGAGTGTATGAAACGCATGATAAGGTGGAATTTGGATGGCGATATCTATCTGATCTGGATGTAGATTTGGAATGATAGTTAATGACACATGGCAGGAATGAAAACTGCTGTGTGTTTTTTTATGCCGAATGTGTAGTATGAATATTTGATTAACTTATAAGAGATTATTTGGGAATGTTCCAGGGATATGGAACTGGCTTCCGGACAGGATCAACTTACGTCGGAAGGGATTTACACTGTTGAAAAAATTAGACAAATTCTCGCAGAAACAATCAGCAATAGTGCCAAATCTGCCGGAAATGCCTGGTTTGGCTTTGCTTTATTTGGGGATGTAGGGTAGAATTTTGATATAGAGTGTGAACGTAAGTTATGAAGTGTTTGCGTTCATATACATGTAGCAGAGCGGAATGTGAATGTCCGCTTTATTGGACAAAAGACAGGAGGATGGGGAATGAAATTGAAACAGGTTCTGGCAGTTATGCTGTCATCTGTGATGGTCTTGTCTGCGGCTCCGACAGAGGTTTTTGCTTTTGATGATCCGGGATTTCTGACGGACAGTTCCGGAGGGACAGCAGATGAAGGATCAGAACAACTGGAGAATGGAAATGCCAGTGTAGCTTCTTCTGAAGCAGATGGAATTTTTGACGAAGGTACGGCGCAGGAAGAGAATGCAGATGTAGCGGCAGATGGAAGTGCGGTGCAGGGAGATATCTCAGATGCAGCGTCTGATGGAAATGCAGAACAGAATGATATCGCAGATGAGATATCTCAGGATGAAGAACTTCAGCAGGATACGCAGGGAAGTGATTCTCTGGAAAAAGAGGAAACGGATGCAGTTGCGGTTGATATGTTTTCGGACGGGGAGAGTGCAGATCCTGCAGATACGCAGGCTGCGAAGAGTGTTAAGGCCAGTGGAGCTGTGGCTGATAATATCACATGGACTTTGTATGAAGACGGTGAACTGGCAATTTCGGGCACCGGTGATATGCTTTCTTATTATGGAGCATCTGTACCATGGAATAATTATAAGGGGCAGATAACCAGTCTGACAGTGGAAGCAGGTATTACAGGTATTGGAGATTATACTTTTTCCGGATGTGGTGCTCTTGAAAGCGCTATGATCGCAGATAGTGTTATAACGATCGGAACGCATGTATTTGAGGAATGTACAAGTCTGGAGAATGTAACATTATCGGAGAGCCTGGAAAGAATTCCCGAGTATATGTTTGAAAAATGCATCAGCCTTAAAAATATTGTTTTGCCTGAAAGTACTACAGTAATTGGACAGAATGCATTTGAAAACTGTACGAAACTGGAAAGCATTAAAATTCCGGATAAAGTTACAACAATGGAATGGGGTATTTTCTGGGGATGCAGTGGCCTTAAGAGTGTAACACTTCCGGAAGGATTGAAGAGTCTTGGAAACGGTGAGTTTCAGGAATGTGTAAATCTTACCGAAGTTGTATTGCCGGAAAATCTGGAAAGCATGGGAACGAATGTTTTTTCTGGATGTAAGAAACTTACGAAAGTTAATATTCCGAAAAATATTACAACGCTTCCGTCATATACATTTTACGACTGCAGCAGTCTGGAAAATGTTGATATTCCGGAAGTAGTAACAACGATCGGGGATAATGCATTTTCCGGCTGTGAAAAAATAACAGAAATTGTGCTTCCGGAAAATATTACCAATATAGACCAGGATACATTTTGCGGATGCAGTAGTCTTCAGTCGATCAATATTCCGGATGGAGTAAGAAGTATTGGTGAAAATGCTTTTCGAAGCTGTTCTTCTCTGAAAACAATAAAAGTTCCAGATAAAGTGAAAAATCTTGGAAAATATGCGTTTTCATATTGTAGAAACTTAACGGATATAACGCTGCCATCAGGAATTACAGATATACCGGAGCATTTATTTGATGGATGTACAAATCTTTCGACAGTCACTTTGCCAGATGGAATAGAAAATATTGGAAATGACGCATTTGCGGATTGCGGCAGCCTTCAGTCCATAAGTATCCCGGGTAATGTAACAACTATAGGAGCTTATGCATTTGGAAATTGCGGTAGTCTCCAGTCTATAGAAATCCCAGGTAATGTAAAAACTGTTGGAAGAGAAGCTTTTCGAAGCTGTAAGGCAATGAAAACAGTAACAATCCAGGATGGAGTAGAAAGTCTTGAAAATATGACATTTTACGGGTGTTTAGTCCTGAAGGAAGTTACAATGCCGGACAGTATTAAAAATATTGGGGATCAGATATTTTCCGCATGTTCCAGCCTCAGAAACGTAAAATTATCCAAAAATATCACCAGTATTACAGAGAATATGTTTGAATACTGTTCTGTTCTTGGAGAAGTTACGATACCGGCGGGAGTAACCAGCATAGAGAAAGATGCCTTTTATTATACTGGAATTTCGATCCTGACGATTCCGGATACGGTAACAAGTATCAGCAAATATGCTTTTAATTCCAGCAGTAATCTTTCGGTTATCAGATTTACCGGCTCAAAAGAAGAATGGGATAAACTGGGATTAACGAGTAGCAATATCCATAATGCAACCGTTTATTATAATTACGATCCAAACCATGAACATTCTTATGAGCCACACATTATAGAAGCAAGTACATGTACAGAAAAAGGTCTCCAGAAAATGATCTGCAGTCTTTGCGGAGATTCCTACAATGAGGAGATTCCGGCTGCCGGGCATAAAGCAGTTATTGACGAGGCAGTAGCACCTACCTGTGAAGAAAGTGGAAAGACAGAGGGAAGTCACTGTTCTGTATGTAATGAAGTTTTGAAAGAACAGGAAGATGTTCCGCCTGCCGGACACACAGTGGTAAAAGACGAAGCGATAGAGGCGACCTGTGAAGAAAATGGAAAGACTGAAGGAAGTCATTGTTCTGTATGTGGAAAAATCCTTCAGGAACAGCTGGAACTTTTCCCGGCGCTGGGACATGACTGGGGAGAGAGTGAAGTCACTCCTGCAACCTGTACAGAGAAAGGTGAGAAAAAATACACCTGTAAAAGATGCCAGAAAACAAAAACCGAAGAAATTCCGGCAACAGGCCATACGAAAGTCATTGACGAAGCAGTAGCACCAACTTGTGAAAAACCGGGAAAAACAGAAGGAAGTCACTGTTCTGTATGTGGTGAGGTCTATCAGGAACAGAAAGAAATTCCGGCAACCGGCCACAGCTGGGACGAAGGAAAAATAACCAAATATCCTACGGCAACAGAAGTAGGAGAAAGGACATATACCTGTAAATCCTGCGGATCTACCAGAACAGAGGCAATTGACAAAGATAACAGTGTCCGTGCGTCAGGCTATAATGGCTCGATCAGCTGGATCCTGTATAAAGACGGGAAACTGGTATTTAAAGGCGATGGAGCAATATTGAATCGAAGTGATACGCTGGAGCCATGGAACAGTTATAAAAATTACATATTTGAAGTAAGTGTAGAAGATGGGATCACGGAGATAGGAGAATCTGCTTTTTCAGGATGGAATAATATTGAAAAAGTTGCGATTTCTGAAAATGTTACAGATATTGGATCATATGCATTTTATGACTGCACAAGTCTCGAGGATGTAAGTTTATCGGAAGGACTCGAAAGGATTTTAATTCGGGTATTTGAAAATTGCAGTAATCTTACGGAAATCGTATTTCCTGAAAGTGTTACAAAAATCGGTGGAGGAGTTTTCAGGGGCTGTAGTAAATTAAAAAAAGCAGAGCTTCCACAGGGAATCAGTGAAATCGGGGATAATACTTTCAACAGATGCCGGAACTTAAAGAGTGTGACACTTCCGGATAATGTAACATATATAGGAAATCAGGCGTTTTGTGGTTGTGAGAATCTCACTGAACTGACTTTGCCCAAGAATCTGAAAAAACTGGGCGAAAACACTTTCTGGGATTGCAAAAAAATCACTTCGATCACAATTCCGGAAGGTGTTACAACTCTTCCAGAATATCTGTTTAATACCTGCGAAAGTCTTAAAACTGTTACAATCCCTGAAACAGTAACAGAGATTGATCAGAGAGCATTTCAGAACTGCAGCAGCCTGACAGGTATTGAATTACCAAGCGGTATTATCAATATAAAGGAAGGGACATTTTTTAGCTGTGCGGCGTTAAAAGAAATTGTGATACCGGAAAATGTAAGAAATATTGGAGATAATGCGTTTAGAGGCTGTTATTCACTGGAAAAAGTAACATTTCCATCTGTGCTGAAAAATATTGGAAGTGGAGCATTTGCTTCCTGTGGCAGCTTAAAAAAAATTGCAGTTCCAGACAGAGTCGGCAGCATTGGAAGCAGTGCATTTTCCGGTTGTTTCAATCTTGAAACTGTGAAACTTTCAAAGAATCTAACGGAGATCAGTGATAGTACATTTGAGTATTGCTACAATATCAGAAGAATTGAAATACCGGAAAGCGTAACTGATATCAACCAGAAAGCGTTTTGTTCTTGCGAGAATTTGAGCATTATCACGATCCCGAATACGGTAACAGAAATTGCAAACACAGCTTTTTCAGAGCGCATTGGCCTTTCCGTGATTCGATACACTGGCTCAAAGGCAGAATGGGATAAATATGGTTTAACAGAAGATGATATTAACCATGCAACGGTGTACTATAATTATGATCCGAACCACGACCATTCTTATGAAGAAACGATCATACATCCGGCATCCTGCACAGAAACCGGCCTGAAAAAGATGATCTGCAGTCTTTGCGGAGAGTTTTATGAAGAAGAGATTCCGCTTCAGGAACATAATGTGGTGATTGATGAAGGTGTAGCAGCGACCTGTGAAACAGCAGGAAAAACCGAGGGAAGCCATTGCTCTGTCTGTGGTACTGTGCTCAAAGCCCAGGAAGAAATTCCGGCTACCGGACATACGATAGTTGAAGATGCATATGTAGCACCGACCTGCGAGACGCCGGGAAAAACCGAAGGAAGCCATTGTTCTGAATGTGGATTTGTTTTTCAGACGCAGCAGGAAATTCCTCCGACAGGACATAGCTGGACAGAAAAAGAAATTACAAAAGAAGCAACCTGTACCGAAGATGGCGAGCGTACACTGATCTGTATGAACTGTGGAAACACCATGACAGAAAGTATTTCCGCTTTAGGCCATGAGAAAGTAAAGGATGAAGCCATAGACCCGACCTGTGAAACACCTGGAAAGACCGAGGGAAGCCACTGCTCCAGATGCGATTTCGTATTCCAGGCACAGGAAGAGATCCCGGCTCGTGGACATGCCGAGGTAACAGATGAAAGAATAGAAGCGACCTGCGAAACAGCAGGAAAAACCGAAGGAACCCACTGCGAGATCTGTGGAAAGATCTTAAAAGAACAGGAAGAGATTCCAGCAACTGGTCACACAGAAGTAGAATTGGTAACCAGGGCAGCAACCTGTGAAGAACCAGGAAACGCAATAGTATATTGCAGCACCTGCCATAAGATCCTTACCGATCAGAAAGAAGTTCCGGCAACAGGCCATACCGAAGTCATTGATAAAGCCGTAGAGCCAACCTGTACCGAAAATGGAAAAACCGAGGGAAAACATTGTTCTGTCTGTGGAAAAATCCTCGAATTCCAGGACGTGGTTCCGGCAACCGGCCACGACTGGAAAGCAGAAGAATCCCATCGTGAGCCAACCTGTACAGAGGAAGGTGAACAGAGTTATACCTGTACAAAATGCCAGGAAACCAAAACAGAAAAAATCCCGGCGCTTGGACATACAGAAGTGGCTGATGAAGCAGTAGCACCAACCTGTGAAACCGCAGGAAAGACCGAAGGAAGTCACTGTAAAACCTGTGGAGAAGTTATAAAAGCGCAGGAAAAAATTCCAGCAACCGGACATAAGGAAGTAACAGATAAAGGTCTGGAGGCCACCTGTGAAACACCAGGAAAGACGGAAGGAAGCCACTGTGAGATCTGTGGAAAAGTTTTAAAGGAACAGAAAGAAATCTCGGCAACAGGTCACAGCGAAGTGACAGATGAAGCAGTAGCACCGACCTGCGAAACAGCAGGAAAAACCGAAGGAAGCCACTGTGAGATCTGTGGAAAAATTATAAAAGCGCAGGAAGAGATACCAGTAATCAGCCATACGGAAACAGAACTGGTAACAAAAGCCGCAACCTGTGAGGAACCAGGAAATGCAATGGTATACTGCAGCACCTGCCATAAGATTCTTACTGATAAAAAGGAAATCCCGGCAACAGGCCATACCGAGGTAGCAGATAAGGCCGTAGAGCCAATCTGTACCGAAGATGGAAAAACAGAAGGAAAACACTGTTCTGTCTGCGGAAAGATCCTTGAGTTCCAGAAAGTGATCCCTGCAACCGGCCATGACTGGAAAGAGGGAGAAATCCTTCGAGATCCAACCTGCACAGAGGAAGGCGAGAAGGGTTACACCTGTACAAAATGCCAGGGAACCAAAACAGAAAAAATCCCTGCCCTGGGTCATACAGAGGTGATCGATGAAGCTATAGCACCGACCTGTGAGGAAGCAGGAAAAACAGCAGGAATCCGCTGTTCTGTATGCAACGAAATTATAAAAGCGCAGGAAGAAGTTCCGGCAACCGGTCATAAAGAAGTGATCGACGAGGCCGTAGACCCGACTTGTGAGAAATCAGGAAAGACCGGGGGAAGCCACTGTAAGACCTGCGAGAAAGTTTTAAAGGCCCAGAAAGAGATTCCGGTACTGGGTCATAAAGAAGCTGAGATCATAACAAAAGAAGCGACCTGCGAAGAGGCAGGAAACATTCTTGTATATTGCAGCACCTGCGAGAAAGTTTTAAATTATCACAAAAAGATTCCGGCAACCGGCCACAGAAAAGTAGCCGATGCAGAGATCGCACCAACCTGTGAATCCATGGGATGGACAGGCGGAAGCTACTGTTCTGTATGCCAGAAAGTCCTGGAACCACGAAAGGGAATTCCACGTCTTGCTCATACAGAAGTAGAAGTAGTAACCAAAGTAGCGACCTGTGAAGAACCGGGAAATGCCCTGGTATACTGCAGCAGCTGTAAGAGAATCCTGACGGATGAAAAAGAAATTCCGGCAACCGGCCATACGATCGTGGACGATAAAGCAGAAGATGCAACCTGTGAGAAACCAGGAAAAACAGCAGGAAGCCATTGTTCTGTCTGCGGTAAAGTGTTTGAATCCCAGGAGGAGATTGAGGCATCTCCACATACAGAAGTCGAAGTAGTAACCAAAGCCGCAACCTGTACAGAGCCAGGAAATGCGATGGTATTTTGCAGCACCTGTCATAAGATCCTGACCGATAAGAAAGAAATTCCGGCGACAGGCCATGATCCGATAACGGTTGATCCTGTAGTACCAACCTGTACCGAAGATGGAAAAACTGAGGGAATCCATTGCTCCGTCTGCGGTGAAGTATTAGAAGAGCAGAAAATAATCCCGGCAACCGGTCATAACTGGGAAGCAGGAGAAACCGTCAAAGAAGCAACCTGTACCGAAGAAGGTGAGCAGAGCTACACCTGTACAAACTGCAAAGAAACAAAAACAGAAAAACTTCCGATGATCGAGCATCAGGAAGTGACCGATGAGGCAGTAGCAGCAACTTGCGAAGAACCAGGAAAAACCGAAGGAATCCACTGTTCAGTATGTGGTAAAATATTGAAGGAACAGGAAGAAATTCCAGCCATCGGACATAACTGGGAGGCAGGAGAAATCATTAAAGAGGCAACCTGCACTGAAGAAGGTGAGCAGAGCTACACCTGTACAAACTGCGAGAAAACCAGAACAGAAAAACTTCCGATGATCGAGCATCAGGAAGTAACCGATGAGGCAGTAGCAGCAACCTGTGAAGAATCAGGAAAGACGGAAGGAAGCCATTGCTCCGTCTGCGGTAAAGTACTGAGAACTCAGAAAGAAATACCGGCTCTTGGACATAAAGAAGTCATTGATAAGGCCATAGAAGCCACCTGTGAAACAGCAGGAAAAACTGAGGGAAGTCATTGTAAGATCTGCGATAAGATCCTGAAAGCCCAGAAGGAAATTCCGGCACAGGGACACAAAGAAGCGGAAATGGTAACAAAAGCAGCGACCTGTCAGGAACCGGGAAATGCCCTGGTATACTGCAGCACCTGCCACAAAATTCTGAACAGCCATAAAGAGCTTCCGGTAACAGATCATAAAGCAGTGATCGATAAAGCCGTAGCTCCAACCTGCGAAGAATCCGGAAAGACCGAAGGCAGCCATTGCCAGACCTGCGGCAAAGTACTGAAAGAACAGGAAAAAATTGCGCCAACCGGACACACAGAAGAAGTAACCGATGAGGCAACAGCCGCCACCTGTGAAACACCAGGAAAAACGGAAGGAAGTCATTGTTCCGTCTGCGGCAAAGTACTGAAAGAGCAGAAAGAAATTCCGGCTCTTGGCCATACAGAAACCATTGATCCGGCAGTAGCAGCGACCTGCGAGGAGGCAGGAAAAACGGCAGGAAGTCATTGTTTTATCTGCGGTAAAATACTGAAGGAACAGAAAGAAGTTCCGGCAACCGGTCATAAAGAAGCGGTTACAGATAAGGCAGTAGAGCCAACCTGTGAAACACCAGGAAAAACGGAAGGAAGCCATTGTACAGCCTGCGGAAAAACTCTGAAAGAGCAGCAGGAGATTCCGGCATTGGGTCATACAGAAACAATGCTTGTGATAAAAGCAGCTACCTGTGAAAAAGAAGGAATGGAAATTCCGTACTGCAGTGTCTGCAAAAAGATCCTTGGCGAGCAGAAAGAAATTCCTGCAATTGGCCACAGCTTTACAGCATGGACTACAAAAACAGCAGCAACAGTATTCAAACCGGAAGTTCAGACACGTATCTGCGATACCTGTCAGAAAACAGAGACCAGAGATTATGGAAAGAAATTAACACCATATATGAAAACTTCCGTAACTTCACTTCTCTTAAAGACAAAACAGAAAACGACAGTGCTGAAAGTTTCCGGCCTGAAAAGCGGTGACTCCATCGTTTCCTGGAAATCCAGTAATACAAAGGTTGTCACAGTATCCGGAAAAACGAATGGAACCAGCACAGTTACAGCCGGTGCATTGAAGGGAACTGCAACGATCACGATCACATTAAAGAGTGGTCTTAAGAAAACAGTGAAAGTTACTGTTCAGCCGACAACTGTAAAAACAACAAAAATCTCCGGAATCCCGGCAGGAGTAACTTTAAAGAAAGGCCAGAGCAGGGTATTACAGCCAGTTCTCGCTCCGGTAACAAGCCAGGAAAAAGTAACTTATACATCCAGCAAAACATCCGTAGCAGTTGTAGCTTCCAACGGCAAGATCACCGCAAAAGCAAAAGGAACTGCAGTGATCACCGTGAAATCCGGAACCAAAACTGTGAAATGTAAAGTAACCGTAAATTAATATTTCCCCGTTTACAAACCACTGGAAATGTGTTACGATTTTCTCATATGGAAAACTCGTGGAAGAAGAGAGTACATGTGTACACCACACTACAGGGAAATCCCCGGAGGACTTTTTTGAACGCATATTATGAAGCGATTGCGTTTATGGATATGCAGCAGAGTGAAATGTGAAGATTCATTTTGTGCAAGAGTTCCGAGACTGAGAGGGATGTGCAGGCGCAGATGGAAGATGGCTTCAGAGAGGCATTGCTGACCCGGTTTGAATGCGATAAGCGGAATGCGAATGTCCCGTTTAATGGACACCGGCAGGCAGTGACAGGACCGCCTGTTATAGCGGAAGGGTATAGAGTTTGCTGTACCTGATGAGGTTTTTGCCGCGAGGCAGGAACGAACAGAAGTGGTAACACGGGTAATAACTCGTCTTCTCATATCGCAAGTGGTATGAGAAGACGTTTTTTTATGTCACAGGAAATTACATTGTAATCTTCCAATGGCATCGACAGGATTTTTCCTGTTTTGGCTGAATATACTTTCAGTCAGTTATGAGTAAGCATACAATTATTTTTTATATTATGGAGGAAAGAAAAATGGAAAAGCAGAGATATTATATCAGCACTGCCATTGCGTACACATCCGGTAAACCGCATATCGGAAATACTTATGAGGTTGTTCTTGCAGATGCCATCGCACGTTTTAAGAGACAGCAGGGATATGACGTATATTTCCAGACAGGTACTGATGAGCATGGCCAGAAGATCGAGCTGAAGGCCGAGGAAGCTGGTGTTACACCGAAGGAATTCGTAGATAACGTGTCCGGTGAGATCAAACGGATCTGGGATCTGATGAACACTTCTTATGATAAATTTATCCGTACAACAGATAAAGATCATGAGGAGCAGGTCAAAAAGATCTTCAAAAAAATGTATGCAAAGGGAGATATCTACAAAGGTCATTATGAGGGAATGTACTGTACCCCATGCGAGTCTTTCTTCACAGAGTCTCAGCTTGTAGACGGTAAATGCCCGGACTGCGGACGTCCATGCGTACCGGCTAAAGAAGAGGCATATTTCTTCAAAATGAGCAAATATGCAGATAAACTTATTGACTATATCAACACACATCCGGATTTCATCCAGCCGGAGTCCCGTAAAAACGAGATGATGAACAACTTCCTTCTTCCGGGTCTTCAGGATCTCTGTGTATCCAGAACATCCTTTAAATGGGGAATTCCGGTAGATTTTGATCCGAAGCACGTTGTATATGTATGGCTGGATGCCCTGACAAACTATATCACAGGTATCGGTTATGACTGTGATGGAAACAGTTCAGACAAATTTAACAAGTTCTGGCCTGCAGATCTTCACCTGATCGGTAAAGATATCATCCGTTTTCATACAATTTACTGGCCAATCATCCTGATGGCACTAGATCTTCCACTTCCAAAACAGGTATTTGGACATCCTTGGCTGCTTCAGGGCGATGGTAAGATGAGTAAATCCAAAGGTAACGTTTTATACGCAGATGATCTGGTTGACTTCTTCGGAGTTGACGCAGTGCGTTATTTCGTTCTTCATGAAATGCCTTTCGAACGTGATGGTGTGATCTCATGGGAATTGATGATCGAGCGTATGAACTCTGACCTTGCAAATATTCTTGGTAACCTTGTAAACCGTACGATTTCTATGTCCAACAAATATTTTGGAGGAATCGTAGAAGACAAGGGTGTTGTAGGAGATTATGATGATGATCTGAAAGCCGTTGTGACAGGTACAAGAGATAAAGTTGCTGAGAAGATGGCTGACCTTCGTGTTGCAGATTCAATGACTGAGATCTTTAACTTATTCCGTCGCTGCAACCGTTATATTGATGAGACTATGCCTTGGGTATTAGCAAAAGACGAAGCTTCAAAAGACCGTCTGGCTACTGTTTTATACAACCTTGTTGAAGGAATCACAATTGGTGCATCTTTATTATCACCATATATGCCTGAGACATCTGAGAAGATCTTTGCTCAGTTAAATACATCTATGGTTGAATTTGATAACCTTGCAACATTCGGAACAGCATTTTAGAATATCAATATGGTAATCAAAGAGAGGTAGCCAAGAGATTAGGGTATTCTGTAGGTAAGGTTAACCAATCTTTAAAGGCACTTATTAAAGAAGGATATTTGAATGAAAAGAAAGAAGTTATGGAAAAAGCCAAAGTCTTAATGGAGAAACAGGCTGCTTCTGTCAAAGCTGCAAACGCTGCTGTAGAAGAAGATACTGTCATCGACATTGAACCAAAAGATGAGATCACTTTTGATGATTTCACTAAGATGCAGTTCCAAGTTGGTGAGATCATTGCCTGTGAAGAAGTGAAGAAATCCAAGAAACTTCTTTGCTCTCAGGTTAAGATTGGAAGCCAGGTAAAACAGATTGTTTCTGGTATCAAAGCTTATTATAAACCAGAAGATATGGTCGGT
>ENA-OPBW01001092-OPBW01001092.1-human-gut-metagenome-genome-assembly--contig:-NODE-1092-length-15651-cov-2.567004_pt1 | contig 15651 bp, 9 predicted proteins | sample MGYA00241070_ERZ501456 | MGnify/ENA primary metagenome ERZ501456 (study PRJEB25962, sample SAMEA2042624) | human gut metagenome | biome: human gut; feature: human-associated habitat; material: faeces...
AAGAAGTGAAACAACCCCAATTACCCCCAAAGTTATAATTAGTTGAGGAGTAGAAGGTATCAATCCCATTTGAATGAAGTTCTGCAAATCCTCTGTGTCGTTTATAGCAGTACGAGAAGACATTTGCTGGGTTCCCCACAACATAATGCTCGGTGTAGGCAGAGTAAGTACAAGCCATTTTGGAAGTGCTGTCATAGAAAATGTTGAGAGCAGGTTGAATACACTATAAAATACACAAAATATAGGATCTGCTGAAAAATATAATCAGCAATATCAGCGGTAATGCACTAATCGCAATCAATAATCCGTAAATAGCGGAAAACAATACCTTAAACAAAATATCGGTCACTCCGAAAAAGACAAAACCGCAAAGGATAGAGGCTACAGTCGAAGATATACAAAACGCAATACTAAGCAATAATAAAACAATGCACTTTGCGATAACCATCTGTGAACTTGTTATCGGAATTGTCCGTAGGTTTTTAAAGGTGTCGTTATCTCGCTCCATAAAAAAGAGGAGTGCTGCAACAATTCCTAAAATGCAGGGAAGAAGTAGCAACATACCAAAACCGATTACGGATTGCCACAGGGCGTCAAAAGCTGCTGCTTTTGTAGCGTATTTGTTCTGCGCCGTGTTCAGATAATAGACTGCATTGGAAGCCTGTCTTGTACGGTAAAGAGCTGCATTTTTCACATGGTCGAGCTCCTTTATGCTGTCAAGTGTGGCAGCCGATACCTCAGTCACTCCCGCCGGCGCCGTTTCATATGATAAATCCATATCATAGCCATCCTTCTGCAGTGTGACCTTTACGTTATTACTTCCCGAACCTATGAGGTTCTTTTCTATCTGTTCGTTTGTGCCCTGAATTGTGGAAACAATCGCAATAATTGCTGCAATTCCGATGATGATTCCAAGCATGGTCAGAAACGAACGCATCTTATGTGACCAGATTCCCCTAAAGGACAATCTAATATTTTCAAGCATCTTTAATCCTCCCTGCTAAACTAATACATACCATCTTCCGACACCTTGGTTTTCTCGCCCTCCCTGACTCCATACGGGAATGCAATATAGTCATCATTTGTCAGACCTGACTTTATCTCCACATATGAGCCCCAGAGCGACTTGCCTGTTTTGACAGACTGTTTTTTGAGCTTTCCGTTGTCATCCTTGTATATATATGACTGTCCGTTCTCGGTTCTGACATATGACTTGTCGATATATAGTCCACTGTCAGAGCCCTCCGATGATGTATCTATGGTCAACTCAAGTGAATCGCCCTTTTTGAGATTCTGCGGATTCTCAATGTACGCGGTGTACTCATAGAATGAGGAGTTTGGATTGCTGTCTCCATAATAGTTTACGCTGTCTGACGGCACATTGCTTATCTCGGATATCGTGCCCTCATAGGTATCACCTGTCATGTAGTTGACTGCTGATACGCTCTGTCCTATTTTTACCGTATCCAGATCCAGCTCACCGATTGTTCCGCTGATATACAGTCCTGATGCTCCCGAAAGCTGCAGGAAAGGTGTACCGTCCTGCGGTGGATTGGCAGGATCACCGACTGTTGTCACAATTCCATCCTTCTTTGCATATACCACGCCATCCTCAAGCTCGCTCTGCAGTTCCTTTAAATCGGCCTGTGCAATTCTCTTTTGTAAATCAACATCGGCAACACTTCTGGTCTGCTCCTTTATAGCATCCTTAAGCTCATCTGCTGTGTATGTCTTTTCTTCTGCCGCGGTATCAGCTTCTGTCTGTGCGGTCTGTTCTGTGGCACTGTCTGTTTTGGTATCCGACGGCTCACTTCCTTCTGTATCATCAGAAGCATCTCCTGCTGTAGTTGTACCTGCAAGGAAAAGCTTTATCTCATCGCTTTCATCATAGCCGCCAAGCCTATCTCCTCTTACGATAAGCTCCATATCAGGTGCAGACGCATCTCCTATTACAAACCGCGCTACCGCGCTCTTTTCTGAGAGTGTATTCAAAAGCTCCCCTGATACATATGAAGCTTCTGTACATGTAAATACATAAGGATCGTCCTCTGTACCGCTTCCTTTGGCCTCTGACAAATCAGATATCACATCATGCTGTTCATCAGGCGCAGACGGCTGTGTGTCAGGCTGTGGCTCAGGTATAACAGGAGTCTCGGGCTGCTTTTCAACCGGTTTAGTGTTCTTTAGCTTGTCAAGCTTCTGCTTTTCCGATGCAAGCTGGTTATCAAGACTCTGTATCTCAAGCTGCTTCATCTCAACCGAGAGCGAAAGACTCGTCACATCATATGCAAGGAGCTTATCTCCGGCCTTTACCTGCTGATCCTTTGTGACATAAACCTCTGTCACCTTCTGTCCATCCTTTAAATTGATTGTCTGACATGCATCATCACACACCATTCCCTCACTGGTCATGGATGTGTAGTCGTTTGTCGTGCTGATCATTGAAACACTCATGACGGAAGCAAGCCCCTTGGAGTTCCTGTAATAAACAACTCCTGTGATGCTTCCTGCTGCAACTGCAACTACAAGGACAGCTATTATAATGATCTTAATTCTCTTTTTCTTTTTCATTACCTGCCTCCTGTCCTTCCTCTGTTATCTCGCCGTCTATGATGTGGACGATGCGCTTTGCCTGCTCGGCTACCTTTCTGTCATGTGTAATCACGACAACCGTCACACCGGACTCATTAAGGCTCTCAAAGAGCTCAAGCACCTGCTTGCCTGACTTTGAATCCAAAGCTCCCGTAGGCTCATCCGCAAGCAGAAGCTTTGGATGATTAACCATTGCTCTCGCTATCGCCACTCTCTGCTTCTGTCCTCCCGAAAGCTGCGTAGGCTTGAAATCAGCCCTGTCTGAAAGCCCAACACGCTCTAAGGCCTCCATTCCCATCTGCCTTCTGTCCTTTTTGCTCACACCGGCATATATGAGTGGCAGGCATACATTGTCCAGTGCACTCTCACGTGGCATGAGCTGGAAATTCTGGAATACAAATCCAATTGTATCGCGCCTTACCCTCGTAAGCTCCTTTTCCTTAAGCTCACTGACAGGTCTGCCGTCAAGTATATATGTGCCCGATGTTGGCAGATCAAGACAACCCACTATATTCATGAGAGTGGTCTTGCCGGAGCCCGACGGCCCCATGATTGCCACGTACTCTCCCTCCTCAATCTGGAGTGAGACATCCTTTAAAACCGGCACCACGAGCTTATCCTGGTCATAGTTTTTATAAATATGCTGGAGTTCTAGAATCATCTACTGTACCTCCGCGTCACCTGAACCGGTGGCATCTGCAGCACCTTCGTCCATTGTGCCATCGTCCATTGTGCCATCATCAACAGGACCGCCCTCAGTGCCCTCAAGCATCTGGTCATCAAGAGCTTCTGTACCCATATCGTCATAGACTGAATCTTCACCGCCGCCATTTTCAACGTACTCTTCCCATGTCTGTGCCGGCTCACCCTCATAAAGGTCATCAGATGCCCATACTATATAGTCATCCTTTGTAAGCCCTGACTTGATTTCATACATCATGAGATTCTCGTCATAGTCTCCAAGCTCAACCTTTGTCTTCTCAAGCTTATCCTTTTTATTAAGTGTCCATACATATGCATCATCGCCATCCTTTACGACATAGCTCTCATCAATCCAAATACCATCCTTTACCTCTGTCTGTCCGAAATCCGGCTCCACATATACATGCTGTCCTAAAAGCATGTCGCCTGTGCCTGTAAGCTGCACATAGAAGTTGTACTTTGATGCCTTCTGCTCGCTGCTTCCATCATCATACATGCCGGAATTGCTGTTATCAGTCTGAGTATTCTCAGTATCAACCTTGCTGATGGTACCCTGCCATGTCTTTGACTCATCAACTCTCGAGCGCACTATAACTGCCTGCCCCTCTGCGAGTCCACTGTTTAAAAAGCTCTGCTCATCAATTGTGCCCTTTACCCTGTAATCACCGGTGGCAACGATTGTCATAAATGCAGTATCTGCTGTGTCTGCACTCTGATTCTCATTGATTTTCTTTACAACACCAATCATTGTGCTGTTTACAGTGGCATTTTTGATGCTCTCATCATACTTTTCTATCTCTGCCTTCTTCGTGGCAATATCGTACTGAGTCTGCTTCTGCTGTGTCTGCGCCTGCTGAATCTGCAGTGTATAGTCAAGCTGCTGATCCTTTGGCGCTTCCTTCTTTTCCTTGGTGAGCTGCTCTATCTGTGCATCATAGCCGGAAAGCGTATTGTTTAAGCTCTCAAGCTCAAGCGTGGCGCTTTCCTTTTTCGCAGCAAGCTCCTTTGTATCATAGGTAAAAAGAGGTGTACCCACCTGTACCTCATCCCCCTCTGACACAAGAATATCCTTTACCGTTTTTTCACTGTCAGCCTTGATATCCATGGTATCGGCTGCTTCCACGACACCGCTGTACTTGTCAGTACTTCCCGCCTGATACATGACATCAGCGACCTTGTTTGCATAGACTCCCGATGCCTTTGCTGCATTCTTTCCCTTTGTCATTGCAATGACAACAGCTGACACAATCACTGCTATGATAAGAACAGCTGCAATCACTGAAATGATTATCTTTTTCTTTTTACTCATTTCGACCTCCCGGTTTCTTATAATTAATTGATTGATTATGAATTAATCATACCAAATATATATTGCATCTGTCTTTTAAGATTTTTTTAATATTTTACTAATAAAAAATGGAGGTTAGTATGGAAATAGCATTTAGTGAGAAAATTTCTCCACAGCTGTCCGCCGCCCTGTTGTCCACCCCTTATGAGCTTGGAAAAGAGGGAGGGCTTTCAAGCGGCTATCTGCCGGAGAGTGATAGCTGGGAAGTGATAGTAAAATATGTCGGTGACATAGAAAAAATAAAAGAAAAGTATCCTTCTGTACTCATCACGAAGCTGCTCGGAAACTATGCGGTGCTCGTAATTGAGAAATCACTTGTAAATACCGTTGCCCTGTGCGATGAAATCATATATATGGAAAAGCCAAAGCAGTTTAACTACGATGTGTACGAGGGCTCTCAGGCCTCATGCATCACTCCCGTACACACCAATCCATATAATCTGACCGGAAAAGGTGTGCTCGTAGGCATTATCGACTCCGGAATTTACTATGCCCATCCGGCTTTTATACAGGATGGTGAAAGCAGAATCGCCTATCTGTGGGACCAGACTGTTTCCGATGACTCCTCACACAGTGATATCATCCCTTTCGGCACCTTATATGACCGCGATACAATCACCAAAGCCATAAATGCAAAAAACAGCTTAGAAATGCAGCGCATCTGCCCAAGCATCGATATATCCGGGCACGGCACTCATGTGGCAGGAATCGCTGCCGGAAACGGTAATGGTAATGAACAAAACACAAAATACCGCGGTGTTGCTTATGAAAGCACTCTTATAATCGTAAAACTCAAAACCTCAGGCGGTGCCAGCTTTCCCACAACCACGCAGATTATGCTGGCAGTAGACTTTTGCATAAGAAAATCAGTCGATATGAACATGCCTATCGCCATAAACCTAAGCTTTGGCACAAGTAACGGCTCGCACAGCGGCACCTCACTGCTTGAAGCATATCTGGACTATATAGCAGGAAACTACCGCTGCGCTGTCTCAGTCGGCTCAGGTAACGATGGAGCCGGCTTTGGCCATGCAAACGGCAGCTCGTACCCTGCCGATGCAGAGCTTGCGATAGGCTATCCTGAGCCGTCTCTTTCCATTGATTTATGGAAAAAATACTGGGATGAGATACAGCTGCGCATTAGTGCACCAAATAATGATATGCTTGAGATTCCCGATACAATTACCAATCAGGCAAAGGGCTTTACATACAGATACAATCTCGATGGGACAGACATATATATAACAGGCGGCGGTCCCTCTCCCTACTCTCCCTTTCAGGAAATATTCATTGAACTCATGGGATCGGAATACATCTCACCCGGCATCTGGAAAATATCACTTGAACCCATATCTGTAAAGGACGGCTCATGGGATATATGGCTGCCGTCAGGTGCTCTGCGCAATGCACAGACCTCATTTATCCATGCATCGCCTGATATCACCCTGACCATCCCCTCAACCGCTCAAAATGTCATATCTGTCGGAGCCTATGACAGCCGAACAAACCGCACAGCCGCCTTTTCCGGCCGAGGCTATACCTGGGCCTTTGACAGCATAAAGCCTGATATCATTGCGCCCGGTGTAGACATTATTTCATGCTCAAACACCGGAGGCTACACTTCAAAAACAGGGACATCCATGGCTGCACCGTTTGTGACCGGTGCGGCTGCGCTTCTGATGGAATGGGGAATTGCGCGTGGAAATGACCTCTATATGTATGGCGACAAGCTTAAGGCTTCTCTCATAAAAGGTGCCGGTGAAAATGTATTTACAACTGCCTCACGGGCTGTCTCTGAAAACACTTCCAAAAATACAAAATACCCCAACCCTGTGACGGGCTGGGGTACATTGTGCTTACTGGATAGTATTCCTTAGTGGAAGCGCTATTCGTATACATGCTTCTGATGCTTCTTTGCATCTGCCTTATTCTTTTTCTTCAATGGATGCTTTGGGTTTTTATCCATTATAATCGCTTCCTTCCGTTCGTTCTGACTACGTTATACACCTGCAATCAGCACTTGTCAAGCAAGAGTGCTATTTTTAATCAATTATTTATATTTAATGCAAAATTGCAATCATTTTGATATCAAACCATCGATTTGTATGCACAATTATTGACAGTTTGCTAAATTTAATTATTATCTCTTCATCACACTCTTTTTAAACACAGTCATCGCAATTCAAAAAAATACATCATTACATAGCTGCCAAATATACAAAATATGCCGCATAGCAAAGCAGCATCACCACTCCACATGGCTTTCTAAGCTCTTTATGTCTTATCGTACCGCCCCACAGGAGCACACCGCACAGGATTGCCACAACTGTATCAATCACAAACCTGCTCTCAAACGGTACCGGACAAATGAGAGCTACTGTTCCGATTACGAAGAGTATATTGAAAATATTGCTGCCGACTATATTTCCAATCGCTATACCGGCATTTCCCTTGCGTGCTGCTGAAACAGATGTAACAAGCTCCGGAAGAGATGTGCCGAATGCAACGATTGTCAGTCCGATAAAGCGCTCACTCATGCCGCAGGCTCTTGCTATGGTCGTGGCACCGTTTACGACAAGCTGGCTTCCAATTACGACGCACACACCGCCCAGCACAATAAAGAGCAGACATTTCCATACCGGATATAGCTTTACCGACTGCTCATCACCGCTGTCATTGCCCTTTTTTGCCAGAAAATACAAATAAAGCAGATATGCAATAAATAAAATCCACAGTATAACACCCTCAATGAATGTGATTTCATTGCCTGTCATTCCCATCACGAGAAGCACCGCTGTGATAAGAAGCATGTACGGTATCTCGTATTTGAATGTGGTTTTTTGTATGGCTACATTTGTGATGAGTGCCGTCACTCCCAGAATTATAAGGATATTTAGTATATTGCTGCCGACTATATTGCCGACTGTAATCCCCGCATTACCCTTTATTCCTGCAGTGATGCTGACTGCCGCCTCCGGCAGCGACGTACCCATCGCCACAATCGTCAGTCCAATCACAAGCTGCGGAATACCAAATTTCCCGGCGAGCGCCGCCGCTCCATCCACAAACACATCCGCGCCCTTCACCAGTGCTACAAAGCCTGCTATAAGCAGTAAAATTGCTACAAAAATCATAATTTTCCTCCTTCTGCTGTCCTTTTTAAGGATGCCTGATTAATTGATAGATACATCTATGTCTTATCAGCAGAAGGCTTTTATATACAAAAAAGGCGACACTTCTGCTGTATAAAACAACAAAAGTCTCGCCATTTAATCACTCTCCGGATTGCTGTCATATATGTATGATATGTATGAGCAATCGTACTGACGGATAAGTAAGCACTCTCGTGCCGGCTACTCCCTTTCACTTATATACTATGATATGTCAACGCAAGGGATTCGTCAAGAGAAAGTTTTTCTTGCCTTTATCACGCTAACGTGGTAGCATGGTTACTAAATAAACTATTAAAGAGGTACTACAAATGAAAACATCAGAAATTATTGTATTTATCGTCTATCTGCTGTGCATGCTGGGTATCGGTATCTTCTTCTTCGTGAAAAACAGAAACGGCGGAGAAAAGACCTACTTCCTCGGCGGACGTGAGATGGGACCATGGGTTGCGGCACTGTCAGCCGGAGCCTCAGACATGAGTGCATGGGTACTCATGGGACTTCCTACTTCTATCTATGCACTGGGCTTAGGTCAGGTATGGATTCCTGTAGGACTTGCAATCGGCTACACTATAAGCTGGCTGCTTGAAGCACCGAGACTGAGAAAATTCTCGATTGTAGCAAACGACTCAATCACCATTCCGCAGTATCTGACCAACAGATTCCTGTCCAAATCACTTGCACTGCAGGTGATATGTGCAATTGTGTTTTTGGTTGCATACACTATTTATGCGGCATCAAGCGTAAAGGCATGCGGTACTCTTTTCCACACTGTAATAGGAATGGATCCACAGATTGCCATGTATCTTGCAGCAGTTGTCATCGTAGGCTATACTTTCCTCGGAGGCTTCTCGGCTGTATGCTGGACCGATTTTTTCCAGGGCATGCTCGTGCTTGGTTCTATGTTTATAGCACCGATTTTTGCAGCATTTATGCTTGATACATCATCTATGTCATCACTCCCGGGCGGTTACTTAAATCCATTCTCAAGCTGGCAGGATATCGTGTCAGGACTGGCATGGGGACTTGGTTACTTTGGTATGCCACATATCATTATCAGATTCATGTCCATCAAATCTCAGAAGGATTTGAAAAAATCAGCAAAAATAGGAATCACATGGACTCTGCTTATTGTATTTTTTGCAACCTTAATCGGAGTAATCGGAAGACTTTTCCTTGGCTTTGACGAATCAATCAATGAAAACTCTCTTGTTTTCATACAGATTGTAAGAAAGATTTTCCCGGGTGTTATCTCAGGTATACTCCTCTCAGCAGTGCTTGCCGCTTCCATGAGTACCGCAGACAGCCAGCTGCTTGCTGCTTCATCTGCTTTCTCGAGTGATGTGTACAAGCCTGTCATCAGAAAAGGTAAGGCAAATGACAAAGAGATGATGTGGACCGGCCGTATTGTCGTTCTTGGAATCTCTGTTGCAGCACTCATCATCGCTTCAAACCCTAATGCCGGCTCTATCATGGCACTTGTTTCCAATGCATGGGGTATCTTTGGAGCTGCCTTTGGACCTGCAATCATGCTCAGCCTCTTCTGGAAGCGCTTTAACTTCAAGGGTGCTGTTGCCGGAATCATAACAGGTGCTGCCGTTGATATATTGTGGTATGCATTCCTCACATCAACCGGAATCTACGAGCTGCTGCCGGGATTTGTTTTAGGACTTATCGTAGCCGTTGTTGTGACACTTTGCACAAATGAGCCTTCAAAAGAGGTTTATGAGCTCTTCGATAAGGCTCAAAAATTTGATGAGTAATTGAAATAATTAATCATTTAAAAACATAAGTAAAACCGTCGTACCCTGCCATTTACGGCCCGGTACGACGGTTTTATTTTTTTCTTATGCTTTATGTTGTGCTTTTAGAAGAGCTGCTTTAGTACCTGCATTGGTATTTACCTTTACAAAGGCAAATGTGCTGAAATGGTCTGTCTCAAATACAATTCCTTTAACTTCTACAGATGAAGCACTCGCTCTTTAATCTCCTGGGTTCTTCCCTGATTCCAGAACTGTGTGCCTATATAGCCGCATGTACGGCGGGCTACACTCATCTTGTTCTGGTCACGATTGCCACAGTGTGGGCACTCCCAGATAAGCTTGCCTGAGCCCTCTTCCTCTACGATTTTGATTTCTCCGTCGTAGCCGCATACCTGGCAATAGTCGCTCTTTGTATTCAGCTCTGCGTACATGATATTGTCGTAAATGTACTGCATTACTGAAAGCACTGCAGGGATATTGTCCTGCATGTTTGGTACCTCCACGTAGCTGATAGCGCCACCCGGAGACAGCTTCTGGAACTGGGACTCAAACTTTAGCTTGTCAAATGCATTAATCTGCTCTGTTACATGCACATGGTAGCTGTTTGTAATATAGTTCTTGTCGGTAACACCCTTGATGATACCAAAGCGCTTCTGTAAGCACTTCGCGAACTTATAGGTGGTAGACTCAAGCGGTGTGCCATATATACTGAAATCGATGTTTGACTCCTTTTTCCACTGCTCACATGCATCGTTTAAGCGCTGCATTACCTTAAGTGCAAACGGTGTTCCCTCTTTTGGCTCTGTGTGTGATACTCCCTTCATATAGCGTACACACTCACAAAGTCCTGCATAGCCGAGTGAGATTGTTGAGTATCCGTTAAATAATAATGGGTCTATAACCTCTCCCTTTTTCAGACGTGCAAGTGCTCCGTTCTGCCAGAGAATCGGTGCTACATCGGATTTGGTACCAAGAAGCCTCTTATGTCTGCACATAAGTGCTCTATGACACAGCTCAAGTCTCTCATCAAGTATCTTCCAGAATTTTTCCTCATCCTTTTCTGATGAGCATGCCACATCAACGAGATTTAAGGTGACAACACCCTGGTTGAAACGTCCATAGTATTTACGCTTGTTTGGATCAAAGTTCTCGGCATGTGCCACATTGCCCGCTGTCTGTGAGCATCTGTCCACTGTGAGGAATGAACGGCAGCCCATGCATGTATACACATCTCCGTCCTTAAGCTCCTTCATGACCTTCTCTGAAATATAGTCAGGCACCATTCTCTTTGCAGAGCACTGTGCCGCGAGCACTGTGAGATTCCAGTACTTTGAATCCTCTGTGATATTATCATCCTCAAGCACATATATGAGCTTAGGGAATGCCGGTGTGATATATACACCCTTTTCGTTCTTTACACCCTTTATTCTCTGGTGCAGCATCTCCTCAATGATTGCGGCAAGATCTGCCTTTGTCTGCGGATCGGATACCTCATTCAGGTACATGAATACTGTGATAAACGGTGCCTGTCCGTTTGTAGTCATGAGTGTGATGACCTGATACTGAATCATCTGCACACCACGGTTGATTTCCTCCTTGACACGGAGCTCTGCTACCTCGTTGATTTTTTCTTCATCTAAATCAAGGCCTACGCTCTCGAATTCCTTTTGCACCTGCTTTCTGAACTTCTCACGACTGACCTGTACAAATGGTGCCAGATGTGCAAGCGAGATACTCTGTCCACCATACTGTGAGCTGGCAATCTGTGCGATAGCCTGTGTAGCAATGTTGCAGGCTGTTGAAAAGCTCTTTGGTGTGTCAATCATAGTCTCACTGATTACTGTGCCGTTCTGAAGCATGTCCTCAAGGTTTACAAGACAGCAGTTGTGCATATGCTGTGCAAAATAATCTGCATCGTGGAAATGGATAAGCCCCTTCTCATGAGCCTCCACTATATCCTCAGGAAGCAGGAAACGGCGTGTGATATCCTTGCTCACCTCACCTGCCATGTAATCACGCTGCACGCTGTTTACAGTAGGATTCTTGTTGGAGTTTTCCTGCTTTACCTCCTCGTTATTGCACTCAAGAAGGCTAAGAATCTGCTGGTCCGTAGAGTTTGACTTACGGACGATGGCTCTCTTATATCTGTAAGTAATGTAGTTTCTGGCTACGGTAAAGGCACGCTTGTTCATGAGCTGGTTCTCCACCATATCCTGTATCTCCTCAACGCTTGGAGAGCGCTTCATGTTCTCACATGCAGTCTCCACGTTGCTTGCAATTTCCTCAATCTGATCAGCAGTAAGCTTCTCATAGTCTAGCACTGAATCGTTTGCCTTTCTAATGGCAGCTACAATTTTGGCTGCATCAAATATATCCTCACTGCCGCTTCGCTTGATGATTTTCATGTAAATTTCTCCTCTCTGTATACTATATTCCATATAATGTAGTGTACTATATATAGTATTGTCATTCAATGCACATACTATATATATACATTTTATCATGTGTAATGGCACAAAATATGCAGCTATAAATGAGATGTAATCATTAATTCATGTCACTGCCCTGCAATGTAAAGCGGGCTTTTCACCAAACAATTACGATATAGCTACATATAAAATGCCATATTATTTAATACAAATCTGTGCATCTGTCTTTTGATGACAATCTAAATTATACAAGATATTGTTGCTATGTCAATACGCTCAACAATATTTTGTAGCATTTTGACTTATTGCACAAAAAAATCCACAATATTTATGCTACTTTTTCAACTCTGTAATTATTTTGTTACTTGTTAAGCTTTTCCATATTGTCAATCACTCTGTCCAAAAAGCCAAGCATCATGTTAAACTCCTCCTTAGAAAAGCCTTCGTGCATGGCTTCCTCTATTACCATTATATTTTCCCTTACCCTGTTTTCGTGGTCCAGTGCTTTTTGCGTCAGCTCAATCCTCTTAAGCCTTGCATCATTTTCCATAGGTGTGCGCACGATATAGCCGTTTTTTTCAAGACTTTTAAGCATATTTGTCACTGTGGCTCCTGACAGATGAAACTTTGCTTCGATATCCTTTTGAAATATATTTTGGCCATGATTATCCATTATATATCCAATCATCATCCCCTGGCTTCGCGGTATACATTCTGTTTTACTGCACCTTTTTCTGTCAAAATATTTGTCTATACTCCTGCTGATGCGGTTTATCTTGTGTCCTAAGTATTTATCCGGTGTAAACTCCTTCATATCTGAAATCCTTTCATAGATTTTTCTTGACAATAAAAAAAGTATATCTATAATATAGTTAGCACACTAACTAATTAAATGCAAGTATTTTTTAGTTAACCACATTACCATAAATGTGGGAAGTTTGTTTTAATCAAATATGAAATATAAGAAGGAAGGACAAAACATATGTTAAAAACACTAGGTGCCCAAATAAAGGAATACAAATGGGCTTCGATTGCGACACCTGTTTTCATGCTGCTTGAGGTGGCTGTGGATACCATAATCCCTCTTCTCATGGCATCAATAATCGACAACGGTGTCAATATGGGCGACACAAGGCATATCTATATCATGGGTGTGTGGATGATTGTCGCAGCACTGTTTGGTCTTTTGACAGGATGTCTCGGTGCAAAATATGGTGCAAAGGCCGCCATGGGCTTTGGAAAGAATCTGCGTGCTGCAATGTTTCGCAACATCCAGACCTTTTCCTTTGCAAATATCGACAGATTCTCATCCGCGAGTCTTGTCACACGTATGACAACCGATGTGACCAACATCCAGAATGCTTACATGATGCTGCTTCGCATGGCTATGAGAGCCCCTGCATCCATAATATGTGCGATGGCTATGTCATTTTTCATCAGCCCTCGCCTTGCGACAATATATTTAATCGCTGTCATTTTGCTTGGAGCTTTACTGCTTTTCATCAGCAAGGCGGCCATGAAATACTTCGACAGAGCCTTCAAGCGCTATGATGACCTGAACGAAAGCGTACAGGAAAACGTATCCGCTATCCGCGTTGTAAAGGCATACGTCCGTGAGGATTATGAGAAGAAACGTTTTTCAAAGGCAGCACAAAATATCTACGACGTATTTGTGAAGGCAGAAAGCCTTGTGGTATACAACTCTCCTCTCATGCAGTTTACAGTGTATGCCTGCATCCTGTTAATAAGCTGGCTCGGAGCTCATATGGTGGTAAGCAGCACTCTCACTACAGGTGATCTGATGGCTCTTCTCACCTATTGCATGAATATTCTGATGAACCTCATGATGCTCTCCATGGTGTTTGTAATGATTTCACTCTCACTCGCATCCGCAAGACGAATCAGCGAGGTATTAAATGAGCAGAGCACACTGCACAATCCAAAGGAGCCGCTTTACGATGTGCCTGACGGAAGCATAAGCTTTAAGCATGTAACCTTCAGATATTCAGACACCGCTGAAACTCCGGTTCTGTCGGATATAAATCTAGACATAAAATCTGGTGAGACCATCGGCATCATAGGAGGAACCGGAAGCTCGAAATCTTCCCTTGTAAACCTGATAAGCCGTCTCTACGACACAGACACCGGCTCTGTAATCGTCGGTGGCCACGATGTGCGTGAATACGACATGGACACTCTCAGAAACAAGGTAGCTGTCGTGCTCCAGCAGAACGTGCTTTTCTCGGGCACCATACTCGAAAATCTGCGCTGGGGTGACAAAAACGCTACCCCAGATGAGTGTATTGAGGCCTGCAAAATGGCATGCGCCGATGACTTTATCGAGTCCTTCCCTGACAAGTACAACACCTACATAGAGCAGGGCGGAACCAACGTATCCGGTGGCCAGAAGCAGCGTCTGTGTATCGCAAGGGCTCTGCTTAAAAAGCCAAGGATACTCATACTCGATGACAGCACCTCGGCTGTAGATACAGCAACAGATTCAAAAATCCGTGCTGCCCTCGCAAAAACAATACCGGGAACCACTAAGCTCATCATCGCACAGCGTATCTCATCAGTCATGGATGCTGACCGTATCATCGTGATGAATGACGGAAAAGTGGACGGCTTTGACACTCACGAAAATCTGCTTAAAAATAATGAAATCTACCGCGATGTTTACGATTCCCAGACAAACGGCGGAGGAGACTTTGATGAAGGAGGTGCTGCCTGATGCCAGGACCAAGAGGACCACGAGGTCCAAAACCCAAAATTAAAAATCCCGGTAAGCTTTTTGCGCGCCTCATGGGATTTATTTTCAAGAAATATTTACCTGCCTGCATAATTGTTGTGATATGTATCTTTGTCAGTGTACTTGCAAATGTGCAGGGAACCATGTTTACCAAAAATTTGATTGATGACTATATAGTACCACTGCTTAAGACAGGAAGTCCCGACTACGGACCACTCCTTGCAGCAATGGGAAGGGTCGCCGTATTCTACGGTATAGGCGTCATCAGTACGTTTGCATACAGCAAAATAATGATCTACGTATCACAGGGCACCATTAAGAACCTGCGTGTTGAGCTCTTTTCCCATATGCAGGATCTGCCAATCCGATACTTTGACTCACATGCGCACGGCGATATCATGTCAATTTATACAAACGATATCGATACACTCCGCCAGCTCATCAGCCAGAGTCTTCCGCAGATACTTAACAGTGCTATCACTGTTGTGAGCGTTTTTGTTTCAATGGTCATATTAAATATTCCGCTCACCGTACTAACTATCGTGATGGTAATCGTAACAACAGTCGTGACAAAGAAATTTGCAGGCTTCTCCAGCCGCTATTTCCTTGCGCAGCAGCGCGACCTCGGCAAGGTTAACGGCTTCATCGAGGAAATGCTCAACGGCCAGAAGGTAGTCAAGGTATTTACCCACGAGCAGGAAAATATTGAAGCCTTCGACAAAATAAACGATGAACTCTTTGAAAGCGCCTACAATGCCAACATGTACTCCAACATGCTCGGTCCTGTAAACGCACAGATTGGAAATCTAAGCTACGTGCTCTGCGCTCTTGCCGGCGGTGTTATGGCTCTTTCAGGCTTTGGCGGTCTGACCCTTGGTAAGCTTGCGAGCTTTCTGAC
>ENA-OPBW01001098-OPBW01001098.1-human-gut-metagenome-genome-assembly--contig:-NODE-1098-length-15586-cov-3.493980_pt1 | contig 15586 bp, 15 predicted proteins | sample MGYA00241070_ERZ501456 | MGnify/ENA primary metagenome ERZ501456 (study PRJEB25962, sample SAMEA2042624) | human gut metagenome | biome: human gut; feature: human-associated habitat; material: faeces...
ATATAACGATACGCACGGTCGGCGTCAAAGCCGCGGCGCACCGCAGCAAAGGCTTCCAGCTCCACCTGCCGGGCGGCTTTCAGGTTCCGGTAGGCCCGGACATAGGCCGCCTGATAAGCGTGGGTATGGGTCTTCACCTCTCCGGCCGCGGCCTTGGCGGCGGTCAGATCGTAAAACCTGCCCAGGTCCACATACCGGTCCACTGCTGCCGGATACCGGGGCTCCACCACATGGGTATTGTCCCTTTAGGACACCTACTACTTTTTGCTTCAGATTGCAGAAAAAGGAACTATTGACCACCTGATTTTAGAATTTCCAGTGTATTTTGACCTCTTGCTGGCCGGTTTCCGGGTCTTGCTCACCAATCTCGATTTTCTCGATCAGCATCACCACAAGCTCCCGAGGGAGGGTCTTCAGCTCCAGCAACTCCCGCGCCTTAGCCATGATCTCTTCCTGATTGCGCGGCTTCTCCTGGTTGGAGAGCTCCTGATCAATCTGGGCCAGCCGAAGCTCCAAGCGGCTTTTTTCGGCCAAAAAGTCCTGATTCAGATCCACAAACTGTCCTTCACTGAGCACACCGGACACCTTATCCAGATACAGATTTTTAAGTGCCGCACTCCGCTTTGCGAGTTGGGCACTCAGCGTGCGCTGTTCCATCAAGAGAGCCTCTCGGTGATCGTCCTTTGGTGGTGGAAGTTCCAACTCCTCCAAATGGAAGTACGCCCCAATGTAGTCCCGGATGCGTTGAGAAACCAGTTCGATCAGCCGGTCCAGCCGGATGGAGTGGCGGGTACACAGCTTCTTTGTCCCGCTGTCAGCGTAGAGTTTGCAGCGCAGATAATACACCCGTGCTTTTCCCTTTTTTCCATTGGAAGTCTTACTCATGGTGCTGCCGCAGTCCATACATTTTACAATGCCTGCCAGGGGGTGTACCATGCCGGTACCGTCCTCCCGAGAGCGGATGTCCAGATTTCGCTGGACAGTTTCAAAGGTTTCCCGGTCGATGATGGCCTCATGAGTGCCCTCCACCCGGAACCAGCGATCCCGAGGCATAACGATCATGGCCTTGGACTTGTAGCTAGCTTTTTTGGTCCGCCCCTGCACCATAACGCCGGTGTAGATCTCATTGCGGAGAATTCGCCATACGGTATTCTTGTTCCATAAGCCGAAATCATATTTGCAGAAGTGGTTGCTGTCCCAGCCCCGCTCCGCCTTATATCGTGTGGGATTGACCACCCCAAGGTCATTGAGCATATGGGCAATACTCTGCTTTCCGTGGCCCTCAAGTGACCAGTTAAAGATCTGCCGCACCACCTCTGCCGCTTCTGGATCCACCAAGAGATGGCCCTTTTTGTCAGGGTCCTTCCGGTAGCCGTAGATAGGAAATCCGCCGATGTATTGCCCCTGCTGCCGCTTCATGTCAAAGACCATACGGATGTTTTCCGACAGGTCCTCCAGATACCACTCATTGATAAGTCCGTTGATCTGGCGGGCCTTTTTGTTGCCTTTGATCTCCGTGTCGGCGTTGTCAGCCACAGCGATGAAGCGAATCCCCCAGATGGGGAACAGGCCGTGGATGTACTTTTCCACCAGCTCCATGTCCCGGGTAAACCGGGACTGACTTTTGCAGAGGATGATTTGAAACTTCTTCTCCTGGGCCGCTTGGATCATCCGATTGAAGTCCGGCCGCAGGCTGTCTGCTCCAGAGTAGTCCTCGTCACAGTAGATATGGTAGATGTCCCACCCCCGCTCTACGGCGTAGTGAATCAGCAAAGACTTCTGGTTCTGAATGCTCTCGGATTCCTTTTGCTGCTTGTCTTCGTCCTCCTTACTCAGTCGTGTATAGATTGCACAAAGAATATGTCACACCTCCTAAAAAGGCGTAACTGCTCGGTTTCATCTTAACACTGAGAGCAGTTATGCGGCAAGAAATTATTTAAATTCCCTGCGCCGCCAAAACGAAGCGCAAGGATCATTTTGTGAGTTCTTTTGTAAGCCAGGCTATTATTGTTTGTTGGATAAGAGTGTTGGTAATGATTGGATCACTGGGTGGGTGTTGTTCAGTTAAGATAATGGTCGGATCTTTCATGATAGTCACCTCCAAGTAAGACCCTATGCAATCTACCGGCAAATATGAAAAAGCGTCTGAATTGACCAGACGCTTTTTCGTGTTTATTTGACACAGATACGCTTTTGCAGATCAACATTGTTTCGTCAATTACGCTTAAACTCATAATATCGCTACTATATAAATACACATATAGTTCTTGGGAAAAGGGATTCCATGCCTTGGATTTGCGAAAATGCAAATAAGGGTGTCAATGTGCCTATCAAGATGGAAATGCTCTCCGGTCAACAAACCGAAGAGCATTTCCTTTTTGACAGCCTAATGATACCACATTCCTACATGCGGTTACAAGCCACCCGCTTGCGCGGATTACGTGCGACTATTCGGCGGAAAAAGAGATATTAGTATGCAGTGATCCTAATGCAGCATCGAAGTAAAATCATACATCTCCGTAAGATTATCGACAGCCAGGGCCTTGACTTCCTGTAGACGCCGTACGGACAGCCCCTGTTCTTCTGCCACTGTTTCGCGTGGTTTCTTTTCGATATAGATTCCTCGAAGTATCTGCGCCTGCCGAGGCTCAAGCAAGGACATATAGTATTCCAACCTGGCCTGTTCCCGTTCCAGGGCAATCAGCCGGGCAGAAAGCTCACCGGTTGTTTCGTCATTCAGGCGGCTGGCCTGCTCTTGGTAATTCAAAGCGATGTAGAAGGTCTTATCTGATATGTGCCCCTCCGGATGGCCCATCCCCGTTTGGCGGGCAAAGTTCATAGCGCCTATCATTTCTTGGTCCGTTACCCGTACTGGATGGGCCAGTTCGTAGCGCAACAAAGCAATCTCCCGGGCGCGTCTGTGATAGCCGTCCAGCAGATTCATCACGTATTCTTTCATATTGGCGTTCATATGCAGTTTCCTCCCCAGTCAAATATTGAAGAGCATCCCTCTCACATTCGCATTGCATTGACTGGTGGTGATCTGCACCTGGACCGCAGCCTTTTCGCAGCCTGGTCTGCATTGAGAGATCTTGAGAAGGTACATGTTGTAATAGATGGAAATATTTCCGTTCCATTTTCACATACCTGTATTAGATGGAAGCTGTAACAGGCAAACATGCCCTTCTCAGAGAAAGCGGTGTGTCGTGGCACACGCAAACGGCAGATTCTCTCAATGCGGTGGAACCTAATGTCCATCGCAGGAGCCTCTTTCGCTTACACGGCCGGCACACAGGCGGCGGGATTCGCCTCTTTATCTCTGATTGGCGGACTGGCAGCATAAATTCGCCGCCTTGCCGATAAATCCTATATTTGATTGTTGAAAAAAGTCGAAAAAATAAAGTGCACACCCTCTTTCATTAAAAGAGAGTATGCACCGGAAATACTTGCGGGAGAGAACTATTATATAGCAAATTAGCTTCGATCATGTTACGTCCCCTCCGTTCATGGCCCTCGAATATGCCGCATATTGGCTTATGCTGCCATATTCTGGATTTTAAGCGCGAAAAGGGGCGAAAAGAGGGCGGCAGAGGGGCATCATCGTGGAAATTTTCGAGTTATTTCGACAAAAGGTCCTCTTGACTAGAAAAGATGACCTTTTTATTCCATGCCGAGCATGGGAGATTCCCCGCTTAACTGAAAACCAGTTACAGCTGCTGTGTCTGGATGGATATAGATGATCCTCAAAAGCTTCTTTTTTGCAAAATTGACTGTCTGCTGGGTACCGGATCTCCGATTTTTCTCTTGATCAAAAACAGCTATCAAATACTGACTCCGATTCACCATGTATTCATTACGCTTTCTGTAACATGCTGTTGGAGGTTGTCCTCTTTCTCCCACCACCACAGTTTCTTGACTATGTTTAATGAGAAAGTCCATACGGGAGCGACTATGCTTGTCCCATTCCACATTGTACCCCTCAAATGGTAGCGCAATCATCAATTCTATTTCTGCAAATTCAGGCTGCTCTTTTAGTCGCACCAGGATCTCTCCGGCCCAAAGATCCACGCCCAAGGCTCCACCGGTGTAGAACCTGTGAACCCCTTGTTCATATGCGCATATAAGTTGGTCCCGTAATCTTCGTTTTAATCTTTGGCAGCCTTCGTCGCGTTCATTATACTTCCATTTGAATCGGGTTGGGCGGTGGCCTGTAATGGTACAGGACATTGTTTCCATATAAATCCCCCTCATCACGTCAAAATCTTTTTTAATTATATTTTGACGCTTTACAAACGTCAACATTGCTTGTGAGATTATTTTAGCTTACGCAGCCTTAGGATAAACTAAATCCATAAGGCGGTGAAATTCTTTGGAATGGAATTTTGACTTTTCTGAGCGCATGGAAAACTTGTCCTACGCCATTGGGTATTATCGAAAAAAGAAAGGCTATTCGCAGGAGCAGCTGGCGGAGATCCTAGGAATCAGCCGCCAGCACCTGGCCTCTGTAGAGGCGCCTGGCATGAGCCATGGTCTGTCACTGGAGCTCCTGTTCAAAATCGCAACCGTACTTGAGGTAGAACCCTATCTGCTGCTCAAGTTCAGGCTCGAAAAATAAGACGACAAAATGCGGGGAGGATCAATTCCTCCCCGCATTTGCTTATCTATTATGCCGCTTTTCCTGCTGTATGACCACCCGGAAAAAATTTGCTTTTCTACAGTTCCTTTTGGCTCCGGAGTTTGTCGGCTCTGATTTGGAGTTCCTGGGCCAGGAATTTGAGCGTAGTGAATTCATCATCCAGTCCATTCAATTCCTGGCGAAGCACCTCCTCATAGTGCCGCTTGCGCTGTTCCAGTGCCTGCACCTTCAGCACCCAGCGTTCCATGACGGCAGGGCTATTGCTGCCGCTCTTGATGAAGTAGTCGCACTTAGCTCCGCTTCACGGGTACTGTGCCGCCACATTCACCAGCGTGAGGCAGGCTGTATCCATGGATTCTCCCTGCCGCCACTTTCACCAGCGCGAGGCAGGTTGTATCTATAGATTTTTCCCTGCCGCCGCTTCACAGAGGTCAAGCTCTCTGCGTCGCTGGCTTACCACGTTCCGATTGTCCTATCCTGATTTCAGCATCCGTAGGTCTTCTCTATAAGCCTGTCTGCTTGCCGCCGCCTGTAACAGCGCAGGGACTTTCATAAAGGGCGAGTCTTACTCATCCCCACAGACCTCACACGATGGTGAGATTGGCCGGTTAGACCAATACCCTATTTAGACCCGTACAATCGAGAATACGCCTCCGCCATGCTGTAACACGGCGGGTCCTAACCATAGATGCTTACTTGGACTCCCGGCCTATCACGCACTCGACCCCCTCGGGTTCGCTGTTCCTGTACCGCATTCCTGCGTCCTTATCCTCCTTATAAATGGTCAATTCCGGCATACGTAAATTCTCGAATTCCAGTGTTTTGACATCTCCGGGATTCAGGGAAATTTCCTGCGTACGGTCTGCGTCCTCGTCGGGCAGATAGAACGGCAGCGGAACAGATTTTTCGGAAACCCGATACACGCCCGGCGGAACCCGCTTGGTAACGGTTCCGTCGGTCCCGGTCGTCCAGTCCTCCTGGTAGTCCCCGTCAATAGCCTCCACGGTAAACACGGTGCCCGGGATCACATTGTCTGTGCCCGCTTCCTTTTTGGAAATGGTCAGTTCAGGCTGCTTCAGGTTTTCAAAAATCAGTTCCCGGTTCTCTCCGGGCCCAAGAAAAATGGTCTGAATATTGTCCTCGCCCGTTACGTAAGGAAGGGGAACAGACTTTTCAATGACCTCATAGCTGTCAACGGGTACGCCCGTGAGTACAGCAGTTCCCGTTTTGTCAACCGTAACATCCTGATGATAGCCGGTGTGAATGCCTTTGATTTCAAAGACCGTGTCCGGGACTGGCTCTTTTGTCTGCGCATCCAACTTTCTGATGGTCAGATTCGGAAGCTTCAAATTTGCCGCCGTAACGGTAATCGTTCCACCAGATTGAACATCTGCCTGATCCACGTGAACAATGACAGGCTCCCGGAGCTTGGCATAGCCCGGCAACGGCTGGGATTCTACAAAGGCATATAGGCCCTCTGTGATATTGGGAACTGTGATGGTTCCTGCAGCGTCCGTGGCCTCTGTGCCGATCACCTGACCATCTCGGAGGATATTAAAGATGACATCGGGAAGCGGATTCCCGGAGTCATCTTTCTTCTCCAGACGAAGCTTCACTTTGGCGTCATTTTCAAAAACGAGAGATACGTCGTTTTTGCCATCCCAGTAGAATTCCTGCCGCACCTTGCTGGGATCGGAGCTAAGCGTATAATTCAAGGGCGGTGCGACCTCAGTTGCAACAAAGCTACCGATGGGCATAGTATCCCAAGGAATCTCTGTAAAATAGCCGCCTGCACTGCTGGTATAGGTTCCTGTGAAATTATTGTCCACGCCATCGATTCTGATGACGGCCCCAGAAAGCCCAATCGTGGGATCGTCTGCATCCACCTTTCGGATGCTGCCGGAGCCGGTGATGACCGGGGTATCCGTGAAAGTGATGGTAACGGAATTGCTGCCGTTGCTGGGCAGCACCACGTATTCCGGTCCAGCATTGTCAATTTGGTAGGTAACCTGATAAGTAACGCTCTCAACGCCTTCTCTGGTCACTTCCCCAACATAGTCCGCAGTAGTGATATAGCCGGTGGCAGCGCTATAATAGACTTTTCCGCTGTAGGTAGCCACTGCCTGATAAGAAGATGGCATCAATGCCTCTCCTACCAGATCTGTTCCAGTAACCTGCCATTCCACATTGGATAGTTTGAGCGTCCGACCATCTTTTACTGTCGTAGCAGGAACATAAGACATGTCGTTGCGGTCCAGCTGGCCAATGGTCTTCGTTTCTGTGACGTTGTAACTCCTTGTTGTGTAGCCGGCCGCTTCTGTATAGATACTGGTGTGGTCCAGTGCCAACTTTCCGCAGTACTGCCCATCATCATAGTCGAGGGTTGGGGCAAGTTTCTCAAGGATCAGCCCGAGGTCATTCTTGGATGTTTCTACGGTCACAGTTTCTGTTTGTTGGTGGCTATCCTGCACATGGTTCTCAACCTTGACGATGTCTGCGAAGGTATAACGATATCCCTCTAACGTAAAGGGCTCCTCGATGAGTTCCTGCGGATCAGCCTCCGGTGAGATTGTGTAGGTCTTGATAACCTGCTGACTCCCGTTGAGGTTTTGTACAATGGTTTCCGATGGAACCTCCAGCGCGAAGGCACTGGTAGGCATGGCCAGCGACAAGGCGAGGGCCATAAGAATCACATATCTTTTCATGCCTCCACCCTCCCTTTGAACGATACCATGGCTCCAGCCGCAATAAATACCGCCGCAGTCATCAACGCGAATGCTGTTCCCTTTTTCATGTTGCTTCCTCCTTCAATACTTCAATATTTACCGCGCACTCCGGATGATCCCGAATGTCCGCAAGTATTCCGAGCGATTGCTCCAGGGCCCTCATGGTGTCCCTGGGCTGGCGCTTGAAAAATGGCGCCAACAAAATGATATCCCCGTCCTGAATCGTAAAAATGACTCGGACGAGGACTTTGTTCTTTTCGCGCAATTCGTACAGCTGACTGTATTTTTCCAGTACAAAGTGCTTAAAATGTGGCTCTTTCAGCTCACACAGAGGTACTTGAGAGAGTCTGACAATTTGCATTAGGAGCTTGCGCCGAAGTTTCTTGTCTAACGATGCCAGAAATTCTCGCATGGGTACCGTTCCATCCAGTGACTCATAAATCTTGATTGCACGCATAGTCATACCACCCCACTTTCCAGCATGATTTTTTTGAGGCAACTGGCAAACTGTTTTGAGAACAAAGTGACCACCTCCAAGTTCCCAGCTGTCCACCACACCGGCTCCGGCAAATCCAGATAAATGGCATCATACGCCGAGCAGATGGCAAGAAAGGCAGCCTTTGGATCTTCTGATTCGCTGTGCTCAATTAGGTTTTGACACGCCCTGTTCACCTGATCCATGTCATTGTGATAATCGCAGAGGGCATCATATAGAGCCCCTGCATAAATGTGCGCGGCCGTTTCCAATGCGTTTCGATCCGGCTTTCCATCTGCATTCAAAAGTCCCATGCGTCGGAGGCGTTCCGGCGCCGAGTCATCGAATGGGCTGTGGGACCGCATGCCAAAGTAGCCATTTTCAATCAAATTTCTCACCTCCCAATGGTGTAAAAAAGCTTGGCACCGCAAAAAGCGGTGCCAAGCCACATCCAATCAGTGCGTCATGTGTCTTCATTCTGATTCAGTGTACTATCAGCCGCAGCATCAATGATCCCAGATACCACGTCATTGCGTTGTGCGGCATCTTTTTATTCTTATCATTCATGACTCTAGGACCCTTTCCTTTTTCTGCCTGCATGATTGCTCATTCCACGCGTTCCCGCAAGAACTCCAGGAAAAGCTCTTCCAATCTGCTGTCATTGCCCAGCTTGTCCAGATAGGGTGCAAATTTCTTACGGTCAAAAGTGATTTTCTTCGGGGGGATCATGGACCTCTTCTCAGCCAGAGCTTTCGCCTCTCTCCATGCCGCATACACATCCTGCTTTGCTGCTGTTGGAGGGGGGCACTTCCGGACGATGTACTGCACCGTTGCCTTGTTGATCTGATATCCCTCTATGCTGCACATCTCCACGAAGGCTGTCTGGGAATCAGCGTCGTAGTCTGCAATCAAATCAGCACAGGCAAGGTTAAGGTGCTTAGGGGTGTCTTCCAAAATAGCTTGCAATTTAGGAATAAGCCTGGTCAATTTGATTGCTTTTCGGATTTCATACTCGGTAACGCCAAAAAATTCAGCAACAATTTTCCGTGCGTTATACCTTTGGCGAGTTTCGCCAAAGGTTTCTTCGGCCGCATTTCTCTGACCGTTGCGATTTTTGGCATCCAGCAGCGCCTTATATGCTTTGCCCCTCTCAATGATTGTTAGCTCCTGACGGCGGAGAAGATTGGTTGCTATGGCAATGGAAGTCGCCCGCCCATCATCCGCCTCAATGATCTCTGCAGGCATGGCCGGCCACCCATTCAGTCGGCCGGCCCTTGTGCGGTTTTCCCCTGCAATGATCTCATAACGGTCACTGTTAGCGATAGGCCGCACGATAATCCGCTCAAATAGACCTTCCTCGGCAAGCTGCGCAGCAAAGGCGTTCAGTCGCTCTGGAGAATATGGATGAAAGCCGATGTCAGCCGTGAAAAAGGACACCAACTTGTCCATCGGAATATCCCGGATCATCGGTTGTTTTGCTGGTACTTTCGGATGAAACAATTTCTCATATGCTTCATTACCGATTTCCAATTCAGATGCCTGTTGTGTTGCGGTCATCCGGCGCTTGAGAACGGATTCCATACTCGCTTTAGGCAAGTGTCAGCACCTCCTGAGCCAAGCTGCGATAGGATTCAGCAGCCGCGTTTTTGGGAGCATATGTAAAGATGCTCTGGCCGGCCGCCGGACACTCCGCCACCTTGATGGAATACTCAATCGGCCGTTCAAATACGTGAATTCTGTCCCCATAGATTTCTTGAACACCAGAGCGCACGCTCTGACAAAGCTGGGGCCTTGACTGGTACATGGTCAGGAGAATCCCTGCTATCTTCAACCCAGGATTGAATTTTACCTGCACCGAGTGTATGATATCTAATACATCGGGGATTCCCTCGCTGGCCAAAAAATGTGATTGGACTGGAATAATGCAGTAGTCCGACGCCGCCAGTGCATTCACCGTCAATAACTCATGCTTCAGACCGCAATCTATGATAATGTAGTCATACATACCCCGCAATATGGACACGACTTCGTCCATAACTTTCTCGCAGTTCCTCTCTGCATCTCCAACGGCATTGTATTGGGACAACTGCATGACTTGAAGTCTTGCGGCCGCATCGGCAAGTCTGCGATTGGCCGGAATCAAGTCAATGCCAGACTCGGTATGCAGCACTACTCGCCCAATATGAAACTCCAGATCCTCCGGGTAGTCGATAGCTGCCAGAAGGAGATTTGCCAGTGTATGCTTTTGTTCAGCTGGCGTATAGCCAAGAGCGGCGGTAAGGTTGCCCTGCGGGTCATTATCGATAAGTAGTGTTTTTTTACCGGAAAATTTGAGAGCCGCTCCCAGGTTGAGAACCGTCGTGGTTTTCCCTACGCCGCCTTTCTGATTTGAAACAGAAATAACTCTGTTATCCCGCATGATAGCTCCTCCTCAATAAGTCGATATGCTTTGATGACTTCAGGTGAACGCTGTGGTACTCCCGACTTGCAATGACTTAAAATACTTTTGGATAATTTGAAATTATCGGAAAATTCCGCCGCCGATGCAAGGTGCCTATAACCGCGGCGTGGTTTGATGATCAACTCGTTACGATCAGTAGCGGGTTGATTTTTTTGAGCAGCTACGCCTATTTTTGAATGCTTGTCCAATAAAAGTGTCCCAAGTAAACACGCCCGGTGCTGGTGCCGTCCAAAAGCCGATCCTGCAAACCCTTGCAAATACTGACTTTTTTCGCAGGGTGTCCTAATGGTGCTGTGCCATGGGGGCTGGTGCCGTCCACCACGGCGCACCGCAGATCCGGCAGCACATCGCCGTCCAGAGAGTCCGGGCCCCCAGAGCTCCACAGGTACTCCACCGGCGTCCCTGCCGCCTCCATGGCGCGGCCAATCTCCCGCATGAAGGTGTTCTTCCCCACACCGGGGCCGCCCTTGAGCACCATCAGGTCATAGGTATCCTCCAGATCCGTGATCTGGGAAAAAAGATTCTGAAAGCCCTCGCCGCTGTTGGCGCCCAGAAAGAAATTCGTTACCAGAGCCATACGCTCCCCTCCAAGTCTGATCTTACCTCAGGCTATGCGAAAAGGACTTGACCCGACAGCGGAATGTTGGGAATTTCCGGAAAGCCGCAAAAAAAGCCCGCCGGAAGGAAATTGCCTCTGTATTTTTCGACAGTTTCTGCTATAATGGAAACGATCATATCCCAGGACAGGAGCCTTGCCATGGATGAGCAATATACCTCTGTATTCACTGAAGAAGAGCGGGCCGCCCGCCGACGGGCGCGGCAGGAAGCCCGAAAGGCCAAGCTGCGGGCCCGGCGGCGGCGACAGCTGCAGATCTTCCTACCCTGTGCCCTGGTGGCGGTGCTGGCTGTGAGCCTGCTGCTGGGCAGCAAGGCCGGCCACACCCCGGAGGAAGAGGAAGTGGCCGGTATTGATCTAGCGGCCGAAGAGAGTTTTTCCGCCGAGCCGCCTGTGGCAGAGGAACCGCAGATCCCCTCCGGCTATACCGCCACCGATGGCACCGTTCAGCTGGGCGAGGAGCTGCCCAGCGTCTACGCGGTGCTGATCGACCTGGACAGCCATGAGATTCTAGCGGAAAAGGGCGCGGACACGGTGATCTATCCCGCCTCCATGACCAAGATCCTGACCGTCCTGGTGGCCGCCGAGGCCATCGAGGAAGCCGATCTGGACGACACCTTCACCATGACCCGGGAGATCACCGACTACTGCTACGTCAACGGGTGCAGCGTGGTTGGGCTGATGGTGGACGAGACCGTCACTGTCCGGGAGCTGTTCTATGGCACCATCCTCCCCTCCGGAGCCGACGCGGCCGTGGGCCTTGCCACCTATGTGGCCGGATCTCACAAGGCCTTTGTGGAAATGATGAACGACAAGCTGGAGGAGCTGGGCCTCTCCGACACCGCCCACTTCACCAACTGCGTGGGGCTGTTTGATGAGGCCCACGCCTGCACCGTCTCCGACATGGCCGCCATTCTGGAGGCCGCCATGGGCAACGATCTGTGCCGGGAGGTGCTGGGCGCCCATACCTACGAGACCGCCCCCACCACGGACCATCCGGAGGGACAGGTCCTCTCCAACTGGTTCCTGCGGCGGATCGAGGACAAGGACACCGGCGGACTGACCGTCATGGGCGCCAAGACCGGCTATGTGGTCCAGTCCGGCAACTGCGCCGCCAGCTGGGCCCAGGCTCCGGACGGCCACCAGTACCTCTGCGTCACCGCCGACGCGTACAGCTCCTGGCGGGCCATCTACGACCACGCGGAACTGTACAAGACCTACTGCGCGGAGAGCGCGGAAACCGATGCAGCCGAAGCGGCGTCCCAAAACGGGACGCCGCTTTAATATTATGGAAACCATCCAGGCACAGGGCCGGTGAGATCTCTGCCGTCTCCCCGGTCCTCTCCTGTCCGGGCGGCGAAGCGCGCCTTCCGGCGCGCAGAAAAGCGGCGTCCCCTGTTGGGGACGCCGCTTTACCATCTGCCCGGTCTTTCTCAGAACCCGCGCCGCTTCAGATCGGCCACGAGATTGACATAAAATTCCCGCACATCGAAGTCGGGGATGTTCTCCCGGTTCAGATCCACCACGTCCCCGTGGGAGATGCCCCGCTTCCCCGAGGGCTCCAGCAGCGTGAAGCGGCTGCCCCACTTGGCAGAGTCCACCGCCACCAGGCCATCGTTGCGGCCGTCGAAATACCGGACGATGGGGTGGGTCATGTTCAGAGGAAACTTGCCATGCTGGGCCTTCTCGCAGTAGGACATGACACTCTCATACACCACGCCGGGATCGTCGGGGGTGACGGCGTTCCGCTCTTCGCAGGCAGAGGCGGTCAGATCCGTCACCGCCGCCAGAAAGTCCGGATTTTCGTCGCCGAGACGCTTTAGAGTGGCGTTATAGGTGTCCGCGATGCGTTGGCGCATAGCCTGGGGGATCTTGTCCAGCAGGTACTCCGCAAAGACGCAGCCCCGGTGGGGGGTGTTGATGGTGGTGAGGGTGGCCACATAGGGCGCCATGCCGCAGTGGGCGATGGCCGCCCGGCTGTCCAGCCCTCCCTTGGAGTGGGCGATGATATTCACCTTGCCGCATCCGGTCTCCTCCACGATCCGGCGGATGCGGGCGGCCAGCTCCTTCCCGCTGTCCTCCACCGCCGCAGCAGACTGCTGCCCGCCGTAGTAGACTGTGGCGCCATTGCGGGTCAGCTCTCTGGGGATGCGGCCCCAATAGTTGACATAACGAAAGTCCCGAAAGAACACCCCGTGGACCATCAGGAGGGGGTATCTCGTCTTGCAGATCTCACTCTCCGCCCGGGCGGCGTCGATCTCCCATTTCTCCGTCTCAAACTCCACCTCATCAGAGGCGATGCGGATGATCTTGCAGAGATACCAGATGTTGACCAGCGGGATCCAGCCGCACAGGGCGGCCAGGACGCGGTGCTTCAGGCCCAGCTGAACAGAAGTTATGTAAACTCTTATCATGCCGGCCCAAAAGACGGCCGCCTCCACTGCCACCACCAGGAGCACATGGGCAGTGATGCCCAGCCAGACGATCCCGTCCACGCCCGCCCACGGGGTCAGCAGGCAGAAAAACCACAGCGTGGTGACCAGGTCCGCCGTGGCCGTCACCAGGAACAACCGCAGCAGCTCCACTCCGGCGGCCAGCTGCCGGATCCGACGGGTAGGCAGCGGCGACCGCCCCAAGGGACGCACCAGGACCAGCGTCAGCAACGCCAGAAGGATCAGGCTTGCCAGCAAAAAGCAGCCCCCAGTCACTTGGTAATACAGCGGTAGCGAGCAGAGCACCGCCACCAGATTGGAGGCGGTCAGAATCACCAGGGTCCAGAGCCCCCGGCGCAGCCATTTTCTCATCTCTCCCCCTCCTCTTTGTCTCTGTCACAGAAAGAATGCGTTCTCCTTGGGCTCCGTGAAATTCTGCTCCAGCATGGCCACGTGGCTCAGGAACGCCGGGTCATCAAAGTACTTGGCGTGCTTGGTGCACTTGCGGACGCAGGCGTGGCACTTGATGCAGGTACCTGGGACCAGGGCCGGGTGCTCCGGGTCGATGGCCCCCATGGGACAGAAGCGGGCGCAGGCACCGCAATCGGTGCACTTGCCCAGGTCCGTCTGGGGCTTGGCCTTGAGGAACTTGGCGGGCTGGCCATCGGTGCCCTTGGGTACATAGTAGGGGGCCGCAGCGTCCCCGGGCACCGCCACCGGGGCGGGCAGTTCTGTCAAGTTCTTTACCTTGTCAGCGACCTGTCCGGCAAAGGTCTCCATGGCCCGCTTGTCGTCCCAGTCGGGGCGCCCGTCGGCCAGGGCATCGGTGAAAGCGTGGCGGCAGGCGAAGGCCGCGCCGGCCACGGTGTGGAAGCCGTCCCCCTCCAGTACGGCGCACAGCTCCGCCAGGGCGTTGTCGTAGCTGCGGTTGCCAAAGGTCACCACGGCAACCGCCAGAGCGCCGCAGCCGTGGAGTTTTCCCTGGAAATCCGGCAGGATCTTGTTGGGCAGCTTCCCTGCGTAGGTGGGCGAGGCCACGACGACCAGATCTCCTTCTGTAAAGGAATACTCCTTTTCACGCTCTCCCGGTCGGGTAAAGGAGATCCGCTCCGCCGGGACCTCCAGCCGGCGGGCCAGGGCGTCGGCGATGGTGTTTGCCGTCTTGTCGGTGTTGCCGGTGGCGCTGAAATACAGCGTCCAGACCTTCTTCACATCCATAGGGCTCCTCCTTTTTCTCCTCTGTGGAAACAGGCACCCCGCGCGGGGTGCCTGTTGGTGCTTACAGCGAAAAGTCCGCCTCGTTCAGTTTCTCCGTATCCAGGGCCGCCGGGCGGGGCGGCACCCGCTTGAGCGGATCGTACCGGAAGGACCGGCAGTGGCTCTCCGCCGGGACGATGCCCCGCTTCACGCAGGCCACCTCCCGCTCGTTGATCTGCTGGCCTCTCTCACAGTATGCGCAGCGGGGGTCCATGTCCCGCCGGAACAGTTTTCCCAAAGATGCCATGCTTCTCTCTCCTTTTGCCCTTACAGGGTGTACAGCTTCACCTGTCCGTCCTCCGCCGTGGCCTTGATCTGGGTGATGGGGGTCTCGTAACTGTCGATGATCCGGGTGGCCATGGGGTCCTCCAGCTCCTTCTGGATGGTGCGGCGCAGGTTCCGGGCGCCATAGGTCAGGGAGTAGGACTTCTCCGTCAGCAGCTCCACCAGAGCGTCGTCATAGGTGAAAGCGATACCCTTGTCCTTCAGGGACCCGGCCAGCTCACCCAGCATGATCCGGGCAATGGCCTGGAAGTTCTCACGGCTGAGGCGGTTGAAGGTGATGACCGCGTCCACCCGGTTGATGAACTCCGGCCGCAGGAACTGCTGCAACGCCTTCATGGCCTTGTCGGCGTCCTGCTCGCTGACGGACCGGCCGAAGCCCACGGTGCCGCTGTCGTTGTTGGCGCTGCCGGCGTTGGAGGTCATGACGATGATGGTGTTTTCAAAGTTCACCTTCCGGCCGTGGGCGTCGGTGATCTCACCGTCGTCCAGGATCTGAAGGAGGACGTTCAGAACGTCGGGATGGGCCTTTTCGATCTCGTCGAAGAGGACCACGGCGTAGGGCTTGCGGCGGATCTTCTCCGTCAGCTGACCGGCCTCGTCATAGCCCACATAACCCGGGGGCGAGCCCACGATCCGGGAGACGGAGTGCTTTTCCATGAACTCCGACATGTCCAGGCGGATCAGGGCGTCGGGGGTGT
>ENA-OPBW01001125-OPBW01001125.1-human-gut-metagenome-genome-assembly--contig:-NODE-1125-length-15212-cov-15.468167_pt1 | contig 15212 bp, 16 predicted proteins | sample MGYA00241070_ERZ501456 | MGnify/ENA primary metagenome ERZ501456 (study PRJEB25962, sample SAMEA2042624) | human gut metagenome | biome: human gut; feature: human-associated habitat; material: faeces...
CGGGTCTTGTCCCCACGATGATCAGCAGCTTTAGTTTTCCGTTATTCTTAAACATGAACGTTCCTCCATTATCTGTATGTATTGTTTTCTATGATCTCTCCGGCCTCGATCTTGGTACAGGCCGGGATCGTATTGTTAGCCTTGATCGTAGCGTTCAGGCAGATATGACACCCTTCCCGGATGATGCAGTCATGATCGATGACAGCTCCGCAGTTGACGATGCATCCCTTTTCGATCAAGACATTGGTATTGACGACCGACATGGGCAGTATCACACAGCCGGTCCCTATCGTTGCCTTTGGGCTTACATAGGCAGCAGGATGTACAAAGGAAGCGATCCGACACTGGTTCTCTTCCAGCCTGCGCAGCCATTCCATACGGATCGCATTGTTTCCAAAGGCCGGATAGAATTCTGTATCTTCTTTTTTATACTGTAGAAATGTCGAACACTTGTCCTGGCTGTTATCATCCAAAAATAAGATATCTTCATACTTTTCTGACTGTATGGCCATATCCTCGATCACATGTCCATAGCCGCCGGCTCCCAGTATGATCAGCCGCATATCTACACCTTCTCGAAGAATGTATCCGGATGCTGAGGATCAAAGCTTTCATTGGCCCACATCACGGTCACCAGATCCTGCGTATCGCTCAAATTGATGATATTGTGTGTATATCCCGGCAGCATATGCACCGCCTGGATCTTTTCTCCGGACACTTCGAATTCGATCACTTCATCGGTCCCGATCTTTCGTTCCTGTATTAAAGCATGACCGGATACGACGATGAAGAACTCCCACTTGCTGTTGTGCCAGTGCTGTCCTTTTGTAATGCCTGGTTTAGAAATATTGACACTGAACTGTCCATGATCGCTTGTTTTCAACAGCTCGGTAAAGCTGCCTCTTTCATCTCGGTTCATCTTCAGATCAAAGCAGACCTTTTCCTCTGGCAGATAGGACAGATATGTTGAATACAGTTTCTTGGCAAAGGAGCCATCCGGGATGGAAGGCATCAATAAAGTATTTGGTTGAGATTTAAAACTTTCCAATAAAGAAACTATTTCACCTAAGGTCGCCTTGTGGGTAACCGGAACATAGCAGTATCTTCCATCTTCTTTACTTACTGTATCCAATCCATTAAATTCACAATGATGTTCTTTCCCTTCCAGGGCATCCAGCATCTCTTCGACAAGATCATCGATATATAAGAGCTCCAGTTCCGTACTTGGATCATTGACCTGGATCGGCAGATCATTGGCCATGTTGTTGCAGAAGGTAGCTACGGCGCTGTTATAGTTTGGACGGCACCACTTTCCAAAAAGGTTCGGAAAGCGATAGACCAGAACTTTGGCACCTGTTTCCATTCCATAGGCAAAGAACAGTTCTTCACCGGCTAACTTGGATTTTCCATAGTCGCTGGTTCCATAGCGACCGATCAGGGTCGCCTGAATGGAACTGGACAGCATGACAGGACAAGTATTTTCATGCTTCTTCAATGTATCCAGCAGATCGGAAGCAAAGCCAAAGTTTCCCTTCATGAATTCTCCCTCATTCTTGGGACGGTTGACACCGGCCAGATTGAAGACGAAATCACATTCCCTGCAGTACTGTTCCAGTTCTTCCTTTGTTGAATCGATATCGTATTCAAAGATCGAATCAATCACTAGATCTCTTGTTCGGTTCTTGCCTTCTTGGATGTTCTTTAGATTTTCCACCAGGTTCTTTCCTACGAACCCCCTGGCTCCGGTTATTAGTATTTTCATAAGGCCTCCTGTATGTCTTGTTTACAAGACTATTATATGATGAAATCATACAAATGGTTCACAGAACATAAAAACTGTGAACCAATATTGTTTTACTTTTCCCAATCTTTCAAAGCTTCCTGTACATAGTCTGTTGTAAGGATCTTCTGGATCGTTCCTTCTACATCCAGTCTTTGTGTATTATGACTAGTATAAGATTCATCTGCTTGTGTATGAACTTGTCCATTCACCATGAATTTATCATAGTTAAGATCACGGCTGTCTGCAGCTACTCGATAGTATCCACCCATATCTTCTGCTCTTAATCGTTCTTCTCTTGTCATCAATGTTTCGTATAACTTCTCTCCGTGTCTTGTCCCTATGATCTTGGTTCCAGTATCCCCAAACAAAGACTGTACAGCTTTGGCAAGATCTCCGATCGTAGAAGCATCGGCTTTCTGGATGAAAAGATCCCCCGGATTGGCATGTTCAAAAGCAAATTTAACTAAGTCTACCGCTTCATCCAGGTTCATCAAAAATCTTGTCATATTTGGATCCGTGATCGTGATTGGATTCCCTGCCTTGATCTGATCGATAAACAAAGGAATGACGCTTCCTCTTGAACACATGACATTTCCATAACGGGTACAGCAGATCACTGTGTTTCCTCTTTCGGCTGCCACTCTGGCATTGGCAAAGATGACATGTTCCATCATAGCCTTTGAGATACCCATGGCATTGATCGGATACGCCGCTTTATCCGTGCTTAGACATACGACACGCTTTACATTGTTCTCAATGGCTGCATGCAATAGATTGTCTGTACCAATGACATTGGTACGAACCGCTTCCATAGGGAAGAATTCACAGGATGGCACCTGTTTCAAAGCTGCAGCATGGAAGATATAATCCACACCTGGCATGGCATCACGAATGGACTGCAGGTTACGGACGTCTCCGATATAGAATTTTACCTTGTTTGCATATTCAGGATAACGGGCCTGCAGATCATGTCTCATATCATCCTGTTTCTTTTCATCACGGGAGAAGATACGGATCTCTCCAATATCGGTCGTTAGAAAGTGTTTTAAAACCGTATGGCCAAAAGAACCTGTTCCTCCTGTGATCATCAATGTTTTTCCACTAAATGCTGACATATTAAGCTCCTTTTTCTATTTCTTCTTTAAAAATTGTGATTAAATCATCAATACATTTATTTTTTTCAAAATGATTCTGATAATATGAATAACTATTCTTCCCAAAATAGCTACACTTTTCTTTGTCATTATAGACTCTTGTAATAATTTGCGCAAGTTCTCTATAATTACCTGAATCTGTACAATAACCACAATCTGCTTCTTCTATTACTTCTTTAACTTCTCCACTAATTGCACCGACGATTGGTTTTGCCGCTAGCATGTAAGATTGAACTTTAGCTGGCAATGTACTGTTTACTACTTCATTATCTACCATAGTAATGATAAAGCAATCGGCTAAAGCATAATACTGAGGCATATCTTCTACAGGATGGAACCCATAGAATTTAACATTTTCTAACTTGTATTGATTTGATAAATCCTCACAAACTTGACGACTTAATCCATCCCCAACAATATGGAACATAATATCTTTATGTTCTTTTAATATATTTGCGGTTTCAATAATAGTCTCAACACTTTGTGCTGGACCAATATTGCCAGCAAATACTATATCAAAAATATTATTTTCTATTTGCCCTACATTTTCATAATCGCTTTCCGCATAGGAAGGATAATACGTTAACCCTTTAGATTTAGCACTAATTTTAAGTTCATTTTCAAAATATCGTTTAAATGATTTTGAGCTAATAATAATTCGACTTGCTTTATTATAAGACCATATGCTCATTTTTTCTAAAACTTTATAAAAGACACTTTCTTTTCCAATTGGTCCAGTAGTCACAGATATTGGCCATTGATCTAGGCAATGAATAACAAGTGGAATTTTCTTAATTTTGCTGACAAGAATTCCTGGCCAAGTCATAGAAATTGGAGATAACTGATATACATATACTACATCAAAATCCTTTTTCATAAACAAAGCTTTTAAACATCCGAAAATGGCAAACCAAGCATAATTTATTCCCATCATTAAAGTTGATTTTCTTCGTCCAACTAATGAACATCTTTTAATTTTTACCCCATTTACTGTCTGATTTCTATTTTGAAACCATTTGTATCCTTTGTAAACTTTACCTTCTGGGTAATTTGGCAAACCTGTTAAGACTGTAACATCATGTCCTTTTTTTACTAACTCATAGGTAATATCGTTGATACGAAAAGTTTCAGGATAGAAATGTTGGCAAACAACTAATATTTTCATACACTATTCCTTTTCCATTATATATTTAGCTGCATCATATAAATCTTTTGCTATATGATTTGGAAAAATTTTATTCAAATAATTTGAATTTTTAATCAAGATAGAACGACACCCTGCATTTTGTGCTAATTGAATATCCGAATCTTTATCTCCAATTACATAAGATTTATTTAAATCTATCGCAAAATCTAAACATGCTTTATCAATCAGGCCTGTTTTAGGCTTTCTACAATTACAATTGATAGAATATTTTTCAACAACTCCATTCTCATAATGAGGGCAATAGTAAACACTCGAAATATGGACACCTTGTTTTTCTAACATATTCAACAATGCTTCATTCACTTTATTAACTTCTTTTTCTGTGAAATATCCTCTGGCTACACCTGACTGATTAGATACAATTATCAACAAAAAAGAATCTTGCAAAATTTTCAAGCCCTTTACTGAATTCTCTAAAAGCGAAATTTGATTGACATCCGATAAATAATTTTTTTCTTCTATGATAGTTCCATCACGATCTAAAAAAATAGCTCTATTCATTTGAACCATACGCCTTTAAAATTTTCTCAATTATATTTGTTGTTGATTTCCCTTGATATAATGGAATAAATTCAATTTTTCCACCATAACTTTCCAATATCTTTTGTTCCGGTACATTCTTATTTTTCCAATCTTCTCCTTTTACTGAAATATTTGGCTTTATGTTCTTGATTATATTTACTGGATTACTATCTTCCATCAAGATAACATAATCCACACATTCCAGTTCACAAATCATCTTAATTCTATCGTCCTGATTAATAATCGGCCTTAAATCTCCTTTATTCTTTTTAACAGATGCATCCGAATTGACAGCAACAATCAAAACATCCCCTAAACTCTTTGCATATTTAAATGAATATAAATGACCTGCATGAATAAGATCAAAACATCCATTTGTAAACACAACCGTTTTTCCTTTATTTTTTAGATCCTCAACAATATATTTAGCTGTATCTAAACTGATTAATTTAAATTCCCCTGTATCTTCTATAGTTGCCATTAGCTCATCTAATGTGCATGTTGCAGCGCCAAATTTAGAAACAACAACCGATGCAGTTTGATTTGCTAGTTTACATAAATCAGGCATAGAAAAACCAAGTGGCATTAAGGTAGCTATACTTGCTACAACTGTATCACCTGCCCCTGTGACATCAATTACATCTTTAGCTAAAGCAGGGAAATCTTCCCTAGAACCTTTTGAAAACAAAGAAATTCCCTTTTCTGAACGAGTTAAAGCAAGATATTCTATCTCACAATCTTCACGTAGTTTAAATCCTGCTTCGGTTAAAGCTGAATCACTCTGTACTTCATATTGCAAATAATCGTTTAACTCTTTTAAATTTGGAGTCAGAACAGTAGCACCTTTATATTTCTTATAAACTGTTCCTTTTGGATCAATTATTACAGCGATATTTAACGATTTTGCCTTTTCAATTAGCAATTGGCAAAAATCCTCATTAACGGCCCCCTTTGCATAATCTGAAATAACCAAAGAATTAACCCCTTCAAAAACATTATTTAAATTTTCACTTATATAATCATAGTATTCTTTAGGCAATGACTTTTTTTGCTCTTCATCTAAGCGTAGAAACTGTTGTTTTTTCGCAGTGATTCTTGTCTTTACAATAGTGCATACATTTTTATCCATCCCAAAAAATGCATCATCTATATTCATTTTATTAAACTCTTCTTTTATAAAATGTCCATTTTCATCATCGCCAATGCATCCTATAGCTTTTACTTTTGCACCAAATGAAATAATGTTATTTATAACATTACCTGCACCACCTAGTTTTTTTGTTCGAGTCTTTATTTCAACAACTGGTACTGGAGCTTCCGGAGAAATTCTTCTAACGTCCCCATTAATGTATGAATCTATCATATAATCCCCAAATACTAAAACCTTTATTTCATTTATTTTTTTCAGTTGTTTCAAATCCATCTTTTATACCTCCAAAGTAAGATTATCAATCATTTCTTTTACCTTTGACCAAGCTAAATCTACGGTTACATCATTTAAACAAGGCCATATAGTATCGGTTTTTTTCAATTTTTTACAATCATTATCACAATTAAAACAATCCATACATTTAGCAGCGATATAAGGCTTCTTATACTTTTCCATATCTTTAAATTTGTATTCAACATAACGACTATAAGTATAACCGCCCGTTATTATCGTTACAGGAACTTGTTGCGTAACAGCAATATGATATGTACTAGTATCATTGGTAATTACAAAACTAGCTTTTTGTACGACATTGATAAATTCTAGCAAACTTGTTTGATTCACATAATCATAATATGGTATGCCTTCGATCAAACTTTTTAATTCATTAATACTATCTGTATCACTATTTGTACCACAGAATAATAATGGAATTTTAGTATATTCATATATTTTTTTTACTAATATTGCATACCTTTCACTAGGCCAACGCTTTAACTGTGTACTTGCGCTCGGAAAAGCAATAAAATATTTAGTTGGCAATTCAACTTGAGGGACATCCATCTTATGAAATCCAACTTTATATTCGGTATTCATTAATTTGCATATCAATTCACCATAATACTCTAATAAGGATAGATTTGATATTCTTACTTTGACAATTTCTGTATATATTGAATTGTAAATAAATTTAGGGCATCTCTTTGAATCTAATGTAGTATCTAATATTGTAATTTTTTGATTTGCACATAAAACCCTAGACATAAATACGTTCATTGTACATTCAGCTACCCCAATTGGATCTAAGACTATATCATAATACTTCCTTCTTAGTAATTTATACAAAGAGAATCTAATTCCTAAATGAAATGTAGATCTGGTCAAATCATAAGAAATGACTTCATCAAACATATTACTATTTTCATATATTGAATTTAACCCTTTTTGGCATATTAAAGAAACTTCAAATTTGCTTTTTGGATAAATTTTTCGAATTGAGTCAAAAGCATTTAGAAAAATAATCCCATCCCCGAATGCATAATTGTATATAATTAAAACTTTCTTTTTTCCATCCTTGTCCTTTTTTGGCTTTTTTATAAAAAGCAAAAGAATACCGTCAAAAAAATATAATATTACTTTGAAATACCTTAATAATGGAAACCTTTGGGCTAATACATATAATTTTAGCGAAAAACTAGAACTATAACCTTCTTTTTTCATCTTATTTTACCATTTCTTTCTCTACAAGTTCACAAATTGTATGAATAGCTAAAATATGAGCTTCTTGAATCCTTGCTGTTTTTTCAAAAGGTATTATCAAATTTAACTGTGAAATTTTCTTTAATTTGCCGCCATCTTTTCCTAAAAAACAAATAGTTTTCATATCTCTCATTTTGGCAGATTCTACAGCATTAATTATATTTTTAGAATTTCCACTTGTAGAAATACCAATAAAAATATCTCCAGACTTACCAATTCCATCCACTTGACGAGAAAAAACTTCATCAAAACTATAATCATTTCCAATACAGGTGATTACTGAAGTATCTGTATTTAAAGCAATAGCTGAAAAAGCTGATCTTTCTAACAGAAATCTACCTACCATCTCACCTGCAAAGTGTTGTGCATCCGATGCAGATCCTCCATTACCTGCAATAAGTATTTTATTTCCATTTTTCAAACATCTAATAATTTCATTACTTATTTTTGCTAATACTTTAGAATAATCAGAACTTCGCAAAAGTTGCATATTCTGTATATGTTCATTTAAAATAATTTCTACTTGATGTTCCATATTTATAACCCTACTTTCTAAAAAAACATTTTAATAATTTAATTATATTATTTCTTTCAAAAAATAAAACTATTAACATAGTTAATATAAACACTAAATATCTAACAATAATATTGTCAATCATCACCATGTATAAAATAGCATATAAAATTAAAGCAATACTATATATAATAGTAGATTTTATATCATATATTTGTCTACGATCAGCTTTTTTCATGCCTACATAATGAAATATAGTTAGTAATAGATAGCTAGCAAATGTTGTATAAGCGGCCATTTGATATCCGTATTGTGTTATAAACATGTAATTTGTCACAATATTAAAAAACGCAGCTAAAACAGAATATATGGCAATATTTTTCCCTTTACTATAAAAAAACTCGACATCATAAAATAGTACATATATTCCCTGAAAATACATTCCTAAAGTTAAAGGAGCTATCAAATAAACTGATGAGGCATAACTTTTACTTAAAAAAAACTTTATCATCTCTGGAGCAATTGTTATTAGTCCTATAGATAAAACAAAAAATAAAATTATTATCCATTTCGAATTATTATAAATAGGCTCTATATTATTTTCATTTAGTCTTCTATATACCCAAGGAGACCAGGGTTTTAATACGCAAAGTATAGTCGTTAATAATACATTGGAAACAGTATAAGCAATGCTATAAATACCTGCCGAAGTACTATCAATCAAAGATTTAATCATCAACAAGTCACTATTTGCTAATAAGACCTGGGATAATAAATGTGCAATAATAGGAATACTTAATAATAAACCTTGTTGCAGATAATAAAAATTAAATCTGAACTTTCCTTTTATCAACATGTATAACAAGCAAATTATTCCTGCAATAAAAGGCAATAATTTTATTCCTAAAATTCTTCCCCAATAAAGATTATGAGTCATTAAAAATACAAATAATAAAGATAAAAGTTGTGGAAATACACTGGTTAATAAATTATACACGAATATTTTTATATATTTATTTAAAAAAGTCCACTTTGTATACATTACTAGAAAAGCATTCTCAAATAACGTTGTTAAAAACATAAAAGTAAATAATACTGTTGAAAAACCAAAAATATTATTAATTTGAATATGAAATAAGAAATATAGCAAAAAGAAAAAACATGTAGAAAAAATTGAAAATAATGAAACTGTAGATAAGTATTCATCAAAATTAATATCTTTATTTAAAATAACTTTATTAATTGATGTAAAAATAGCACCATATATGACATAAGATAGAATAGTCTGTAAAGTGACAAAAGATGTTGCTATACCTAAATCCGCTGGTGGCATTAAATAAGATAAGAGTGATAGTGTAACTAAACTCACAATCATACTTAAAATATTGGATATTAAATTAAATACACCAGCTTTTATTGTCGACTGATTATCGTTTTTTATTTCCATTTACAACCTCTTTCAATATACTTACTTCTTGGATTAATAAAGTTATCTTTTTTTTCTGAGAAGACACTATAACTGTTAAAGATATAGTTATAAAGAATAAAATTACAATAAATACACCAACAACAAGATTAGAAATTGTTTGAAACCCTAACTTCGTAGCAAACCAAATTAAAACATCTGGAATAATCACTAGGATTAATAAGACAACAACTGCTAACCACCATAAGAAAGAATACTTAACCGGAATTATTCTTTTACTTAAAACTTTATAAATAGTAAATGCTAATATTAAGGTTACAGCTAAAATAGCCAAGCGTAAATCTAATGGCATTATTTCGTCCTCCTTAATCCAATTATTACAATAGATAATAATACATTTAACATATAGTACACATTTTTCCAACTACGGATTGAAGAAACTCCACCAGTTCTTTCATTCATACTGACTGGAACTTCAGAAATAACAAATCCATCTTTTAATATCTCCGTAGTTGATATCGGTTCAGGGTATTCCAGTGGGTATTCTTTTGAAAATCTATCAATTAAAGATTTATCAATAGCTCTAAATCCAGATGTTACATCATAAACTTTTTTTCCTGTAAAGAATTTAATAAAACTTGAAATCAATTTAATTCCCATCTGTCTTGCCTTTGTAGATTTAAATTCACTTGAAGTATCATCCACAAATCTTGACCCTATTGACATATTTGATTTTCCATTTAATAGTGGTTCGATAATTTTACACGCATAATTTATATCATGTTGACCATCACCATCAAACTGAATTGCAATATCATAATCATTTTGATATGCATACTTATAACCAGTTTGTACGGCTCCTCCTATTCCTAAATTATGGATCAAAGTAATATGAGGAATATTATTATTATTCAATATCATTTCTGTATTATCTTTCGAGCCATCATTGATTACTATTACGTCAAAACTAGTATTATGTTCTTTATTATACTCTAATATTGAATTATATGTTTTTAATATATTTGCTTCCTCGTTATAAGCAGGAATTATTAGTAATACTTTTTTCTCCATAATCCACCTCAATACTCAAAACAATAAAATTATATCTAATATTCTATTTCTTTCAAATACCTTCCTAAAGCATCCTGCCAAGCAGGCAAACGATTAAATCCATTCTTATCAAGTTCTGTTTGGTTCATTCTTGAATTCTTTGGACGTTTTGCCTTAGCTGGAAACTGGTTGCTGTCGACTGGCGTTACTTTAACATCCATTCCAGCTTGTTTAAAGATTTCACATGCAAAATCATACCAACTAATGAAATCACCTGAATTTGTAGCATGATATTTTCCATATTTATCTGTTTGGATCATATCCACAACAAGTTTAGCTAAATCATATGTGTATGTTGGATTTCCAACTTGGTCATTAACTACACTCACAGCTCCTCTTTCTTTTCCTAGGCGAAGCATCGTCTTAATGAAATTATTTCCATTCTTTCCAAAAACCCATGCGATACGAATTATAAAGTGTTTCTTTAGTTTCTCTACAAATTCTTCCCCTTGAGCTTTCGTTAATCCATATACATTTAATGGATGTCTTTCATCATATTCATTCCATGGTGTTGTTCCTTCACCATCAAAAACATAATCTGTTGAAAAGTACATCATTGGAATATCTAATTCTTCACAAACATCCGCAATATATTTAGTACCTGTAGCATTTACTTTTTTTACTGTTTCAAATAATTCTGGCTCTTCAGCCTTATCTACAGCCGTCCAGGCAGCGCAATGTACTACAGCATCATAATTACCGGATTTGATAACTGTATTGACCTGCTCTTGATTTGTGATATCCATTTCATCAATATCTACACCAATAGCTTCAATTCCTCTTGATGTCGCTTCATTCACTACATCATATCCTAATTGACCTTTATATCCTGTAACTAAAATTTTCATAAGTGCTCCTTTCAAAGAAAGTCTGTCAAAAGACAGACTTATTTACTAGCTCTTCCTTTTTCTACATACATTTTATCAAAGTAGTTTTGATATTCACCACTGATAATGTTTTCCCACCATTCTTTGTTATCTAAATACCATTGAATAGTCATTGGAATACCTGTGTCAAATGTATATTTTGGTTCCCAACCTAATTCTGTTTCCAATTTAGTTGGATCGATTGCATAACGCATATCGTGCCCTTTTCTATCTGTAACAAAAGTAATCAAACTTTCTGGTTTGTTCAACGCTTTTAAAACTGTTTTAACAACCTGTAAATTTGTTCTTTCATTATGACCACCAACATTGTATACTTCACCCTCACGTCCTTTACGAATTATCAAATCAATTGCAGTGCAGTGATCATATACATGCAACCAGTCGCGAACATTTTCTCCTGTACCATATACTGGAATTGTTTCATCATTTAAAGCACGAGAAATAATTAATGGAATTAATTTCTCTGGAAAATGATATGGTCCATAGTTATTTGAACAACGAGAAATAGTTACTGGAAGACCATATGTTCTATGGTAAGCTAATACGAATAAATCTGCACTAGCTTTTGCACTAGAATATGGACTTGAAGTATGAAGTGGTGTTTCTTCTGTGAAGAATAAATCTGGACGATCTAAAGGAAGATCTCCGTATACTTCATCTGTAGAAACTTGATGATAACGTTTGATACCATATTTTACACAAGCATCTAATAATGTTGTTGTTCCCATAACATTTGTCTTAACAAAGATTTCAGGATCTTCGATACTTCTATCTACATGAGATTCTGCTGCAAAGTTAACAACAACATCAAATTTTTCTTTTTCAAATAAATCAAAGATAAATTCTCTATCCGCAATATCCCCTTTAACAAATTTGTAATTTGGTTTATCTTCAACTGGTTTACAAGTTTCCAAATTACCTGCATATGTCAATTTATCCAAATTTACGATCATATCTTCTGGATATTTGTTCACCATGTAATGAACGAAATTTCCACCAATAAATCCTGCTCCACCTGTTACTAAAAATTTCATCTTATTTTTCCTCCTCATATACAAATTGATTATCTGACTCTTCTAATGTAGGTCCGATTTTATCTTTCTCACTTAAAACTGGTTCGATACCGTTTAACAATTGACCCCAGTCAACATTAACTGTTGGATCATCATATCGCATACCACCTTCAGATTCTTTATTATATACATTATCCACTTTATATCTGAATTCCACATCATCTGTCAATGTTAAAAAGCCATGCGCAAATCCCTGCGGAATAAAGAATTGTCTATGGTTTTCTGCACTTAATTCAACTGAAACCCATTGACCATAAGTGGGGCTTCCTTTACGAATATCTACCGCAACATCGATAACTTTTCCCTTTGTACAAGATACTAATTTAGATTGTGCATAAGGTGGATTTTGCCAATGCAAGCCTCGTAGAGTTCCCTTTTGTGCACTAAAAGACATATTATCTTGAACAAAATCAACAGTTATTCCCATTTTCTCATATTTAGGTTTTGAATATGTTTCTGTAAAATAACCTCTATGATCGCCAAATACGTCTGTATCAATAATTAATACACCAGGAATTTTTGTTTCTGTTACTTTCATTTAAAAGCCTCCTATTTAATATATTTTCTATCCATAATTTTCTTTAAATAAGCACCATATTGGTTTTTCTTGTAAATTTCATATGTTTCCTCAAGTTGTTTTATATCAATCCAACCATTATCATATGCAATTTCTTCTAAACAAGCAATCTTTCTATGTTGGTGCTCTTCAATTGTCTTTACAAAATTTGTCGCATCAACTAAAGATTCATGTGTTCCTGTATCTAACCAAGTAAAACCATCTCCAAGTAAAGTTACAGATAATTCATCATTCTCTAAATAAATTCTGTTTAAGTCAGTAATTTCTAATTCTCCACGTGCACTAGGTTTCAAGTTCTTAGCATATTCCACAACTTTATTATCATAGAAATATAATCCAGTTACTGCATAGTTTGATTTTGGATTAGCTGGTTTTTCTTCCAAAGAAATAGCTTTTCCGTTTTCATCAAATTCTACAACACCAAAACGTTCTGGATCTTCAACATAATATCCAAATACAGTTGCACCATTTTCTTTTTTTGCAGCTGCTCTTAACCGCTTTGTCAAACCATGTCCATGGAAAATATTATCCCCTAAGATCATGGCACAACTATCATTTCCTATAAATTCTTCACCCAAGATAAATGCTTGAGCCAGTCCATCTGGACTTGGCTGAACTTTATAAGAAAGTTCAATTCCAAATTGATGACCATCTCCTAATAATTCTTTAAATCTAGGTGTATCATCCGGTGTTGAAATAATCAATATTTCACGAATTCCAGCCTGCATCAAAATAGACATAGGATAATAAATCATAGGTTTATCATAAATTGGCAATAATTGTTTACTAGTTACTTTTGTCAGTGGATATAAACGAGTTCCACTACCTCCTGCTAAAATAATACCTTTCATGGGAAGTTCCTCCTTAACATACATTATAATAAACCCTTACGTAACGTAATGGTCAAATAAAATATATATTTCACATATTTTCACAAATAAATATACCTGCATCTTTAGTTATTCTGATACTTCCATTTTGTTTAAGAATATCATCTAAATACTTTTTAAATTCATCTAACCTAGGGCCTAATAGCTCATTTTGATTTCCATGACAACTCATGATGTAATCAATAATTGGTTTCGATTCATCCACATCTAAAGAATCTTCATACCTTTTCATCTGAATATTCTTAAAATATTTTTTTAAGAGTATTTCTCCATTATCCAATCCAAAAATATCATAAAGTTTTGTTTGAGAAAGACGAATTCTAGAATCAAAATTAATAACAAGATCATTAATTTCTTTCATATGATTAGATCCATATGTGCTGCAATAGAAGATACCATCCATATGTAATACTCGATCGATTTCTTTTAATGCATTATCTAAATCATGAACATAAAAGAGGACATGATTTGCGATAACTGCATCAAAGTAATCATCTTTAAAAGGTATCTTTTCACAATCAAATACCATGCAATTAAAATCAGAACCTAAAGTTTTTCTTACTTCATCTATCATGCCAGAGGAAGAATCGGATAAAAATATTTCTCTGTTTCTTAAATCATATTTGTTATTTTTCCAAAGTTTCCCGTTTCCACAACCAACTTCTAACAATCTATTAATTTTTGAAAAATCAATTTGTTCAAACAGCCACGGAAACCATCCCTGTTTATTTTGAGAATACTTATCATGTAAAGAAATTCGAACATTTAAATTCTTTGCATTTTTATAATGTTCTACAATATTTGAATCATCATTAGATAACTTAATTAAAGAAATAATATTATTCCAATTTATATTATTATCATCAATAGTAGACAAAATAGACTCCATAGAATCTTTTATAGCATTCATATGTTTGATTCTAGAATTAATTAAATCTATTTGCATTTTAAAAGAATCTTTTAAATTTTGATCTTCTAATACAATTGGAAATATCTCATCAATAGAAAATCCTAGATGTTTTAAAGAAAGTATCTTTTGAAGCTTTAATAAATCTGAATCTGTATATTGTCTATAACCATTTGATAAAATGAAAGAAGGCTTTAATAATCCTATTTTGTCATAATATCTTAAAGTTCTTTCTGTTACATTTGCCAGTTTAGCAAATTCTCCAGTTTTATATGTTTTCATAATAATAGTATAAAGAAAAAACCATAGAAAAGTCTATGGTTTTTGAATCTTTAAATCATCACTTTCAATTAAAACCGTAAATCCATTGCCATCTGTTAAATATGTGTGGATCTTGTACTCTCCATAATGATATTTATGATTTGCGATACTTACTTTTACTTTATAAGTTCCATCGCTTTGTTTCTCTGCTA
>ENA-OPBW01001149-OPBW01001149.1-human-gut-metagenome-genome-assembly--contig:-NODE-1149-length-14944-cov-6.089193_pt1 | contig 14944 bp, 10 predicted proteins | sample MGYA00241070_ERZ501456 | MGnify/ENA primary metagenome ERZ501456 (study PRJEB25962, sample SAMEA2042624) | human gut metagenome | biome: human gut; feature: human-associated habitat; material: faeces...
GTTACGGTCATTGACCCGGTTTCCCTTGATGTCACACAAGAATAAGGCAAATAATATCCCCTCTGAATCAAGCATTGTGAAAACCGTAAATTTACTTACGATAGTAAACACACATTGCACTGAACAGTGATTATTGGAAGCGTGTACGGTGTGTGCTGTCCCGTGAACTTTTCCACGGAATGCACTGAGTTTTCACGGCTTCGCAAAATGGAAAGCGCCACCCTACGAACAGTCCCTCGTCGGGAGAAAAATAAATCGCTGGAAACGGGAATGCCCCGGCACTGTGCATCTGGCACAGCGCCGGGGCATTTTTTCCATCACAGGAGGTCATTCAGAAGATTCATGCACTTAACCTTCTGTTGGAGATTTGCACTCCCGTACACATTCAGGGTAAAAGATACGTTCTTATGTCCGAGGATTTCAGAGAGCGACTTTATATCAAACTCCGGTATCTCAATCGCCCTGACTGCGAATGTGTGTCGGATCTCATGGAATTTTACCTTTTCCAATCCGTTTCGTTTCAGGAAACGGGTGAAGAACTGCCGATAAGTACGAGGCTCTGTCGGCTTTGTTTTGCCGGTCAAGAAGTAGTGGTTAGGGTTATCCGTGTAGAACTTCTTTATAATGTTCATCAGAAGAGACGGAACAGGGATCGTCCTTGCAGAAGTTTTCGTTTTGGGAGGTCCGATGTGAAGATAGGACTCGCCCTTCTTCTTGTCATAGATGCGCTGGACAGTCTTATTGATGCTGATGGTCTTATCTGTCAACGAGATGTCCTTCATCTGCAATCCGCAGAGTTCTCCAATGCGTACTCCGGTAAAGAGTGCAATGAGAATGCCAGCAGTCTTCCTGTTTAAGTTCATGTAGATACACTGAATCAGAGCTTGCTCCTGATCCTTTGAAAGAGAAACTACTTTCTTAATGCCAAGTTCCTTCGGGTACTCGATGAGATCCCAGTTCAGCAGCGGAATCGCCCTTTCTTTGTACGCAAACTCCATTGAAAGTCTGAGAACGAGGATCACATCTCGGATGGTCTTTACCGTTAGTCCTCCGGTCTTGTCCAACCTACCGGCATCATGGAGATACGAAATGTAGCGCTGGATGTCCGTTTCGGTGATGCTGCCGATCTTACGCTTGCCGAAGTATGGAATAAGATGATTTTCGGCAATCAGCGTAAAGCTGGCATGGGTTGACGGCGTGATCATTGGCTGCTTTTGATTTAGCCAAGTGTTCACAAGCGTCTTGAATTGTGTATTGTTAGTCATATTGACCACCTCCACGAACATTATCCGTTGGAGGGATAATCAGGGCAGTATATTCCTCAAGTAACGGTCTCGAAAAGCGTCCGAAACTTCGGTTTCCGGGCTTTGATGAGCCTTGGCAGTCTACTTTACTATCATCCGTATTTACAAAGAACACCAAGAAGAATACGGATGGACAAATAACGAATGTTATCTGTAATTCTGCAAAACAAGGTTTGATACCGCAGCGCGAATACTTTGACAAGGATATTGCCAACAGTGACAACACCAGCGGATATTACATCATTGAGGAAAATGACTTCGTATATAATCCGCGAAAATCAGCAGACGCTCCATACGGTCCTATAAGCAGATATAAATACGCGGAAGCCGGTATTGTATCACCGCTGTACCTTTGCTTTAGAGCTAAGAAGGAGATCAATCCTTCGTTCTTTGAATGGTATTTTCGATCTTCTGCGTGGCATAGGTATGTTTATATGTCCGGTGACAGCGGAGCGAGACATGACAGAGTGAGTATAAAGGACGACACTTTCTTTGCAATGCCAATCAATCTACCGTCAGCTCACGAGCAAGAGCATATCGCCTCATTCCTTGAGAGAATTGACCAGAGAATTGAAAAACAACGAGCGTTAGTCGAATCCCTCAAGAAGTATAAAAGAGGTGTCATGAGAGCCATTTTCAGAGGCAAGGCTATCCTTTTCTCTGAAACAACAAAATGGAAATCTGTTCGTTTGGGTGACGAATGCACCTTCTTTTCGGGAGGTACGCCCAGATCAACCGACAGCAGTTTTTATGGAGGTGAAATTCCGTTTATTCGTTCCGGTGAAATACACGGAGCAAAAACAGAACTCTTTTTGACCGATGACGGTTTGAAATATTCATCTGCTAAGTTGGTTTCCAAAGGCGATTTGATTGTTGCTTTATATGGTGCAACAAGTGGCGAAGTCGATATATCCCAAATTGACGGAGCGATCAATCAGGCAATTTTGTGTATTCGCCCCAAGCTGGTAAATCGAACTTTCTTAAAATACCTTCTCGAAGATAGCAAAGATGACATCTTGAATACTTATCTTCAAGGAGGACAAGGAAATCTTTCAGCAGAAATAATCAAAAACCTTGTTTTCGACATACCGGATGATCGCTCACAGTCAGCAGTTGTTGATTTCCTTGATATGATTGATCAGCGTATCAGCAAGTCTCTCATGAAATTAGAGAGTATTGCTACGCTTCGTTCTGCTCTAATGCAGCAACTTTTTATATGAAAAGCTGCTGCATAATGCCTCTGCGATGTTCTATAAGTGCATTAAGTTCCTGCTGTGTATGCTCAATTCTTCTGTCCATTGCTGCTAAATGGCTACTTACTTTATGTTGGACATCAAGATCAGGCACTTTGATCATCAGCTTCTCAAACTCCGATTTACTCAGAATTGGGAGAGTTTGCATTGAAACCTTGCTTCGGTATTCTGGGAAGAAGTTCTCGAAAGCGTAATAAATAAACTCATGATCGAAGCCCTCTGATACAACAAGAGCGTTAATCTGTTGATTGGTAATCATGCTGGTTTTCGCTATACCAAGTTTTCCAATAAGTCCGATACAAGTTACGATAACAGAATTTGGTGGTAGTGGTCTACCTAAAGCAAACCCCTTCGGTGATACCCTCTTTTCAGTAGATGAGATATACTTCTGTTCGCCAACATCCCCCGGCGCACAGAACAAGAGATCACCGTCATAGTTGCTTCTATCATTAGTTGGAGGCGTACTTCCGGTTATGACTTTGCCTATTTGCGAAACTGAGCATTGTGTCCATAGCTGAGTTTTGTCATCGGAGAAATAGTGCATTAGCAGTCCTCTTTTATACTTCTGATCAAGTACGCAGAAATAGCTATATGACAGACGAAATCCCTTGCAATAGCGGAAAATCTCTGCTACTGCAAGGGATTTTACTTTGAGTTGAAGTGCAGATCAGCCTATAAAATAGACCTCAAGTAACGGTCTTGAGAAGCGTCCGAAGCTCCGCTTTCCGGGCTTCGATGAGCCGTGGAGAGCAGAGAAATTGTCTGATTTTGCAGAACGAGTAACACGAAAAAACAGCAACAATGAAACTGACCTACCCCTGACAATATCCTCGAAAGATGGTCTTGTCGATCAAATCAGTTACTTCAACAAAACCGTTGCAAGCAAAGACATGAGCGGATATTACCTTTTGAGAAAGGGCGAATATGCGTATAACAAGAGCTATTCCGTAGGTTACGACTTCGGTTCAATAAAGCGGTTAGACCGCTATCCTATGGGAGCGTTGTCTACACTATATATCTGTTTTGCGCTCAAGAAGCACGATACAGACTTCATTAAGGTGTACTTTGATTCACTTAAATGGTACAAGGAAATCTATATGATTTCAGCAGAAGGGGCAAGAAATCACGGATTACTTAATGTCCCAACAGATGAGTTCTTCGCCACAAAACACTATCTGCCGGAGAATACTGCCGAGCAAAGAAAAATTGCAGACTTTCTCATTGCCTTAGATCGTCGTATCGACGCGCAGCAATCTCTCGTAGATAACCTCAAGAAGTATAAAAGAGGATTGCTTCGAGCCTATTTCGTGACGGATAATTGGAAAAGCCAAGGAACATGGAGCAAGTGCAAATTAGGGGCGTGCTGCTCTAAAATTGGTAGTGGTAAGACTCCGAAAGGTGGGTCTTCTGTATATGCCAATCAAGGCATAATGTTCTTGCGAAGTCAAAATGTGCTATGGGGAACGCTGGACATAAGCGAGGTTTCGTTCATCGACGAAGCAACAAATAGTACCATGCAATCATCGGAAGTGCGTTTTGGTGATGTACTTTTGAATATTACCGGTGCGTCAATAGGTCGTAGCTGCATTTATACATCTAATGATCGTGCGAATGTGAACCAGCATGTGTGCATAATACGCCTTTCTCAAGAAAGCAAAGAAAGATTGCTGCCGGAGTTCCTTTTGCAACAGATCTTGTCGGATCGCATCCAGCAACAAGTTATGGATTGCCAGAACGGAGGTAGTCGTGAAGGTCTGAATTTCCAACAAATAGCAGACTTCAATATTGTTATACCAGAAATGGAGGAACAGCGAAAAATCTGTGGAATGTTGAAAGCCTTCGATCATAAATTATGTAATGAGGAAATCTCCTTGAAAGCCTTGTTTTCTCTTCGCACATCACTGATGCAACAGCTATTCATATAAAGAGTTGCTGCATTAAGGCATTTTTCGTTCGGAGCAAACTATCAAGTTCTGTTTGCGCATGAATACTCTTTTGCTCAACAAGAGAAAGAAATTCGGCAATATGGCACTGCTCTTCGTATGTCGGAAGGTGAAGAGCAATTTGTCGGCACTTCTCTTGATTTAACTTTGGCTGTGCTGTTCCGGTATTGTAGCGTGTATAGTCAAGACTTTCGAGTAATTCGCATATAAACTTGATGTTCTGTCCCTTGCGAGGACGCATTACATGAGCATGATTATTCACCCAATACTTGCCCGTTGCAATAAAACACAATGGAGAACTACGGTTAATGATATTTGCCCCATCTTCTCCGAGAAGGAGCAGCGGCTCGTCAAAAATGTAGTCATCAATATAGTCGATGATCCCCGATGCACCATAGTAAGGGTACTTTCCTTGCCGTTTGGCTCGATCAGCACTTTCAAGAGGCTTGCGCTGTCCATCAAGAAAGTCAACTACCTCTTGAAGTGTACATTCTGACCATTCAGGATAATAATTTCCCCTATCGTCAGCAAAGCGTATTCGCTTGGATAATATTGCCTTCACGACACCTCTTTTATACTTCTTGAGGCAATCGACAAGATGTGCCTGTTTTGCAATCCTCCGCTCAAGTGTACCGAGCATATCTGCTACCCGGTTTTGTTCTGAGAGAGCTGGTATGCAGACCTTGATTGTTTCAATCTGAGGATACTTCAAGTTCCATGTGTCAGAGGTCATACCTTGAGAGTTCTTTCTAAATTCATTGATTAGATTAGGGCTTTTGAAAAAAGCTGCAAAATATCCATTACTAATCGGGATTTTAGGCATTAGAACTGTGTATGCAGGACTCACTATACCATTACACGGAGAGATGCCGTTTGCTCCTTGCCACATTCTCATGGAGTTATAGACCATATCTCCAGTTAGAACAACCTTATAATTGCTTTTGTCTTCACTTGAGTTATCTTTGCCTTCAATCTCAGAGCGAGGCATAACGCCATCGTTCATCGTGACAGAAAGCAGCTCCATGTCAGAAGCGCCTCGCTGACTTCTTTCTGCGTAAATATCACCTATATGACATTGCTTGTACGGCTCATCGAAGCCCGGAAAGCGGAGCTTCGGACGCTTCTCAAGACCGTTACTTGAGGATACATTTGCCATAATTATTTGCCCTCCACATCAAAGGGAAAATCAAGTCCCAGCTCATCGAAAAACGGTTTCAGTTGTGCGTCGATGCCCTTGATCTCAGCCTGAATATTGCGGATTTCTGCTGCAACAGCATTGAGGTCGATTTCCTCTTCCGGCTCAAAGGTATCAACATAGCGAGGAATATTCAGGTTGAAGCCGTTCTCTTCAATCTCCTGCATTGTTGCAACGTGAGCGTATTTATCAACATCTTGACGGCGCTCGTAGGTCTCAACAATCTTGTCAATGTCGCACTCCCGAAGGATGTTCTGGTTCTTTCCAGCTTCAAAGTCACTGGAAGCGTCGATGAAAAGGATGTTGTCAGAGTTACCGTTGCGCTCTCTCTTGAGGACAAGAACGCAGACAGGGATGCCCGTACCAAAGAACAGATTTGCAGGCAAACCGATTACCGCGTCCAGAACATTTAATTTCTGAATAAGGTGCTTGCGAATTACTTCCTCCGCAGCACCACGGAACAGGACACCATGCGGCAGGAGAACAACAGCTCGTCCGTCCTCATCCATGTGGTAAACCATGTGCTGAACAAAGGCAAAGTCAGCCTTGCTCTTCGGAGCAAGTTTGCCATACTCATTGAAACGCTCGTCCTCCATGAAGTGCATATCGGCAGACCAGTTTGCAGAATAAGGCGGATTGGCAACCTGAACACGGAACTTCATGTCTCCGAAGCAGTCATGCTCTAAGGTATCACCGTTGTATATGTTAAAGTTGCGATACGGGATTCCACGCAGAATCATGTTCATTCTGGCGAGGTTATAAGTCGTGGAGGTCAATTCCTGTCCATAGTAGTTTCTCACGTTGGCATAGTTCTTGAGGCGCAGCAGCAGTGAACCAGAGCCACAAGTGGGGTCGGCTGCATCCTTGACATCCGTGAGACCGAGGCAAGCCAGACGGCAAAGCAATTCGGCAGGACCGGATGGCGTATAGAACTCACCGGCTTTCTTGCCAGCAGTTGCGGCAAACTGACCGATCAGATATTCATAGGCGTTACCAAGAACGTCAATTTTGGTATCATCCACGCCGAAGTTGATTTCGTCCAGCGAAGCGATGATCTTTGCCATAACAGCACTTCTATCTTTGACAGTATGACCGAGCTTTGATGAATCAAGCTGCATATCAGAAAACAGTCCGTCAAAGTCTTCCTGAGAATCGTTTCCGATTGTGGACTCCATTAGGGCGTTGATTGCACTCTGCAAGAACTCAATGTCGAAGGAGCGGTTTTCTACCATCTTGACCATCTTGCGGAACAAATACTGCGGCTCGATGACATAGCCGAGATCGCGCAGTGCCTCTTCGATAACGGCGGTCTTATATTCTTCGTCTGCCCACGCCTCTTCATAACCGATACCGTCATCCTTGAGAAGATTCGCCATATACTTCTCCGTCCTGTCGGAAAGGTAGTAGTAGAAGATCATGCCCAAGATATAGTTCTTGAACTCATACGCCTCCATGTTTCCGCGCAAGGCATTTGCCATTGCCCATAGCTTATTGCAAAGCTCTTTCTGATGAGCCTGAATCGAATTATCCATTTGTCTCTCTCCTTATTGGTATTTCTCTGTGTGCTGCCGGATGAAGTCAACAATCCTATTTACAAGGGAGCGCTTCTTCAAAAGCGGCAAGGGCTTCTCAATCCTATCTCGGATATTTCCTGCATCCATTGTGCCAGAAAACTCATATTCCGAAATAATATCCGTCAACATAGATGCGTCAATGTCCTCAGTCTTCGCAAAGGCAACGATCTCTTCGCGCTTTGCTTCATTTTCAAAGTCATTATATGCTGCATCAATTTCATCCGCACTTTCCAAGCCGACAACAACACGATCCAAGAACGCTTGCAGGATTTCGACTTTCCGAAGCAACTGCGGATTGTCGGTTCTGCCCAGCTCGTCCTTAATGTGTTTAATATCGTAATCCTTCTGTTTGGGATCGTCAAAATGGATGTTGCGAATCAGGTTCATGATGTACGCCACATTGATCCTGTCACTCTCCATCAATTCGATGCAGAAGTCAACGTCGTTCAGGACGGAAACAACCTCGCGGTCTGTTTTTTGCCTTGAGTAGAGCATGAGGTATTTGCTCTTGTAGTCCTGGTATTCCTGCTCGGACATGATAAGAGCATCCTGATCGAAGCTGAACTCGATAAAAGTCTGCAACGATTGGAGGTACTTTGTCAGCTCACGGAAGGTCACGACGAACTTTTTCTGATCGTCCTCGTTCTGCATTGTATCCACGGACTCAGGGAACAGTGCGATTTCCTTGAGCTTCATCACCATTTCGTTGAACTTCTCCACGAAGTATTGATAACCCGGAACAACAATGCCGGATGTATCTTGACTCTTAGAGAAAAGTGTCAGCGCGTCGTCGGTGCGTTTTTTGAGGTTGCGGTAGCAAATGATAATGCCAAAGGGCTTTGTTTCCTTCTCAACGCGGTTTGTGCGGGAATAGGCTTGCAGGAGATCATGATACTTCAAGTCCTTGTCCACATAAAGGACAGAGAGTTGCTTGCTGTCAAATCCGGTCAGGAACATATTCACGACGATGAGAATATCAAGCGACTTTGTTTTCTTTCCCTTTACTCGGTCAGAGATGTCCTTGTGATAAGCTGAGAACGTATCCGTGGAGAAATTGGTTCCGTACATCTCGTTATAGTCCTTGATGATACGCTCTAACGAATCACGGCTATGCTCGTCCTTGCCCTCGGCATCCTCATTCTGCCCGTAGGAGAAGATGCCGCTGATATTCAGGTCATGCTTGATCTTCTTGAAAATGTCGTAATACTTAACAAGGGCATCAATAGAGGACACGGCAAAAATAGCTGTATACTGCCCATTTCGAGTTTTCGCCTTGTGGTTCTGGATGATGTGATTAGCAATCAGGGACATTCGCTCATCGGACATATAGAGTTCGCCTATATCAATCGCGTCCGCGAGTGTGGGGTCATCCCAGTCAAAATCACCCTCCATTGTTTTTATGTATTCGATGTGGAAGCCAAGAACATTATTATCGAAGATGGCGTCTTTAATCAGATAATTGTGAAGGCACTCGCCAAAGAGCATTTCTGTTGTTTGCGTGATTTTACCCTCAGTCTTGCCATTGACTTCAAAACGAGGAGTCCCTGTGAAGCCGAAAAACTGTGCCTTTCGGAAATGCCGCACGATGTCCTTGTGCATATCTCCGAACTGGCTACGGTGGCACTCGTCGATGATAAAGACAACCTTCTCGTCCTTATATGCGTCCATCACTTTTTCGTACTGAGGACGCTTTACGGCGTTTGACATCTTCTGCATCGTGGTGACGATAAGCTGCCGGTTCCTGTCCTTCATTTGGCGGACAAGGACATCCGTGCGATCTGTCACGTCAACGGAGCCAGCTTCAAACTTGTTAAATTCTTCGGTTGTCTGAGAGTCCAAGTCTTTTCGGTCAACAAGGAAAATGACTTTCTTGATGTTCGGATTTGCTGCGAGGATTTGCGCCGTCTTAAAGGATGTCAACGTCTTGCCCGCGCCAGTTGTGTGCCAGATATACGCATTCCGGTTTGTGAGCGTTGCCTGACGGATCAGCGCTTCTACGGCATAAACCTGATAGGGACGCATGACCATCAAAATCTTGTCGGTGTCATTCAGAATGGTATAGCGTGTCAGCATTTTGATGATGTGATCCCTTGCAAGGAAAGAAATCGAAAAGTCCTTCAAATTGGTGATGCGGACGTTATTGAAATCAGTCCAGAAGAAAGCAAGGCTATACATCAGGTCTCTGTCGGAATTGGCAAAATACTTTGTGTCAACGCCGTTGGAGACAATAAAGAGCTGAATGAAATGATACAGCCCGTTGTAGGAGTGCTTTTTATAACGCATGACCTGATTAACTGCCTCGCGGATGTCAATGCCACGGCGCTTTAATTCTACTTGGATCAGGGGCAAGCCGTTTACGAGAATCGTAACGTCGTAACGATTGACGTATTTTCCAACCACGGTTGTTTGATGAGTGACTTGGAAAATGTTCTTCGTGTGGTCCTGATCAAAGAAGGACAGATATACCTTTGTACCATCTTCACGCTCAAGGACAAACTTATCCCTCAAGATTTTTGCGCTCTGGAAAACAGACTTTCCGAGCATGAGGTTGAAGATACGCTCCCACTCTTTATCGGTGATAGGCGTATCCAGCTTTGGCGCATTGAAGGCTTCAAACTGAACTTTGAAGTTCTCCACCAGCGCGTCATAATCAGGAATTGCGACTGTGGTATATTCCTGCTTGGTCAGTTGCTCAATAAACTGCTGTTCAAGAGCCGCTTCGCTTTGGTATGCCATATCTTCATCTCCAATACTTGAGGATCATTTGTTGGTTGCCAGCCTGTCCTCATTTCTATTTTATCATAGCAAGTGTCCCAAATACCGGACTTATTTTCGTTTCAACTGCAAAACCACGTCACCATCATCTGTAATTTCCATTTGCATTGTTTTTAGGTACTTTGCGATGAACTGTTTTTTCTCAGACGAACTCATCTCAATGCGCGTTGCCTTCAAAGCGGCACTGAACATCTCGTTGATATTGAGCCTGACGGTTTGGTCAATATAACGCTCCATTTCTTTGAAAAGTGCGCCGAGCTTGATGTCCTCGGCATTCCCAGAGTAGAAGTCATCAATATAGCAATAAAATATCCCTGCATTCAGAAGTGCATTCTTCAAGTCCTGTCCGCAGTTCTCTCGTTCAATCATAACTAAAAAGCGTGCTTCCGGCAGAGACGAGATTAACCCCCAGTAGTCGGAGTCGCTGGAAACAAGAATAAAGGAATCGACGTTATTCTTGTAGTGTTCCTGACAAGTTCGGGCAATAAGCATGACATCAACGAGTGACTTGCTTTGCTTCACCCGTTCAATCATCATGTGTTCAACATGAATTGCGGTGAAGCTGTCTAATATCCTCCATGCGGAGGCGGTATGCACATCATCAAAGAGAATGATCGACGCAATTTTTTGTGTATACTCGTGATCGAGGTTTTTTAAGGTAGCACACAGCTTGTAGGGATCAGAGTTTTCACAATCGACAACGATAACAGTCTTTTCGCTGCTCTCAATAAACTCATAAATACTTCCTTTGATATAACTCCCCGCATCTGAGACTTTGCTATATTCGGTGAAATAGTCGTTGTTCCAACTGTACAGCAAGGTAACGAACTTCTTATCATTGTAAAGAATGTTGCCGACTTCCTCCGGCTGCCAGTTTATGTACATCTGATAGGGATAAAAAAGCAAATGAGAGTAATAAATGTCGGCAGCCTCTCTTGTACCATCTTCCTTCAAACCATCAGGCATGACGAAAAGTGCTTTAATGTAATCCCAATTTATCCAGAGGGGAAAGAGCTTCTTGCAGTTGTTGATTCTATCGCAAATCAACCTGTTAATCTCGACAACGTGTTGGCACAGTTTTTTGCTGGTGTTTTTGATGAAGTTCACTCCGTCAAGACTTAGCTGGTTTATGCTTTCCTGCGGAACATATTCCGGCATACTCAGAATGGTCTCATACTGGAATCTCATGCGTTCATTGATGCGCTTGAAATTGCGCTCAATCGCAGTTCGTACAATGCAAAGATGTCTTATAATCCGAGCTGTTTTATCGCTGTCCAACCGATTGTATACTTCAACTTTTGGGGCTTCATGTTCGTTGTCAAAGATGCGTTTTGGCACACCAATCAGGTAAGCCACCTTTGAAACGATCTCGTAGGTGCTGTCTTTGTACGCTGCCCTGTCATCGGTGAGAGGGCTTGTTGCATTATCCAACACCTCATTCGGTATGGGATTTTCAAGTATACTCATGATTGCTCCTTTCCACGGAGAGCGTATCTGCTTATTTAAGAAGCGGTGAGATTAGAAGAACGGCTGTCCAGTGCCTACGCTCTACTTTATCCGATCAGCAATGCTGTCGAGCTGCGCTGCAATTTTAGAAAAGTCGCAGTCCATGTCCAATGTCTTCACACTGATCTGATTCCCGCTCATTTGATAATCATTGTTTGGCTGAATCGCATCGTCTGTTCCCGCATATAAAAGCATACCGGAAACGACCTCATCCGGCGCGGCAGACCAGTTCTTCACATAGGTGAAAATCTGATACAGATTTCCGGAATGAAGTGTCTGCGTCATGTACGATGCCTTCATTTGCATATTGTGCGTGTAGTATTTGGCGTCGATGATGAGCGTTTTCTTTGCTGCCTTATTCGTAATCACAATGTCGGACTGCATCGTCGGCAAGAGCGTTCTGTACCCATCTGTGACTTGCCACGCAATCTGTGGAGAGTATGCTTTTAACTCTGGATGCTCACGCTGATAGTATCCGAGAATAAACTTCTCATATAGCTTCGCCATTGTTTGATCATCTGCATAATCCATAATCTTTGTTGAGCCATCGGCTGTCGTTTGCAAAAGCCCTTTTATCACAAATCGGCAAACGGCTATCAACATCCGATATGTTTGATTATTGCGATCATATTGAATGTCCCAGTTGATACTATGGATGTCCAATATGCTGATGCCATCAAAGAAAATCATCAACTTCCTGATCTCCTTTTTTCTGGCTTTTGAAATACTTCCACGAAGCAGCAAATCCATTGTTGTTTTGATGATTCGGTTTGGGTAGGCATCAACCGAAAACTCATCATAATTGCAAACGAGCTGTTTCTTACGAATAACTTGTGTCTTTATGGATTCACCAATTTCAAGTTTCCCACGGGGAGACGCAAGTGCTTCCTCTCTCGAAATGTATTGTCTGATTAAGCCTCTCTTTATCTGGACAGATACTCCACGGCAGAGAATAGCAGCCAGAAGTTCAGCCACATTATCAAACTCTTCGGTGGCGACATTTTTATACCCTTGCTCATGCAGCACTTGGAACGCATAAGCCAGCATATAATAAACGTTCTGGACACGGATCATTTGACTACCTCGCGTAATGTGCGGCTCCAATCCTTCACTTTAACTGCCTCGTCAAACCAGTATTCTTTCAAAAGAGGTATCAGTTCATATTCGACAACAGACCGCATCCATTCATCGTTGATGGTTGCGTTTGTACAGAAATAGCTATGTCCGATACAGAACCCCTCACCAAGCGAGTCATCGTTTGCAATTACGTCGTTAAGCTGCTCAACTGTTGCAATGAGCCGGTCAAACTTCGGATTATTGACTTTCGTTCTGTATGCTCTGAATCCAGCAGACGAAAATGCCGGAGTAAGCTCAAAGAAAGCAAAACGACGTCTAAGTGCGTAGTCCAGCATGGCGAGGCTACGGTCAGCAGTGTTCATCATGCCAATGATATAGACGTTACTCGGAATGGAGAACTGCTCATCTGCATATAGAAGCTGCAATTCGACACCGCGTTTATCACTCTCAATCAACATGAAGAGTTCGCCAAAAATCTTGCTGAGATTGCCTCTGTTGATCTCGTCGATAATGAAAAAGTATGGACGATCATCCTCAGCAGCTTGCCTGCAAAACTCGTAGAATACGCCCTTTCGCAGTTCAAATCCTGTCTCCGTCGGGCGGAACCCCATGATGAAATCTTCATAGCTATAACTCTGATGAAACTGAACCATTTTCACACGGTTGGTGTCCTTTTCTCCCATGATAGAAAATGCCAGTCTCTTTGCTGCGAAGGTTTTTCCCACGCCCGGTGCGCCTTGCAGAATTACATTCTTTTTGGTTAGAAGCAGCGACTTGAGAACCTTATACCGATCTTCGTCCATATACACATCAGTCAGAAAATCATCAGCGGTGTATGGCTCGAAAGTGATTTCCTCATCAGCGGCATCGTCGAAGCTGTCTTCGTGCTTGTCTCCGTCAATTATGTTTTGCAGCTTCTTGACGTAATCTGTGTAGGACGTAATATCCGTCAACGTTTTGATAGCACCCTGATCTGATAATTCCCACTCGCCCTTATCTGTCCAGCGTACCTTTCGGGTATTGGCATATTGACCGCGTTCAGGATCAAAAACATATTCGCCTTCGACCAACCCGCGACCGAGGATCTGTTTTCTGCCTTTTTTAACAAAGACAACATCACCGGGTTTCAGCTCGTTTGCAAATTGCCATGTAGCAAGAACCTGATTCTTATATGAGCCAGTATCCCCGTAGACCTCTTTCATCTTTGCCCGCATTTCTTCCTTGGAGCTATATTCCATTAGATCGCCAAGGTCAGACCAGCCGATAGCCATAATCCCTTCGGCATAATCATTCTCCCAATTTGCGGAGCCATCACCCGCTGCGTACAGCCAATAGTGTGTTGCAGTAGCGTCGGATGAAAGAGCTGTATCTGTGTTCTCCTTCGGAATGATTCCATCAAAGATTTCATCGTCGAAGGATATATCAATGTTGTTCTCTTCGACGATCTTTTTGCATCCTCTACGAATGCTGTTAGACTTGTTGCCGGTTTGCTCGTAGTAATATTTAATGTTCTCCTGAGTGGCTTTTAGAGCATTGACCATTTGCTCCTGTCCGTAGTCTTTCCCAATGTGGACGATGAAGTAAACCGTAGTTTCAGTGTTGGACCTGCGAGTGTATTTTATGCCCTTCATCATGGACGCAAAGAGCATGATCGTCAGCTTGTGCGAGGTTTCTCCAAAGCACGGGACCTCCTGACACATGGCTTTTACAGCAGCGTCCATCTCCATTGTGCCATCATAAACCATCTTAGCATATTTGTAGACAATGACTTCGCAGTCATATTCATAACCGATATACGTCTTGACGCCGCCCTTAGAATCAATAAATTCTTTCAGCCGCTTCAAATCTCTATAATACTGTGCAGTGCGTTCGTCTGCTCGATCAGACATTACTTCTTGTTTTAGGTAGTCGAAGATTTCGCCCTTCGCTTTCTCCATAGAGGCATCACTTTCAAAACACTTCCAGAAGGACAGCGCAATAGTGTTTTGATACAGATAGAACGCATCGGAAACATGGGTGCTGATAGTCGTGTCAGCCCAGTCCGGGTGAGTTTCCCGTAAGTATTCTCTGTATTCTTTTCGGACTTTGCTTATCGTTACGCCAATGTCCATCTGTTATCCTCCTTTTTTTGTAACAGTCCTGCTACGCATAAACATTTAATTCGTCTCCACTGGTATATAAAAAAGCCGCACGGAAAAAGGACCTATCAGTTGTCCGTCCGCACAGCCTCACAAATATCTCCGATGTCGCAATTCAAATAGCCGCAGATGCGCAGCAAAATAGAGAGGGACACTTCTTCCCCCTTATTCAGTTTCGT
>ENA-OPBW01001150-OPBW01001150.1-human-gut-metagenome-genome-assembly--contig:-NODE-1150-length-14930-cov-3.300101_pt1 | contig 14930 bp, 16 predicted proteins | sample MGYA00241070_ERZ501456 | MGnify/ENA primary metagenome ERZ501456 (study PRJEB25962, sample SAMEA2042624) | human gut metagenome | biome: human gut; feature: human-associated habitat; material: faeces...
ATATACACCGGCCCTGCTTGCCGCTGCTCAAACATGAAAACTGCGGTTCTGTGCTCTAACGGCACATATTTCTTGTATTCCCCATCAAAGCGAGAATTACATTTTCTCATTGAGCCTTCTCACGACTCCAAGAACAGCCTGTAAGTCCTCCTCGCCCATATTCTTTATTCCGTCCATTATCTCTTTCGCAAGAACAGGATTCTTATACTCGGCGTCCTCATCGAAGAAATCCCGCGGAGTGACTCCGAGCAGTTCTATGAGGTAAAGCAGCTCGGTCACGGATGGCTGAAAGTGGCCGCCTACTAAATTGTGAATGTAATTCTTGCTGTGCCCCATGTCGTAGCTGAGTTGGTATTCGCTTTTACCGTTGAGCATACGCAGCTCAGTAATCCTCTTTCTCACAAAATCCATGTCCACGAGCATATACCTCCACAGCACTAATAATCACAATATACACTCTTACAATATGACATTGGTTTTCTGTAAGTATGTTTATTTTGCTGGTAATCATACTAATAATATGCTATTATGTCATTGAGCATTTTGTGGGAGGATGAGCATCGTGATGATATGTGCATTTCTTGGACACGACAAAATCTATGACACAGACAAGCCGGTTACGGAGCGCTGTTTATTCTGTGGCCAAAAAGTGCGAAGAGGTATCTTTCATTTTCTGCGGTTGCGGGGAATTCTACGACTTGTGCTACGCCGCTGCGCTGGAGGCGAAGTATCACTTTCCAAAGAAAGAGATATACATATCCAACGAGATTGCCGACAAATCTATGCTCAATCAGGCAACCGTCGTAATTACTTACGTCTATGATGGGCTTCATGAAAAGCAGAGTTTGACTTGCCGGGCGTTCAAAACTCAGGAGGTCATTGATATCACCTCAAAGGAAACGGCGTCACGCATTGAGTCTCTGATTGATACGCTGACGGAGCGTGAACAGCTCGTCATGAGGAGGGTCAACTCCGGAGAAACGCTCGCTCAGATAGGAGCAGATCTCGGCGTATCGGGCAGCGCAGTGCGCGCTGTGCGTGCCAACGCCTGCCGCCAGTTGCGCAGGAAAATGCGTGTAAGGCTGACCGACGAAAAGGCTTGTGCTGTCTTTGCCCTTGGAAAGGCAACGGATGAGAATGCCAGGGAGTTTGCCCGGCAAGTCGAATACATTTCCCGCGCTTACGGTATTACAAAATATATGATTGCGGCAGAGTATGCCGGCACCGCATTCATGTCCCTGCTCGAACGCTACGCAAAACACATCACGGCGGTTGTTCATTACAACGTCCATGAAGATGCCCGCGACATATTTTCTCTGCGCTACTGCCCGCCTTGTGATAGCGTCGCTTATGTGGACTCAAACTCCAAGGTTGAGAAGCAGCGGACGCTCAGCGCCGTGGACTATATGCTTGAGAGAGCCAGTTTCTGTGTATGCAACTTGCAGTCTACCATTGGCAGCGCGCTGCGGAAAAGAATTGCCGCATCAAACTGCGTGGCGGTGTTTGACATTGCTGGGAACGAGAGCATGGGATAAACTGTCGGCATCAGCGCCGCCGCTCCTTCCGCGGCGGTGTGCGGGGAGTGTTTTTGCGCCGTTCCACTCTTGTCAGGCGGGGGAAAGTAATATATAATGAGTGCAGGCGGTTTGGCCGCGAAGAATGAGGAGGGCGGGGCATGAGAATTTACAAAAACCCTCTTGACAAACGGGGATTTAACCCCATAATTAGACAGACAGACAGGATAAGTCTGTCCTTTTCTGCTGCTCGGAATCTAATAACGCCGGAATTGGGCGCGCTGCGTCCACGGTTCAGCCGTGGGTGCGGCGCGTCTTTTTGCGTTCCATCGGAAAGGGGGCGGCGGCGTGTACAGCACTGAAACGCGCGTGGCGCTCGTAAAGGAGCGCGTGCGGGTAAAGGAGCGGCAGCGGCAAATGCGCGTGTACGCCGCCGCGCTGGTTCTTGCCGCTCCCGCTGCCGGGATTGCGCTCGGCGCGGTGTTGCGCTCCGGCACCAAATCCAAGGAGGAACTGTGAGATGAAAAAACGATTTTTAAGTTTGTTCTGCGTCCTGGCGCTCTGCCTGGGTCTGCTGCCCACCACGGCGCTGGCGGCAGATGCGCCTAATACTCTTTATGTGGGAAATAAGAGTCTTTCTCTCGTTATAGATTCCTACTGGACCACGGAGAATGGGAGTTTAGTTGAATCCAGTGGAAACGAAAACTGGAATGTCCATTACAATCCAGACACCGCCACCCTGACGCTGAACGGCGCGACGATTAAGGGAGATAATAGCGCAACAGGAGTGTCTTATGGCGCCGGGATCTATGCTCAGGGCAGCAGCAAACAACCAGTTGCCCTGACCATCGAACTGATTGGCGAAAATACCATCACAGGCAACTATGGGATTTTTTTGGATGCAGAGATATGAAGTACGAATTTGAGATTGACCCGCAAACTGGAAAAATCTTTGATTGGAATGCCGATCTGCGGGACTGACCGTCGGCACATAAAAACGGCGGGGAGAAGGCACGTCTGTCTTCTCCCCGCTGCTTCATTCTGTTGATTTTTAGGACGGTTCCGTGGGCGGGAATCCCAATTTGGCTTCCAGTTCCCGCGTTTTTGCCGCCATCTCGTGCAGCGCCATGGACGGCGTTTTTTCCTGCCTGGTCACCATCTTGACCAGGAGCTCGCTCAGGATGGACGCATTCGTCCGCTCCAGCAGCTCCATCGCCCGCTCCAACGTTTGCCCGGAGAATCCGACCTTTTCCAGCTTCCGGCGTTCCTTATCCAAACGCTTCATGGTCTTCACACCCCAATTCGCCTGGTTATTTGGTGAATTGGGACAGGGCCAGCAGCGCCTGGGCAGTCTGCACCCGAGTGGCTGCCTGGCCGGGGGCCAGCGTGTCCAAGGAGGTCGCGGTGAGCACGCCGGCCTCCACCGCCCAGGTCATGGCCTCCGCAGCGTAGCCGGCGATCTGGTCATAGTCGGCGAACTCCCGGACGGCCATGCCGCCCTGGGCGGTGTCATAGCCCTCATGCCGGGCGTAGCGGTAGAGCATGACCGCCAGCTGCTCCCGGGTGATGGGATCGTCCGGGCCGAACAGGCCGCCGCCGTAGCCGCCGGCGATCCCCTCGGAGGCGGCCCAGCGGACGGCCTCGCCATAGGAGGCCGCCGGGTCCACATCGGAGAAGTCCATCAGATAATTCACCACCGGGCGGCCCTCCAGCGCCCACAGGGCCGTGACCGCCTCGCCCCGGGTCAGCGTCCCATTGGGCTCAAAGCGGTCCGCGCTGACGCCGGCCATCAGGCCGTTCTCACAGACATAGCGCACCGCCTGGGCATCCCGGGCCTCCACATCGGTGAAGGGCAGGACGGACAGGGGCTCGCCGCCCACCTGATAGACAGCCACCGTGCCGGATACCTCACAGGCTGCCAGCAGCAGGGCCTCTCCGGTGGGGCTGACGGCATCACTCAGGAACAGCAGACCCTCGGGGGCCACATCGCCGCCGGTGACCCACTTGTCCAGCTCCCCGTCCTCATACTCCTCGGAGCCCTCCACTATGGAGGCGAAATCCCGGGTGTTAATGTAGTTCACGTACTGGGCGGAGGCAGGCTCGGTCACGTCATAGACCATGACGCCGCCGGTGCGCTCCAGGGCCACGAAGGCATAGGTGCGGCCGTCCACCGTACCAACCGTGACGCTCTCCGCCTCCGGTCCCTTCTTGCCAGAGCGGTCATCCACCACGGTGTTGTCGTTGGAGCAGTTGTAGTAATCGGTCAGGTACCGGGCGGTGAGGGTCTCAAAGTCGTTGCCGCTGGTGAACACCTCGGTGACGCCGTTCTCCCCGGCCTCATAAATGGTAAAGGTGCGGCCGCCGAAGAGGTAGTCCTTGCCGCTGTCCAAGCCGTCAAAGTCCTCCACCTTGAAGAAGACCACCTTGCCCTCCAGGCCGGAGTTCTCCCCGGTGATGGCTCCAGTGGGGGAGGTCACGCCCTCCTCGCCGAAGTCCTGCTCGTCCTCGCTGAGGTAGAAGGTGCCCAGATCCTCGTCGCCCCACTCTCGGGCGTCGCCCTCGTTGGCGGTGACCAGATAGGTTTTGCCGTCCACCTGGAAGGCGGCGATGCCGTCGGGCATCCGGATGCCCATGAGGCTGCCGTAGGTCCTGGGCGCATAGGCGTCATCCTTCTTGTCGATATCAATGTGGGTGACGCTGTAGTCCTCAAAACCTGCGGAGTAGATCCCGTCAAAGGTACGGGAGGCCAGATCCAGCACGGCGATGGCATTGTTCTCCTGCAGGGTGACATAGGCCTTGCCGCCGGATACGGCGATATACTCCGGCTCCAGGTCCGTGGAGGGATCGACTCCCTTCTTCAGCACGATCCCGGCTGAGGCCAGCTCGTCACGGCGGGCGTCGAAAGCGTCAAAGCCCACCACCTCGCTGGTGAGGGTTGACACATCTGCCACAGTAACCGAGCCCCTGGGATCAACGATTCCGTCGCCGTAGCCCTCCCGAGGCTCCCCCTCGTCGGCGGTGAGGACGGTCCTGCTGCCGGCAAAGGTCACCATATCCGGCTGCACACCGGTTTCCACCAGTCCCCTCAGGGTCAAGGAGCCGTCGGCATTGCAGGCGAACAGGGCTACCCGGCCGGCGTCATGATATCCCTCCGCCTGGAGGGCGGCGGCCAGGATGGTGTTGTCCGGAGAGATGGCCACGGAGGTCATGTCCCCATAGCGGAATGAGCTGTCCGCCGCCTCCACCAGGGCCTTCACGTCGATGTCCGTGCCGCTGAGCCGGGCGACGGAGATCCCGGCGGTGAGATCCCCCAGGGGGATTGCCGCCAGCAGGCCGCTCTGGCCGTTGATGGCGTAAGCATAGCCATTGCTCTGGCTGTAGGCCACGATCTCCATGACGCCGCCGTCCACGTTGTACTGGCCGGAGGCGTACCGGGCAATCAGGTTCAGATTCAGGGGGGAATTGCCGTTTTCATACCCAGCGGTCGAGTTGATGCCCGCTGCCGCCGCTGGCACCACAGTGCCCAGCTGAAGCGCCAGGGCGAGGGCCATGGCAATGGCTGCCGGCCGTCTTGCTTTTCTCATGCTGTTTCCTCCTGCGATTTTGTTTTGGAAAGGGAGCGGTACGTTCTCCCTATTTGATTTAGTATAATCCCACGACTGTAAAATCCGAAAGAGGGAATGTGTAAATTTCTTGTAGGCAGAGGAGGTCTGGAACGAAACCGGGTTCATAGCAAACGCGCTTCACATGGATTTGACGGTTTCTTTACTGAAATACCGTCGCACGCTGGGAAAGGCGTCTGCTATACTGAACACAGATGCGGTAGGCATCGGTTGGGAGCGGCAGTATGGAGTACGGTTTCAGACAGCCCGATCAAAATCGACAGAGTATGATCAGCGCCGGTTTGCGCCCTTACAGGGCGGACCGGCGCTGTTTTTGTGGGGATAGACGTCCCATCCATTCCCCTGAAAGCGGAACCCCGGAAGTCCTTGGGACAGTAGCCTGCGGCGGAAATCCCCCGGTTGAAAAACTTCCGAAAAATCGGGCTTGACCACAGCGCCGCCCACAGACATGAAAAACTTGCTTTTTCCTTCTCTGCGTGGTATCATGCAGAAAAACTAAATATCCGGGATTAGCGCAGTTGGTAGCGCGGGTGGTTTGGGTCCATCAGGCCGGGAGTTCGAGTCTCCCATCTCGGACCAAATCCCCTCTGGAACTTGCTCCAGAGGGGATTTGTCTTGTTTACTGCGGCGCAATTCCTGTGCTACTTACAACCTTCTGTGGGTTTTACAATTCCGTGTCATAAAACCAAGTGTAATACCGCCAATCCATAATAGATGTTGATATACCCTGATTCGGCTAACAGTAGAAGAGCAAGCTGCGCGGGTTACATTCATTTTATTTGACTTCTTCCATAATAAGTTCAATTACAACGTCACTGTGCTCTCTATGAAATGGATACTGCCATAACTATCCGTGTGTAGGGTAATTTTTGTATTCTTTCCCACCTAAAAGTGATCCAGTCCGTTTCTTGTTGGTTCCCCCCCACTGTTTAAAGAAAAATGCAGTACCGGATTCTTCGCACTTTGATTTCAACTCCATTACCCATTCTTCAAGCATTGGACGGCTTCCAGGGCCGGATTCTCCGCCGACAATCAGCCAGTCTATACCTTGTAGATCCAGATTAGGCAGTGGTGATAAGAGAGGTTCAGCGGATATAAATTTAACATGGGCATTCGTCTGTTTGAGATAATCCGCACGGAAAAGAGTGTCCTGATTTTCTATCGACACTCCCATCCAGATGTTTCTGCTCCATTGTAAATCGGATGCCAACTGCGCCAATCGCTCTGCCCGCTTGGTTAGAATTTGGAAGGTATGGATAGGTGCTCTATTCATTGTGTCGAATATTCTCATGATAATATCTGCCGGAACATCGTCATGAAACAAATCAGACATCGAATTCACAAAAACCATCTGAGGCTTTTTCCAAGAAAGGGGGGCGGTTAATAAATCTTCATGTATTGTAACATTAAAACCATTTGTATATCGTGGGTTCCCCATGGCCTTGAGCCGTTTGGCAAAACGTGCAGCATAGCAATGCACACACCCCGCAGAAACTGGCGAACACCCAGTAATGGGGTTCCAGGAAGATTCTGTCCACTCTATTTTTGTTTTCCCAGACATAATTATATTTCCTCAATCTTTCGTGTAATATAAAGCTCACGATCATATGTGATAAGTTTATTTACTCGTCTTCCCTCCGGTAAAACGACTTTGACGCATCCTCTTTGATGTAACAATTCAACTGCAGATTTTACTTCTGCCAGTGAGTATGGTAACACCTTGTATGTAGTTGACATCTCGTATCGATCCATAAGCTCAGATAATTTTGCCACAGTATATTTTTTGTCATAACATTGAGGGTGTTTTGAGAATATTGCTTTTATGGTCTGTATAATAGAATTAGATGAATCGTCATCTCTGTTTAAGAGAGAAATCTGCATATCATCCTTACTATCATATCCGAGTTCTGCGGATATCGAATTGCCCTGCTTAATCATAGCTTTTCGCATTTCTTGGATTGCTTTATGCGCTTTAGAAATAAAAACAATATAATGACTGGTTTTTTCCTTATCATCGGCCTCCACATAGAACGGCAATACAAATAGCTTAAATCTATTATCATACTCTTCCTTTACCGTCAAATAGAGATTTTGGGAAAATAGCTTCAAAAATGCCTCTGCCTTTCTGCGCTGGGACATAGAAGAATCCATTTGAATTGCTTTTGCATCATCAAACAAATTTCCAAAAATCTTTCGGAAGTCCTCTTCGTTAGATGGTTTAGAAATATCCTGTAAGATTCGATCTGAATTAAAGAATAGGACACAGTCAGAACCTTGATTTTTGACTAAGTCCCACACCTGAGACACTGATACATCTTTATACCCCCAAGGGTCGACAAAAGAAAAGATTGGATGATTTCCCTTGGTATATTCTGACAAGTTAATTTCCGATGCCTTTAAATTTCGTATCTGAGGTTGATACTTTAATCGAGAATACACTGGATGTGTTTTGACGTACTGCCGTAATTTTTCAATATATTCCTTGTTGTGGTCATTAAAAACAATCTTTAGCCGATTTCGGACGGCATCGTCTTTGAAAGCATCAATGGTATCCAGAAGCTTTATTGGTGTAGATGCACTACCATCATCATAGTACCCAGGGCCACAGAACAGATCAATATACCAAATATCCTGTTTGAATTGTGCGTTAATAATCGGGAAATATGCTTTGAAGAACTCTGTTACTATCAATGTTTTAACACGGGATTTTTCTTTTTGCACGGCAAAGAAATTATCTGTTGTCGAGTTGCCCTTTCCCATCGGCACATTACTCCTTTGAGTAAATTTATATTATGTTCCTATCTAAGGATGTTTCAACAATTCTTCTGTAACTTTTTCTTTGGTTTTTTCTCAATCTTCTCCTCGCCCAGTCTCACCAAAAAGCTACGACAAGAATAATACAACTGCTGGAGATTCTGTGCTTGTGGCCGTCCTTTATCATGTTTATCTACCTCTGCTCTATGTTTATTAATAACATTTTGGACAAGCTGAATGACTGCACTCTGGTTTTTCATCTGGTAAAAAAAGTCCAGCTGCTGAATGTCCTGAGCAATATCCAAAATGTCTGCAGCATCTTTGGCTTCATGGCACTGCTTTACATAGGCTAATAAGCATTCTAAGTCCGACATATAAGGCTCCTCAAAAATGATTTTTATCATTATACCATATTTTGTGGAAAAATGGAAGATTTGCGCAAACCACAAGTATTCCAAGAGATCTTCTCAGCTCTGCATTAGTTTTCAAGCAGACAATCTTATATCTCTGCTTTTTGGCAGACCATGTAATCATTACCTCCCCACCATACCATTTGTAGTCCATAGACAGATGGTGTGATTAACAAAATATAGACGCTTTTTCGTTCAACTGAATTTGGGTAGTTGGGAAAAATAGGGGCAATACACGCCAAGAAACCTCCTTGATTTTAGACCATATATTTTTTGAAATATACAGCGTAATTTCCGAACTTATCGTAGCCCCAACTCACCTCGAATCTCATTGTAATATTTCCTGACTGTACTCCGATCCGTTCCAACCGCTTTGGCGATGGCGCTCTTACTGGTGACCTCTGGATGCTCCCGCAGATAGGCGGCGATGGCTTTCTTCTTCTCGCTGATCCCGTTCGGGATAGCATCCAGGTTTCCGTTCTCCTTGATGGCTTTGATCTCCGCCTTCATCTGCTTGATCAGCCCGGGCAAGAGTGCCTCACATTCCTCCCGCGTTTTGGCGTACACATTGCGGGAGTGCTTTTTGCCATCCGGCCACACTGGGGAGTAGCGCCCCTCCCAGCAGTGTTCACTGATCTGGGTGATACAGCCGGTGCCGGCCTTTCGGATCTTGCCGTTGTAGGGAATGAAGGGGATGAATGACTGCGGGTCTGTCTCCGGTGCTCGCTCTGAGGCCACCTCTTTCTCTTTGGGATCGACCTTTGCGATCCTCTGGTCAATCTTTGCCGCCGCCTCAGACCGCATGGGATTGGTGATGTGGGTGTAGATGTCCAGTGTAGTGGCCGCCGACACATGGCCCAGCATCGCAGAGAGGGTCTTCACATCCATCCCACTGCCCAGGGCCATGGTTGCAAAAGTGTGCCGTAAATCATGGAACCTGATTTGCTTACACTGGGCGTGTTCCAGGATGAGGTGTAGCCGTGTTCTGATGTAGGCTGGGTCCAGTGGCGAGTCCTCCTTGAGCGGCGAAGGGAACATCCACCGGGAATTTATGCCCTCCCTGTACTCTTTCAGGATGGCCAGAAGCGGTTGGGGCAGGCTGACTGTGCGGATGGAGGACTTCGTCTTGGGCTGAGAGATCAGGAGTCCGTCCTCCTTTGTCCGATAGACCTGCTTGGTGATCTTCAGTTCCCCGGTTTCCAGGTTTAGGTCATCCCACTGGAGGGCCAGTAGTTCGCCCCGCCGCAGGCCGGTGGTCAGTTCCAGCAGGAACAGTTCAAAGTATCCCTCCGCCTTGGCTTGAATCAAAAACCGCTGGATCTCCTCACGGGTCAGCACCTGCATTTCGCGAGCTTTTTTTGGCGGCAGTTTGCAGCCGACGGCGGGATTCACACGGATCAGGCCCTCCTGCACTGCCTTCTCCAGCGCGGACCGGCAGTTGGCGTGGCATCCACGGACCATAGTGTCAGACAGGCTTTCGCTGTAGTGCTCCGCATGGAGGAGCCGCCCGTTCTTTTTCAGTCGGGCGTAGAACTGCTGCAGGTCGTTCTGTGTCAGTTGATTCAGAGGGATGTCACCCAGTTCCGGGATGATATGCAGGTAGATCCTGTTTTCATATCCTGCACGGGTGGTAGCCCGGAGTTTCGGCTTGGAGTAGTTCTGATACCAGAAGTCTATCCAATCTCCGAAGGGCATTTCGGGCTTGATTTTGTCCGACTTGGGTGGAGCGTACTGTTCTTGTAACTGTTTCAGTTTCTCTATACATTCGCCTTTTGTCTTGGCCAGGACATTCTTGGTTTTGGGGCGGCCCTTTTCATCGTAGCCGATGACCACTCGGCCCTCCCAGCGGCCGTCTTTTCTCAGGCGGACGGTTCCCTCGCCGTTCTTTCGTTTTCTTGCCACGGTTTCCACTCCTCTCCCAACAGGTCTGTCATAAAGTCACATACGGTATTCGCCGCCTGTTTCTGCATATCCCCGGTCACATGGGTGTAGGTGTCCAGGGTGAAGCTGGCGTTGGTGTGGCCCAAGATACCCGAGAGGGTCTTGGCATCCACACCTCCAGCGAGGGCGTGGGTGGCGAAGGTATGCCTTAAATCATGGAACCTGATACTTGGTAGACCGGTATTTTTCAGGACCGTTTTCATCCGATTGTAGGCATAACCGGGATTGACCGGCTCCTCCGGGTGTAGGGGATTGGGGAATATCCAATCACTGATGGCGGTTTTCTTCCGCTCGCGCAGACGCTGGGCTGTACTGTCCGGCAGGGATATGGTGCGTCTGCCCTTGTTGGTTTTGGTTTCTCCGACCTCCAGGCTGCCTGCCTTGCGGGTGCTGACGGAGCGGTTGACTTTGAGGGTTCCCTCCGCCTCGTCGAAGTCCTTCCATCGAAGGCCGCAGATCTCTCCCCGGCGCAAGCCAGTGGTCAGTTCGGTGAAGAAGAAGTCCCGCCACACTTCATCCTGCTCGATTGCGGCCATGAAAGTGTCCAACTGTTCCTCGTTCAGGATCTGCTTTGGACGGTAATTGGGCTTGGGGACCACTGTGCCTTCGGTGGGATTCTTGGCGATCAAGTGTGCGCCCACCGCGTCTTTCATAGCGTGGTGGAGCATGGCGTGGATACGGGAGAGCATGGCGTCTGAGAGTTGATACCCGTATTCCGGATGCTCATGGATGCGACCCTCCCGTTTCAGTTTTGTGTACATCCGCTGGACGTCCGTCGAGGTGATGCGGGAGATCACCTTGTCTCCCAGGATGGGCTTGATGTAAAGTCTGGCATACTGCCGATAGCCGTACATGGTGCTGGGGCGGATCGTCCCTGATTTGTACTCGTCCAGCCATCGGTCCAGCCACTCGCCCAATGTTATGCAGCTGTCCTCGGTCAGTTCCACATCCTGATAGGTTTCGATGCTCTGGTGGAGCTTGGCCATCAGTTCCTTTTGTGTTCTGCCGTAAACATACCGGAAAATGGGATCGCCGTTGGCCTTATGGCCCACTACGATGCGGCCCTCCCAGCGACCATCTTCTTTCCTCCGGACCATGCCGTCCCCGGATGGCCTGCGCTTTGCCATGGTGTTTCGCCTCCTTTCAGCCACACACAATACTCTAACTCTCGGAGAATAGCTACTTGGTTTGACCACAGTTATCAGATTGTTATCAATTGCCTTGGCACGCTCCATTCCTCCTTGCTTCTGCCGAATCGGCTGAGTGACCTTTTCATTGTTTAGGCGGCGCAGCTTTTGAGGTGAGGAGTGAGGAAAAACTTGTACCCCTCCACAAGCTATGGTAAGATTCAGTCACTTCATTCAGAGGGGAGGCCGGGGACCGTGGTCTACTGTGTAGCGGACATCCATGGAGAGCTGGACAAATTTGAGCGGCTGCTGGAGCTGATCCGTTTCTCCGATGCGGACCATCTGTATATCATCGGGGATGTGATCGACCGGGGCGCCATGGGAGTGGATATCCTTCAGAAGATCATGGCAGCGCCCAACATGACCATGCTCCTGGGCAACCACGAACAGATGTGCCTGGATACCCTGGGGCCTCATAATGAGTATGGCGCGCGGGACCTGTGGCGGCAGAATGGTGGCTCGCCTACCTACCGGGAGCTACTCTACCACAAGACTCCCCATGAGCGGAACATGGTCCTGCGGTTTCTCGCCGGTCTGCCGGACCATCTGGACATTGCGGCCGGCGCGCAGAAGTTCCACCTTGTCCATGGTTGCCCTGGCGCTGACCGCGAGACCCGCATCTGGGGCCGTGTGTCCGCGGAGAGCGGGAGTCCTTACCCGGATGTCATTTGCATCGTGGGCCACACGCCCACGAACTTGCTGACCGGGAGGGACGATGAGGACTTCCGTATCTGGCGCGGAGATGGGATCATCGACATCGACTGCGGCTGCGGTCATCACCGCACAGAGCACCGCCGTCTGGCCTGCCTGCGGCTGGACGATATGGCGGAGTTCTATGTGGGTGGTTCCGGCTGTGGAGAGAGTAGCTCCCTGCCAGCTGAGGAACCGGAGCCGCTCGATGAGCAGGACCTGCCCGCATCGCTCCAGCGGGATCTGGACGCCTACCGGAAAGGGCTGGCGGAGCATGTCTCCTATCTGGACTGCCTGTGGTGTGAGCTGTACGGCAGTATCAACTCCGCCCAATGGAGCGGAGAGATCACGGAAGCCCAGGCACACTATCTGCGGGAGAAATATCTTTTTTGAAATCAACAAAGTTTTTTCCTGTTCCGACGGGGGCTATGGTATAATCAGTCCAGCATTGTGACGGAGGTACTCCTATGAGCCAATATGATGAAGCCGTGAGGAAGTGGCGGGCGTGGGATATTCGGATCGCGACAGACCTTGATCTGCGGCTGGACAGCTTCCGCATCCTGTTCGCCTATCACTCCGGCCAGATCGAAAATGAAGAAATCAGCTACCACGATACCAGAGAAATTTTTGAGAACGGCAGGGTAGTGGGATACACTGGAAGTACACGTGCCTTGTTTGAACAACAGAACCAGAAGACTTGCTACGAGCTTCTACGGGAGAAGATCGTGGAGAGGGAACCGCTCTCCCTTGATCTGATCCGCACCGTCCACCGTGTCTTGACTGAGAGGGGACCTACGATGAGCGCCGCTACATCGTGAACGGTGAGCGGCCGGGAGAGTTCAAGAAACACGACTATGTCACAGGCAGAAAGGAGGTGGGGTCCCCACCTGATGCTGTCTGAGCTGATCGATGAGATAAATTCCATTGGGCAGAAAGTTCCGTTGATGGCCGGTGCGTATTTTCACGCCAGGTTTGAAAACATCCATCCCTTTGCCGATGGCAACGGGCGGGTTGGACGCACTCTGTTGAACTATTGGCTGATGATCAACGACTGTCCGCCCATGATCATCTATGAAGAGGACCGCCGGACTTACTATGAAGCGCTGCAGGCTTACGATGAGCGGGAGGAGCTGGACTTGCTGACCAGCTTCTTTGAGGAGCAGACAGTCAAGACCTGGGCGCGGTCTATGGAGCTGAGCGACAGCGACGCGCCTCATCACAAGGGCCTGGACTTTTTCATGTTGTGACCATGCACATATCCCGCCCCCGTCAATGACTGGTGGGGTGCTTTTCATTGGTCTGGCCTGTCACATCGACACCCCGTCCCCGCCATTCTGATATTCCACCGCGTCATCCAGAGAGATCATGCCGTGGGTCTTCTTCACCTCCTGGACGCACCTGCCGCGCAGATCCCGCAGCTGTTCCTCCGGGATCTCCATGGCCGCAGCCAGGACATTCATCATCATGTCCATCTCCACGGCCAGCTTGAACAGCAGACGGCAGATGTGGCTCTCGCTGTTCTGCACGGTCGCGCGGATCGCCGCGACGAGCATGGGCGGCAGGACGGAGAAACAGTCCTGGGAGGCTATGTAGTCGCAGTAGAACTGCAGAGCCTTTTCCACGAACTCATTCTGTGTTTGACAGTTGGACAGCGGCATCGCCGCAGCGATCTTTCGCTCCGTTTCTGGTGTGATGCGGGTGTGGATGCGTGTTCTTTCTTCTGCCATGAGATGATACCTCCAAAATTTGATGATTCAGGGTGGAGCCAAATCTGAGCCAGGAAATACGGCACAGCGGCGGAATTTTTCGCAGGTCAGGAGCCAAAACAGGAGCCACAGCAAAAAAACAGGAGCCAGGGCGGTTGCTTCAAACGGTTCCAAAAGTGAGGAAATCTCCGCAAAACCGTTTCCCCGACCCGCATTGCGGGGCGGTGTGAACAGCGGTAGAGACACCGCTTTATCCTGCACACTTTTCGACCCCTCGGTCCACTCGCCCATTTTGCTTTTCGGGCGGCCTTGTGCCTGCGCACAGAGCCCTCACGCTGTGCCTTGCGATGTGGGTGGTAACACACATACCCGCCCGCAGTATCATCGCCGCAGCGGCTCACAGGCCGTCACGTGTTGCCCTGAACCGTTGCCATCCGCTGACGCGCCGCAACGAGCTCCAGCTGATCCAGTTGCCGGTCGTAGTGCTCATCTATCACCTCCTGGATCGGACGGAGCGTGTACAGCAGGTTTCCGTTGAGCTTCTGGCCGGTCCTGGTGGTGATCTCGGTAGGTTCCGTGGAGATGAGTCCCCGCTCTTCCAGGCACAGTGTGTACTTGCGCACCGTGTTCTCACTCATGCGAACCGCCTGCCCGATGGTCCTGTAGCTGGGCCAGCACTGGTGCGTTTCCCTGTCCTCGCAAAAAATCAGGTAGGCGTACACGGCGATTTCCCCTGCGCTCAATCCCAGAGTAAAGATCTCGTTGGGCAGAAGAAAAAATCCTCCCTGCCGTGGTTTTCTCTTGCAAGTCCTTCTCATATTTTTTCAGTCCCCCTCCCTTCGTTTTTCAAAATTCGTTTTGCGAAGTCCTTTTCCTTGTTTAGCGGCTCAATTTTTGCGTGGGGGTACCCCCTCTTTTTCCAGGTAAGCAAAAGGCCGGGATTGCTCCCGGCCTTTCTGGCGCTCGCATCAAGTTTTACCCGGCCAGCTTCTGGTCAAACCATATCAGGATGCTGGCAACAGATTTTTCTCACCTCCGGAAGGGCGGCAGGGATGGGATCTCCTGAAAGGAGCGGACCTCCCAGTGGGCTTTTCGGGTATCCTGC
>ENA-OPBW01001178-OPBW01001178.1-human-gut-metagenome-genome-assembly--contig:-NODE-1178-length-14610-cov-8.123050_pt1 | contig 14610 bp, 16 predicted proteins | sample MGYA00241070_ERZ501456 | MGnify/ENA primary metagenome ERZ501456 (study PRJEB25962, sample SAMEA2042624) | human gut metagenome | biome: human gut; feature: human-associated habitat; material: faeces...
ACCACAAGGGTTCGCTATGGATTTTTAAGTGTTCAACTTAATTATACAATCCGCCCTCTAAATAATTGTTACGATAAAAATCACTACATTGACACAATTCATCACATGAACGAAGAGTGATAGGAACTTGCTTATCCAATTGTTTCACAAAGTATTTTAATCTACAATATGCCGAATCCCATTTTTGTTTATATTTTTCCTGTCTCAATAAATCATCAGGTAAACAATCAAGCACAATCCCCTGCAAGGTATTAAATGACACCTGCTCTTGATGATGAAAGGTAATACTTTGGCCAAAATTCCCATAACAAAATCCTGCTCTAAGATCCTCAATATTGGTAAAATAATGTTCATTTTCATTGAGCTGATAAGAATTTCCCCAGTAAATGGGATTCTTTCGAGTAATTGCTATATGGCAAGCTTCGTATATGACCTTATTGGAAAATACAAATAACACAGGGCCATATTTATTAACATTATGTGCCCTGTTGTGAATATCACAACTATCAAAAAAAATATCATTATAAATTCCATATTTCATATCAATTCTGTCACTGCTTTGTGCCGTCTGAGGATATCCTTTTACTTCCATTTTCTGCCGAGAAAAAAGCCCTTTATAAGCTAAATAAGAACATGCCGTTTTCACAGTATTCGCATGATATAAATGTGTGACTTTATAATCATTTAGAACTGTCATAACTTCATCTTTAGTATAAAATTCACTACACATAAAGACTGCTCCTTTCTGATTACGGCTAATAGCATAGGTATAACTGAACAACTGGCATGTAACAATAGATAATAATAATTAGCTTTCTAAATAAAAGATAATCGCCTCTATAAAAATTAAGCAAACGCCCCTATAAAATTTAAGCCAATTTCCCTAATATATCCATTATTAGTTCCTTAGCTGTTTCAAAAGTGTAATACTTGTTAAAAAGATTCTTGTTTTCTAAGGCAATATGCACCAGATCTTGCTCACACATCTCTGAAAATTCACGAATTGCCTGTGTAAATTCAGCCGCATTATTAGCCCGCCGAATACCACCCAATTTATCATCTCTTATAGCATCTTCATATCCAACCAGTGCCTCATCACTTCCAGCAATAGGAAGCCCCATGCTAAGAGTTTCAGCAACCTTCACTTTCATGCCTGCCCCAGTGGGGATGGGCGCTACCATTAAGCTGTTTTGAGGGAGAAAATCTTCCGGTTCATTGAAGTCCGCCACCAGTCTAATATTGGGAGCCAGTTTTGTCCAGCGATAAATCTCATCTGCGGGGTTCCCACCGGCAATTATGAGCTGAAAGTCATCATTTTGGGCAAAATTTGGAAGCCACACCTGTTTTATCAGCATTTCTACTGCCGATACATTAGCGCCATACCCTAAGCTTCCTATAAATGCTACTGTTTTCTTAGGATTTTTTATTTTCAGGTTACGAGTATGCTCTAAACATATAGGAAGAATATACTCATATGGATCATTATAATGATAGAGTTCTTTACATCGTTTTACATCTCTTTGAGTCAAATAGACAAGTCTGTCACTATATTTTACTGCATCTCCTTCATCATTTTTCACCACATGCTTTTCAATTGTTTTAAGGATTTTTCCTTTAATTCCCTTTTCCAAAGCAAAGTAGGAATCAACATAATCATATTCAATATTGTCTACAAACGTAATAATCTTGATTTCAGGTTGTACCCTTTTTAATTCTTTAGCAATAAATCCCAACCGTGTACGCCCTAAAAAGAGCACATCCGGATGATATGACATGATTTTATCTTTATGCTTTTCCCAGGTGAAATACATAAAATTGCTATGGCCATGCAGCCTGGCACTTTTATCCAGTTTCCTATTTTTAACAACATCTACATCCATAGCTTCCGGCAAATTCTGTCCCAGGGAAATGACTTTAAAATTCGCATTTTTCTTCTCTGCATAAGCCTTAATCGCACTATAGTATTTCCGTGCGCCTAAGCAACCACCGCCATGCCCCATAATATCATTATCTGTAATATATAAAATATTCATCTTCTATCCTCTTTAAGTTTAAGTAAGAACTTCCCGAAATCCTTCCCAGATTTTGTTCCATTCATATTTTCCCTCTACCAGTCTTCTTCCTGCTTCAGCCACACTCATTGCTACATCGTAATGATCCAGTAAATGGTCTACCTGTCCGGCTATGGCTACAGAATCATTTCTAACCCAAAAGTCTTGACCATCTTCGGCTTCAATTCCTTCCGCCCCCACATCATTAGTCACCACAGGTACCCCCATAGACATGGCTTCCAGGATTTTTGTCTTGATTCCGGTACCATACAGAATCGGAGAAAGGAAAATTTGGCTTTTTCGAATATATTCCACTAGATTGTCAACGCGTCCGGTAAATATGACATGATTATTACCCTTATATTTCTCTCTGATATCATCCGGGCATTTTCCGATAACCATGAATTTCACATCGTGATGAATTTTAGGAAGTATATCGGAAATAATCCAATGCAGTGTATCTACATTTGCTGCCACTTTTAGATTGCCCACATAGGAAAGAAGATTTTTTTCGGGGATTCCAACCAATTCCCCTTCCGGAACAGCATTAATTCCAACAGGAATCGTTATAGCTTTTCCCGGCAGTTTCTTATTGAGATAAGCTGTTTCTACTGCAGAAACAAAAATAACCTTATCATAAAGCTTGGAGTAATGAATTTCTGCTTTTGCCGTCAGGTCTCTTTCCATAGCAAGGACTGCATTGCGCACCGCCTGATTTCCAAGAAGTTTATTGATGATGCCTGGCAGTCTGCCAGCATATTGCCCGGAAATATTAGATTTATACCTGGCATGCAGCTGTCTTTCGTAGCGGGCTGATAGCAAATCATCCATATCCAGCACTTTTACCGCATGGCTGTGCTGAAAGGAATCATAATACATGGATGTACGAATCATATCGGTAAAAATATAATCAGGTTGAATCTCATCGCAATATTTTTTTATGTGCTCAGCATTTTGCTCACTAAAATACAAAGAACACTGTATCGGCCATTTTCGACTAAGCAACGTCTTTTCCACCAGATTTTGAATTTTCTCGATTTTTCCAATGTTCTCCGCTAGCCGAACCGCTTTGATAAATTCAGGTTTTTTCTCTATATCTTCCCCTGTCTGTCCTGCTTCCAGAAAGGAGTAAATGTAAATATCACAATTATACTTTTCATGAATACCTTTGCAGTAATAGTACAGGCTTAATTTCCTCCCGCTATCCGTTGGCCAGAAAAGCCTTGTCGTTACAAAAAGCAGCCTTTTATTCTTCATACCAGCTTGCGAAACTCCTTATTTGCCTTTTCATAATCTTCCGGAATGCCAATATCTATAAAATAACTGTCACATGGAAAAGCACTAAACAATTTTGTGTCTACATACTTTTCCAGAAAGTCTTTTTCCATCATAAATTTTTCCTGAGGAATATCACAAAAAAGGTTACGATTCAGTACATATACTCCACCATTGATAAAACCTTTCGGACATATTTTTTTCTCTACAAATTTGGTGATTCTATCATCATCATCAAAATGGACTGTCCCATATCGTGAGAAATCATGAAGCTCTTTCACTGCCAGTGTAGCGTCAGAATGAGTCCGATAATGAAAATCCATCATTTTAGAGAAATCTACGCCGAAGAACGTATCTCCATTTAACACAAGCACCGCATTTTCCGTAACCATTTGTAATGCCTTTTTTAATGCCCCACCGGTAAGAAGCGGCTTATCCTCTACAGAATAGGACAGAGAAATACGCTTATAGCTCGAGCCAAAATAGTTTTGAATGCTCTCTCTCTTGTAGCCCACTGCCAGAACAGCATGGGTACAGCCCTGCCTATCCAATTGGTCAAGTAAATAGGAAAGAAATGGTTTGCCCGCAACGGGTGCCATGGGCTTGGGCACGTCATGAACTACCTTTTGCAGTCTGGTGCCAAATCCACCGGCTAATATTACTGCTTCCATGATATATCTCCCACCTTGAAAATCTCATTTTCCACTGCCAGGCAGAGAGCATGATAAACGGGCAGATGGAGTTCCTGTACTTTAAAAGTTTCCGTCTCCGGTACAGCAATACAGATATCTGCTAATTTTTTCAGCTTTCCACCGCCCTGTCCGGTCAGTGCCATGACGGTAAGCCCCATGGCTTTAGCCACTTCAGCTGCATAAACAACGTTATGGGAATTTCCTGATGTGCTGATTCCCATAAGGATGTCACCTTTATCTCCATAGCCAAGGACCTGCTGGGCAAATACATAGTCCGGATTCACATCGTTGGCAAAGGCCGTGTTTAATCCGGATTCACAAACAAGGGCTATGGCACGAAGCGGCATTTGAAGATGATTCCCTAAATCATAGCCATCCTCATATTTATCCAGCTTGTTCCGGAGTTCTATGGGGATCGACCGATACTGCTTGAAGGATTTCATCAATTCTCCAACTATATGCAGAGAATCTGCGGCACTGCCGCCGTTACCGCATATTAAAATCTTCCCTTTATGTTGATACAAATGAATTAAAGCTTCAGCAGCTGCATATATATCATCTTCAATGGTCTTCAAAGCAGGGTATCTATCCAGCAACTCTATCAGATATGCTTCTGTTGTCTTTTTCATAAGTCCTCCTCAAAAATTTACTGGATCTTCTGCTCTGTAATAAATGATGCGTGTGCCACCTGTTTCAAAGGAAAACGGGACATAAAGAAGTTTATCCAAAGCCTTTTTAACATAAGGCTTTTTATCTTTTTCTACATAAAACAGCAAAAAGCCACCGCCCCCGGAACCCAGGAGTTTTCCTCCTTCCGCTCCTGCTTTGAAGGCCGCTTCATACATAGCATCAATTTCTCCTGTAGAAATACCACCGGAAAGGCTTCTCTTGATTTGCCATGATTCATGAAGCAAATGGCCAAATTCGGTTAAATTTCCTTTGCCCGTCAAAATTCTCTGGGCTTCTCCTACCATGCCCTTCATATCCTGCAGACGGCGTATTTTATCCTGGAAATTTTCTTTCACCTTTTCCTGCACGGCGGCCGACATATGCGAAAATCCGGTAAAGAACAGCATAAGGGAATCATTTAACTCCTGTTTCCGATCCCGTGAAATCACGATAGGAATCACATGATATCCGTCCTCATCCATATCGATTCTATTCAGGCCGCCAAAAGAAGCTGCAATCTGGTCCTGAATCCCACCGGCTTCATGGCATAATATTCTTTCTGCATAAATAGCTTCATTGGCCAGTTTCTTCTTGTCTGCCATCTCTCCTTTTAAAGCATGAAAAGCATTCAGCATTCCCACTGCAAAGGATGAGCTGGTGCCAAGTCCTGTCCTTGCCGGAAGATCTGCGTCATAAGCTAACCGTATATGATGCATTTTCTGGTACTTCATACAGTTCCGAATTAATGGGTGCTGTATCTGGTCAACATCTGTGACCCTCTCAATATGGGAATATACAAATTCAGAAGAGTAATTAAAGAATTTCGGCAAATAACGGGCTGTCACATAGCAATATTTATCAAAAGTTGTGGAGAGAACGCTTCCTCCATACTCCTCATAGAATTCTTTCATATCCGTCCCGCCGCCAAAAAAAGACATACGAAACGGTGTCTTGGTAATAACCATCAGACCACCTCAGCCATTCACTATAAAATATGCGGCACTTAACAAATTTGGAAACTGCTCATCCGCCAGAGGAATCGGATTTGCAACTGCAATGGTACGAATCCCATAGTTTCGGCCAGCCTCTATATCGCTCTCACTGTCACCAACCATCCAGGACTTGGATTTATCCACCGGAAACTCCTGCTCAGCCTGCAGAAATAAGCCAATATCCGGTTTGCGGCAATGGCATGTTCCCTTCTCATGAGGGCAGACATAAATGCCGTCTATATGTGCACCATGCCTTTGTAATACTTCTTCCATAGAAGAATGAATCACATGCAAGTCCTGCATTGTCATCAAATGCCTGGCTATTCCTCGCTGATTCGTAATGATAATGACATGATAATAATTATTATTCAGCAAACGAATCGCATCTATAACGCCCGGCAGGAAATGAAACTCTTTCCAAGACTTTATATAGTCACCTTCCGGTGCTTTCGCATTAATGACTCCATCCCTGTCAAGAAATACTACTTTTGCATTCTTATTCATGGACTCAATACGCTCCTTTATGCTGAAGCACCACTGCCACGGTTCTCCAGAGCAGCACCATATCCAGCCATACGGACCAGTTGTGGACATACCAGCTGTCCATCTGGACCCTTTCCGGATAGTCGATATCGCTGCGGCCGCTGGTCTGCCACATACCGGTGATGCCGGGAAGGACAGAGTAGTATTCTTTGATATATTTCCCATATCTTGGCACCTCTGCCTGTACGATAGGCCGAGGGCCCACGAGGCTCATTTCCCCTTTCAGCACGTTCCAGAGCTGGGGCAGTTCGTCGAGGCTGGTTTTTCTGAGGAAGGCGCCGCTCTTTGTAATGCGGGGATCATTTTTCAGCTTGAATTCTTTATCCCATTCCGCTTTGGCCTCCGGGTCGGTGGCCAGGAGGTGTTCCAGCACTTCCTTCGAGTTCACGCACATGGAGCGGAATTTATAGCAGTTGAATTCCTTCCCGTTTCTTCCTACCCGTCTATGCTTGAAGATGACGGGTCCCGGGGAGTCGTGGTAGACCCAGAAGGCGATGGCAAGGAGGATCGGTGAAACGAGGAGGCCGCCGCAGATGGTGGCGACGATATCGAAGAGGCGCTTCAGCATCTGGTTCCAGGGGCTGGCCAGGTTGTTCCGGATGTGGAGAACCATGATTTTCGCATCGAAGAAGGATTCAGCAGTGACATTGGACATGGGGACGGCCACCAGGTTTGGAATGACGTCTACCTGCTTCACCAGGGACTGGGCGCGGTAAATCAGGCTGGACAGGTCATCCTGGGGAAGGCCGGGCGCTGCAATCAGTACGGTGTGGACGCCGGTTTCCTGTATCACTTCTTCCATATCTCCAAAGCCACCCAGCACGGGGAAGCCATGGAGCATTATATCCACAGGATGGCGGTCTTCCAGGAACCCCACCACCCGGTATCGCATGCCGGAGTCGTGAAGAATCTGCCGCACCACCAGCTCCGCCGTCTGCCCGGCGCCTACGATGAGCACGGGAATCTGGAAGGCCTTCACCTTCTTCATGGCTTTGCTGAGGATGACCCGGACAATGGCAAGGAGTACAAAGGCTATGACCAGATAGGCCAGGACAAAGAACCGGGACACCTGCCCCATACTTGGGCAAAGAACATGAGGATAATGGAAAGCACAGCCCCTTCCAGGCACGCAAAGAAAAGGCGCTCCACCATGCGGTAGATGAGCATGCGCCTTCCGTAAAGTCCGCTATAGAAAATAAAAAACATAAATACCATAGGCAGCCAGAGGAAAAGGTAGAGCAGAGAGACATGGAAAACACTGTATGTCATGATGCAGTTCCGAAGGAAAACCGATAACATACCGGTCACCACCAAAGCTGCATAATCCCCCAGAGCAAAAATAAGAGACGGTAAAAGTCTCCCGCCTGCGTCCTGCCTTGCTGCCTGTGTATAGTTACGATTCATAAATCCCCCGGGAAGTTCAGATAAATCCTTTTGTTTTATATGTGTGTTATTTAATTATACAATCCGCCGTTATTTAATTATTATAGCACAGATGAGGGAGTGGAAGAATAGAGATAATTAGACGACAGATGATAGATGATAGACGATAGACGATAAACGACAGATTGGCTGTGTGCCGGGAAACGTACCTCCCACTTATGGCGGGCAGCATGGTGCCAGGGAGATTTCTCGACTCCGCTTCGCTCCGCTCGAAATGACAGGGAGGAAGAGATTTGAGATTTGAGGTTTGAGGTTTGAGGGCTGAGATTTGAGTTCTGAGATGAGTGGTGAGCGCTACCTTCACTTCTGTTTCCCTCCCATTCCTCAATTCTCTTTCCTTCTCTTATCTCGATTTTCCCTCCTCAAATCTCTTTCCTCAATTCTTCCCCTCTCAATTCTCAAACCTCTTTCCTCAAATCTCTTACTTCCCTATTCTCTTCCCTATCTTCACAATCATAGTACCAAGCATTCGGACGATTTCATCGCAGAGAGACAGGGCTGCCTGAGCATCGCCAGGACTCACATAATGCAAATCTTCAGAAATAAGAATCTGTGTTTCTACTTCCGCAGCAGACCCTTTGGAAATTCGTAAAAAATGGATAAACTCCCGATCAGAGCCTCTCCCAAAACCTTCGGCTATATTTGATGGAATGGAAACCGCTGCCCGCCTTATTTGATTTGTCAGGCCAAATACTTCATCACGAGGAAATCGACTTGTTAAGCGATAGATAATACGTGCCAATTCCATCGATTTCTGCCAGACAATCAAATCCTTGTAATCCGTCATTCACTCCACCACCCTCAAATCTCAATTCTCAAATCTCTTTCCTGCCAGCTTCAGCGCGCTATCAATCACCGCATCCATATCGTAGTACTTATACTCTCCCAGGCGGCCTCCGAAGATGACCTTCTTCTCTTTATCCGCCAGTGCTTTGTATTTCTTATAGAAAATGCCATTCTTCTCATCATTCACCGGATAGTAAGGCTCATCGCCCACCTTCCACTCGGAGGAGTATTCCCGGCTGATAACGGTCTTCGGCAGGTCATTGCCCTGCCCATCTTTACCGAATTCAAACCATTTATGTTCGATAATACGGGTCCATGGTGTTTCTCTGTCGGTATAATTAACTGCGGCATTGCCCTGGAAGTTTGGCTTATCCAGCACTTCGGTTTCAAAGCGAACACTTCTGTATTCCAACGGGCCCAGATTATAATTGAAGTAGGCATCTATCGGCCCGGTGTAAACCACCTTATCAGCCAGCTTATCCAGTTCTTCCTTGTTTTCCAGATAATCACAATTAAGCTTTACTGCGATTCCCTTAAGCATATTGGCAACCATATTGGTATATCCGCCCACAGGAATCCCCTGATACAGAGCGTTAAAATAGTTGTTATCAAACGTCAGACGAACTGGGAGACGCTTGATAATAAACGCCGGAAGTTCGGTACAGGGACGCCCCCACTGCTTCTCCGTATAGCCTTTTATCAGTTTTTCGTAGATATCTGTCCCAACCAGGGAAATAGCCTGTTCTTCCAGATTCTTTGGATTTGTGATTCCAGCAGCTTTTCTCTGCCCTTCAATCTTAGCCGCTGCTTCGTCCGGAGTGACTACGCCCCACATTTTATTGAAGGTGTACATATTGAAAGGAAGAGAATATAATTCGCCATGATAATTAGCTACCGGCGAGTTAGTGAATCGATTGAATTCTGCGAACTGATTTACATAATTCCATACTGTTCTATTGTTGGTATGAAAAATATGGGCACCATATTTATGCACATGGATTCCTTCCACATCTTCTGTATATACATTACCGGCAATATGAGGCCGTTTGTCTACCACAAGAACGGTTTTCCCAGCTTTTACTGCTTCATGGGCAAATACAGCTCCAAAAAGTCCTGCTCCAACAATCAGATAATCGTATTTCACGGATTATATCCTTTCTATGTACAACATTATTCCTACTATTATTTTTTATATCCTTCTGGATTCTTAGACTGCCAGTTCCATGTATCCCGGCACATGTCTTCCAGAGTTCTTTCCGCATGCCAGCCAAGTACATTCTGTGCCTTGGTTGAATCTGCCCAGAATTTCGGAAGATCTCCCGCTCTGCGCGGTCCGATTTCGTACTTCACTTTGACTCCGGTAGCCTTTTCAAATGCATGAATGATATCGAGAACGCTGTAAGGAGTGCCTGTTCCCAGATTAAATACTTCAACCCCCTTGTGGTTAGCTACATATTCTACCGCCTTCACATGGCCGTTGGCCAGGTCCATTACATGAATATAGTCACGAAGGCAGGTTCCATCTGGTGTGGGATAGTCTCCTCCAAATACGGTGAGATGGTCTCTTCTTCCCACCGCCACCTGGGCAATAAAAGGCATCAGATTGTTGGGAATCCCCTGGGGATCTTCACCAATCAGCCCACTTTCATGAGCTCCAATAGGGTTAAAGTAACGAAGGAGAATCACGGATAATTTCGGGTTCGCTTTAGCGGCATCTTCAAGAATCTGTTCCATCATCACTTTGGTCCAGCCATACGGATTGGAACAGCTGCCACGATGCATGGTTTCCACATAAGGTGGTGTGTTTTCTTCCCCGTACACCGTGGCTGAGGACGAGAATACAAACTGATTAACTCCTGCTTCTTCCATACACTCCAGAAGTGTCAGTGTGGTATCTATATTATTGCGATAATACTTCAAAGGAAGTCGAACTGATTCCCCTACGGCCTTGAGTCCGGCAAAATGAATGACACAGTCAATGTGATTTTCTGAAAAGATATGACGCATCTTTTCCTTATCCTTCACATCGGCTTCATAGGAATTTATTGATTTTCCTGTGATTTTTTCTACTCTGTGAACCGCTTCAGGACTGCTGTTGCTGTAGTCATCTACAATCACCACCTGGTGACCGGCATTGAGCAGTTCCACTGCGGTATGTGAACCAATATATCCCGCACCACCGGCAAGTAATACATTCATTATGTTCATACTCCTTTACTCAAAATCACACTATCTTATTATCCATATTGGAATAATATCAAGACAGATTTCTTACCACATCAGACAGATAATTTTTAAATGCCGGGCCCAGATCATCCCTGCGGAGTGCATATTCTACGGTAGCTTTAAGGAACCCCAGCTTATTACCTGTATCATAACGCTTGCCCTTGAAATTATAAGCGTAGACATTTCCGCTGTGCGCCATAACCTTCAACGCATCGGTAAGCTGAATTTCTCCCCCTTTTCCGGGCTTCGTATGTTCAAGTATTTCAAATACATCCGGGGTAATAACATATCTTCCCAAAGCAGCAAGACAGCTGGGGGCTTCTTCTACTTTTGGTTTTTCCACCATATCTTCTACATAAACAAGGTCAGTGTCTTCCGTGGGATTCCCTTTTATGATTCCGTAGGAGGAAACCTGTTCTCTTTCAACCAGCTGACAACCCACAATAGTGCCTCCGGTTTTTTCATATTGTTCAAGCAGCTGTCCCAGGGCCGGTGTATCATCTCCGTTATACACCAGGTCATCCCCCAGAATAACTCCAAAAGGTTCCCCATCAGTAAAATCTTTAGCACAGAGTATAGCAACTCCCAATCCTCTCATGTGCTGCTGCCGAATATAATGTACTTTAATATTCGCTACTTTGCGCACTTCGTCCAGTAATTCCATCTTGTTGTGCTCAAATAAATGCTGTTCAAGTTCCGGTGATGAATCAAAGTGATCTTCAATGGCACGTTTTGCATGTCCGCTGATTATCAGTATATCTTCAATTCCACTGTCTAATATTTCTTCCACTATATATTGAATTGTCGGTTTATCTACAATAGGAAGCATTTCCTTTGGCATGGCTTTTGTTTCTGGCAAAAAACGAGTTCCAAATCCTGCCGCTGGAATGACTGCTTTACGAATTTTCAATTTTTACCCATCCTTATATCTGATTAATAAGCACCACGACTGTGAATTACTGCGAACAATGTGCGCCAGATGAGAATGATATCAAGCCATACACTCCAGTTATGAACGTACCACATATCCATGGCCACGCGCTCAGGATATGTGGTATCACTTCGACCACTCACCTGCCAGAGGCCTGTGATTCCAGGGAGTACCATGTAGTATTCTTTAATATACTGTTCATACCTAGGCACTTCTTTCTGTACAATCGGACGGGGACCTACCAGGGACATTTCCCCCTTCAGTACATTGAGAAGCTGCGGAAGTTCATCCAGACTGGTCTTTCGAAGAAAAGCACCACTTTTCGTAATACGTGGATCATTTTTCAGTTTAAAATCCCGTTCCCATTCCTCTTTTGCCTTTGGATCTGTGGCCAGAAGTTTTTCCAGTCGTTCTTTAGAATCCACAACCATGGAACGGAATTTATAGCAGTTGAACTCTTTCCCGTTCTTCCCTACCCGTTTTTGCTTATAAATGGCAGGCCCTTCCGAATCTATCTTTACCCATATGCAAATCCCGAGAAAAACCGGCGATAATAAAAGGCCTCCGCATACGGTACATATGATATCAAATATCCGCTTGATAATCTGATTCGGCCGGAATGCCAGATTATTTTTAATATTAAGCATCATGATACGGGTATCAAAGAAAGATTCAACTTCGACATTTGACATAGGTACGCCTACCAGATTTGGAACTACGCTCACATAGGGAACCAGTGTCTGTGCCCGATAGAGGAGATGATTCAGCTGGTCCTGTGGAAGTCCTGGTGCCGCAATGATTACATCCTGAATTCCGGTTTCAGCAATTACCTTTTCCAGATCATTAAAACCTCCAAGAATCGGATATACATCGGCATAGCGGGAAGATGGTTCAAAATCCTCAAGGAATCCGGCTACCCTATAGTTAATGAATACGTTGTTTTTTCCTTCATCAATCGCTGCATCAGCTGTCTTTCCGGCACCTACTACCAGAACAGGAATCTGAAGTCCTGGAATCCGTCGGATAATCAATGCCGTAATATATTTTTCTACCACTAAAAGAATATAGACGATGATGGCAAATAATCCCACATAAAGGCGTGATACCTGACCGGATACCTGGGTAAGGAACATGAGGATGATGGAAAATGCAATAGCCCCCAGGCAGGCTTTAAACAGTTTTTCCAACATCTGTGCACTGGTATAATGTTTGGAATATATTCCGGCAAATGCCAGCGCCAGAAGGAATACAGCAGGTGTCACTATATAGATGTATATGGCGTTTACCTGAAATATATTGCCCATCAGGAAATTTCTGATATGGAAGGCTATCCATTCGGCCAGTAAAATCCCCACATAATCTCCGCAAAGATATATGGCTTTGCTTATAAGGCGAATCAGAGAAGCACTGCGAGGCTTCTTTTTCTGTTTTCTTTCTGCATGGTTAATCCACTGCTGCATGTTTTTCTCCATTGTTAACTAGATATACAAATTTCGACATTCTCGTTATAGTCAAATAGGTATCCCCTTTCTTTAAATTGGAGATACCTATTTCAGTTCGTATTGCTTTCCAGCATATGGTCGAGTATCTGGACGATTTCGAGTGCGCTGTCCTTTTTATCATTGCCACAGGCAAGTGCCATTTGCTTGAGCTTATCTTCATTTTTTAGCAGACCGTCGACTGTATCGGCTAATTCATTTTTCCGAATCCAGACCGCACATCCTTGTTCTTCCAGGTGCTGTGCATTGGCCCGTTCCTGTCCGGGAAGGGCGTTGACCAAAACCATAGGCAGATTCATGGTCAGCGCTTCCGTACAGGTGAGCGCACCAGGTTTGGTGACGATGAGTTCACTCTTACTCATCATTTCTGCCACTTTATTGGTATAGCTGTGCAGATCCACCGGATGCCGGAGGCTTGACCGGATAGATGCCACTTCTTCATATAGATTGATATTCTGTCCCGTAGCAATAATAAACTGGCTCACGGAATCAACCTTGTCCAGACGTAGAAGAGTATCTGTAATATTTCCGAGTCCCAGGCCCCCACCCATGATGAGTACGGTCCCTTTTTCTTTAGGACTTGGATTTTTCAGTTCTTCATAGAAGGATTTGCGAACTGGGATTCCCGTGGTGTGAATAATATTTCTCGGCACATTATGGGCTTCCAGTTTACGCGCCAAATCCTCGGAAGGGACGCAGTACACATCCAGATGTTTGTACACCCAGAGCTGATGAATATCAAAGTCGGTAATAACTCCGAGAAGAGGGGTATTAATGTCCCCTTCCTTCTTCAGCAGATTGGCTGCACAGGCCGGAAACGGATGGGTAAACAACAGGGCATCCGGTTTCAAGACGGTAATCAGCCTCTTCATCCGCTTTCGGAAACTCCAGGAAAGAAGACTCTGAAACGTTGCTCCTAAATGCCTGTTCTGTGAATTGCTATATAGACTATCGTACATTTCAGGGAATATACGAATCATTTTCAGGTAAGATTCTTTTAAGACGTAATCAATGGAAAGAACATCCCTGGACAAAAAATCCAGCACGCGAACCGCATCATCGGGATGAACCTGTTTGATGGTCTCCGCAATAGCCCGAGCCGCCTGAGAATGCCCCTCTCCAATAAAAGCCGTCATGATGAAAAATTTACGTTTCTTCTGCATTTTTCTCCTCATATACATTTATATATTTTAGCATAAAAGTAAGACTCTGTGCAGGAGAAGATGAGATGAAACTCATGGATCGCAAAAATGGCATTGCCATTTCTGAGACTGCAAATCCCGTTGGGGATTCGAGACTGCAAGCCTTCGGCTCGGGACAGCAAAATCTTCCATTGGAAGATTTCGAGAAAAAAATTCTGCGAATAGCTTTTTATAAATTCCCCTCATCATCTCCCAAAACATTTCATTTTGTTCAGTTCCTGAATAAGATTGATCTTAGCATTTATTAGGTTCTTCACGCTTTTTTGTGGGATAAAAATAATAACATATAAAATTGGCATTG
>ENA-OPBW01001183-OPBW01001183.1-human-gut-metagenome-genome-assembly--contig:-NODE-1183-length-14575-cov-3.919628_pt1 | contig 14575 bp, 15 predicted proteins | sample MGYA00241070_ERZ501456 | MGnify/ENA primary metagenome ERZ501456 (study PRJEB25962, sample SAMEA2042624) | human gut metagenome | biome: human gut; feature: human-associated habitat; material: faeces...
ATTGCCTTGTCATCTCCCTGCATAGCAAGGCAACTCATCAGGTTGGAGGCCGCACTGGAATATTCCGCGGACAACAGCGCATGAATCAGACCATCCCGCACATCGGCGGGAGCGTGATAATAGATCTCACAGGGCCAGAACACCTCTGTGGCCAGCGCCGCCCGCTGGATCTCCGGGGCGATGGCATCCCGGTACCCCAGCAGCTGCCAGAAGTCGGTGAACTCCGGGTCCTCCATCTCCGCCAGCCGCTGGATGTTCTGAATCAGGTTTCTCTGCTTCGCTGTGATTTGTTCCGGTGTCCAGGCAAGAGCAGCCTTCCGCTCCTGTTCAGATTTGCATTTCCAGCACAATCCCTCATAGCCCAAAGAGGTCCCACAGCCGGGGCAGATGTAGTTTAGACTCATATTTCTTAACTCCTTTCCAAAGGTAGAAAAACGCCCCGCGACACCCTGTCACTTGGACAGGCTGACGCAAGGCGTGAAAAGGCCGCGAGAGAGGAGCCACATCTACTGCCAGATGTGGTTTCCTCAACAGACAAGATAATTTCCTCATATATCAAAGATGCAGTGATTAACTGCGTTGTCATTCTCCTCATTATGTACCCTCTTGATTTATGGTCATGCCCAAGCGCCATTCCGACAAGGGGCATAACTCGAATAAATTATATCATATTGAAACGTGCCCCGAAAGGCTTATTTATGTTGGTAAGCCAAATTTACGTTTTGTTTACTATTGAGCCTTATTCAAAAAACTTTCTTCAATTATAATTCGCTAATCCACAGTCTATGTATTAACGTATCTGTATTGATGTGCCGCTAATCTTTATACTAAATCGTATCATCACAGAAAGGAGCGGTAGTCTTCCAAGATGATTGATAAGCGGATCGGGGAAAGGATTAAACAGTCACGCGAAAAACTCGGTTTGACCCAGGACCAGTTTGCAGAAAAGATTGGTTTAACAACCAACTATATTTCAACCATCGAAAGAGGGGCCGCATTTCCCCGTTATGACAAGTTGATAAGGATTATAAATGGCCTTGAAACCTCTGCTGATGCGATTTTTTGTGATGTAATTGTTCATTCCACAAAATACCGAACTACCAGGCTCTCAGAGGATCTTGATCAACTTTCACCCAAGGACAAACAAAGGATTCTTGAAACCTTAGAATTTCTTATCGCCCAAGCAAAACACAATCCAAATTGAATATATGATTATTCGCAGGGCTGCAGGGAATTCTTGCAGCCCTGTTTCTTCCTTTTTTTATATGCTATACTGTGTATTAGCGTCATATACTATAACTCTAATACATAGGTGGTGTAATCAATTTTATGAGTGATGAAATCTTTAGAAATGAAATCAAAAAATGCAACTCAAATCAACAAGGAAAAACCTGTGCATTCTCGGGACACCGTCCACAAAGTCTCCCATTTGGTTATTGTGAGTCAGACATACATTGTTTGCTGTTGAAGCAAGAACTGGAAAAAACAATTATCAAGTTAATCTCCAACAATGATGTAACTCATTTCATCACAGGAATGGCATTGGGGGTAGACATGTATGCAGCGGAAATTGTTCTGAACCTAAAATCACAGTACCCAAGCATTACCCTTGAATGTGCGATTCCCTGTGAAACACAGGCAGCAAAATGGAGTGAAGCATATCGGAATAGGTACTTTCGAATTGCAGCAAACTGTGACAAGGAAACGATGCTTCAAAAGCACTATTCAAAAGATTGTATGCAGAAGAGAAACCGATATATGGTTGACCATGCAGACGTTATTCTTGCTGTTTGGAATGGTAGCCCCAGTGGTACCGGAATGACTGTGTCGTATGCTCGAGCAACAGGGAAACCTGTATGGATTCTAGATCCCAATACCCTTTCCGTCCATATTGACAACTAATTGTGTTCCCCCCTCTGCTTATAAGTGGATTATAAAATACTTGCGCCATTTTATCAACACTATTGGTATGTTTTCAACGCTATTTGTTTGTGTATACTTCTTTTGGCTCAACTTATACTATCAGTGATACAGCAATACTTATAGGAGGTATCATGATGGAGCTTGAGTCCATAGGGAGAAACATACGCAAGTTCCGTCACTTAAGAGAACTTCGTCAAGAAGATTTAGCAGAGATGACGGGCCTAAGCACAAACTATATTGGCGCTCTGGAGCGTGGAGAAAAAATTCCATCTCTCGAAACTCTTATTGACATTTTGAATGCTCTTTCCACTTCTGCTGACATGGTTTTATGCGATGTTCTTGATGAGGGATACCGAATTAAAACATCTATATTGCAAGAAGAGCTGTCCAAAGTCTCTCCAAAAGATCGCATGATGATTGAAGATGTGGTCTCCGTGTTGATTCAGCATTCCACACGAGGCAAACGATAAACTGTTATTCGTCGTCATAAACATTCAAAAATGGATGTGATCCTGTATCAAGGGATCACATCCATTTTTACAATTCACCATCTCGAGAAGCATTGTAAGCTCGCTCCTCCTCATCCTCATCAAAGCAGTAGGGTCGGAGTTCACTTACGATACCGAGAGCCAATTGAAAGCCAGACCTGAAGGATTCCAGGGATATTTCATCTTGTAATTCGACACAAAGGTCTATCATTTTCAGCAGCTTTTCCCGGTCATCTCTACTCATCCCAGCTTTTAAGCTGAGACGAACACTCTCGATCTCCTCCTTGAGTTCTTTCAGCTCCGGCTCTTTGAAGAATCTCCGGTGCAGGGCTTGCATATAGTCATTCACATAATCGCCTCCTTTTCAGCGACACACATTATCACATTCCAGCAGCGGAAGCTATCAAACGCCAGTCGAGTTATCAGAAATTTAAGATTCATCGTACCCCTACCCTCACCCAATATCTAGATCGATTCGCCGATTCAGCTCCAACGGGTTGCGCTTTCTTGCTGGAAGTGATATAATCGGTTTCACTGAGGACGAATGAGTGGCGATTGCATATGGAGAACCAGCAGGAGCGAACAGAAACCTTCTCACAGGCGAATCAAGTCGTGGAGGATGATTATCTCACCCCCTATTATTCTTCCTCTGATTATTGGGAGCTGCTTGCCGAGATGCGGATCTAAGCTTTTCCTACCCCATGTAGTTGTTATCCTCTGAATATAACCGTACCTTCTAATGGGCCTTCTGGATGGGCCATGATGACCCAGACCCCGGTCCAGCTAAAGATCGCAATCTTCCCTTTATTGATGCTGCCACAATGGTAGCAAGCAATTCTGAGGAAAGTATCAGGATACCCCAGGAAATAAAAAGCGGGGGAGCCGTGCTATTGAGCACGACTCCCCCGCTCTCCTATTTAACGAGAGTGCTTATTTTAAGTCCGAAGCCGGAAAGTCTGCGGTGCGAAACGATAGACCAGGATACTGGCCACAATGGAATAAACCACACAGAAGGCAATACACGCCACACCGAACACCAGAATCGGCAGCCGGAGGTTCATCATGGCATAGCATACCACATAGGTGAGGATCATCACGATGCGATAGGTCCCGCTCTTCATCTCTGTTCCAGCTGTATAGGGCTGAAGCAGGTAGTAGATGGTCAGGTAATGGATGGAGAAAAAGGCGCTCATAGCGAGGATCGTGACCACCAGCACCACATAGTTGAGGGGGTTGTCTGTCCCGCCGGAGACATAGAGGATCAGTGCGAGGCCGAATCCAATCACCAGCGCCGGAACTGCATTGACCTTCATGATTTCCCTCAAGCGGATCTGAAACAGCTTGAGCACAAACCCCGGGCGCTTATAGAATGAGTAGGTCAACAGACTGTGATCACAGTTCATAAACAGCGCCTGTGTGAAGCCAGTTCCCCGGTTCAGGATATACATGATGAATGCAAAGTAAGGAAGCCATGTCATGACCATGTCGTTGATATCCCCCTTAGTGCCCGGCTGTATGATCATAAGCAGCACCACACCACAAGTGAGGAATGTGCAAACATAAGCGATTCGCAGGGCGGATTTCCAGAGGATCTTCCGGTGCCGTTTGACAAACAGGTCGTTGAGATACTCAAAGCCCTTCTTCTGGCTGGTGATGGATGTGTCGGCGGTGATTTTCTTCTCATTCGCCGTCTTAACCGCCGATCTGGCTTTATCCATCTGGCTCGGGATCGAGACAAGCAGTTCCTGATTCATCTCCCGGTAGAAGCGGAAGGCCACCACTCGCCTAAAGCTCAGAAGGCCGGCTGGAATCCAGACCAGGAACAGCGCTGCCGAAGCCCAGAGCGGCAGGACAAATCCCATGGCGGGCGGCACATAGGCAAGCGCCAGCAGGAGCGCCGTCAGCAGCCAGGCTATCTTCTGCAGGTTGTTCTCGTTACGGACATAGCCGTGCTTCTCATAGTCCCGCAGGGAGTCGGCAGCTACCGTGATCTTCACACCGACCACACAGAACGGGATCAGCAGACACAACCACAGCGGGGCGCCGCGGTTCAGGCCGAACAGTATAGTGATGGGTAAGAACCCGACCACGACCTTCGCCAGCGCATAGCCGTAGTTGGTCAGGGTATAGTCCCGGGCGTTCATCCGCAAAAGGATCATGGCGTAGTACTTATCCCGGGTGGGGTTGAAGATGTTGGTATTCATGTATGAGCCAATCATCGTCAGAAAGAGCAGGATATGCAGGAAACCAGCGTCCTTCGGTACCCGCTCATAGAGGAGACCCACTCCAAAGACCATGGTGATGAAGTACAGGAACTTCCACAGGAAAATAGATACGATCTCCCACAATACTGAGAGCACATTGGCAAAGATCTTCAGCCCCCGGACTCGGTAGAGGGTCTCGGGCAGGAGCCGCTTCAAAAGCGGGATCTGTTTGAGGGAGTGTAGGATGCCGTTGACCCGGTATGTATTCTTCAGGGCGAATGAGATTCGCAGTGTTTTAAGCATGACTCTCCTCTTTCAGTGCCGAAATGATCTTCTCCTTGAACTCCTGGTCATCCAGGTTAGACTTCTCCACCACTTCAAGCTCCCCATGGCTGAGCAGCACGATTTCGTCGCACAGATCTAATGCCAGGTCTAGGATGTGGGTGGAGAAAATGGTGACCCGCCCGTCCTTCAGTGACCGGAGCAGGTTTTTCATCTCCTCGGCCACCACCACGTCTAAGGAAGTCAGCGGCTCGTCCAGAAGCAGAACATTCGGCTGCGCAATGATGTTGACAAGCATCTGCATCTTGTTCTTCATGCCGTGGGAATAGTCCTTCAGAAGCTTGTCCCGATCCTCTGGAGCAATGCTCATTTCATCAAAGTACTCGTCCAGTGACTTGGGATCCCGAATAGAATCGGCGTTAATTTCCATAAAGAATTTGAGAAACTCACGGCCGGTGAGGAACTCCGGCACCGTGGGCGTGGAGAGCACGTAGCCCACGTCCTGCGCCTGGAGCTCCCGCCGGGCGCCGTCGTCCCCGACGAGGTAGAAGCTGCCGCCGTCGGAGCGAATGTCCCGCAACAAGCAGCGGAGTGTGGCCGGAATCCTTCAGCCAGTAGCCCAGCTTGCCGGCGAGCGTCGTCTTACCGGCGCCGTTTCGGCCTAAAAGGCCGTAGATCCTCCCCTCCTCAAAGGTAAAGCCAATGTCTTTCAAGACTTCTTTTTGTTCAAAATTTTTAGACAAGTGCTCAATGACAAATTTCATAGGTTACTCCTAACTGTGTGATTCTTTCTCTAATGGCCTCACTGGATGCGAAAGCCGTTTGAGGTCTTCTGGAACACATAAGCCAGCATGGTGTCGTGGTCAGGAAATGTCACCGTCTCAAACCCTTCCTCTTGGTGGAAGGACACCACATGGGCCGTCCAGTTGATCCAGAGCAGCTGGGGCGCCTGCGCGCCGGCATCATCCATACTCGTCTTGCTCCTTATTCTCTTTTATTTCCAAAGTCATTCGGCCTATTTCACTACATGGGCACGCTTCTTACCAGCCTCTCAATCTCCTGCCGCAGTCCAGCCCCATCTTGTTCCGCCTGATTCGTCATCTGCCGCAGGTAGTCCAAGACCGCACAGATCTGTGCCCGGGTGTTCTCTACCTGCACCTGGGCCTGATTGATTCGATCCAGCACCGCCCAGTCAGCGAAGATGCCATCAAACACGTAGTCGGCCACTCGGAGGAAGCCATCAATATTGACCTGGAAATCGGCGCTGATTGTCACGTCAGCCAGTTCTGTTCGGAAGGACCGCAGCTGCGACTGCAGATATTCCACTGACGCCTGGGCTTCATCCAGCCGACTGTGCTTGGCAAGGTCGGCGATCAGGCCGCCGCCCACCAGGTCCCAGGTTCCCCAGTTCTCTGCACTGTTCAGGCTCTCCAGGATCTGGTCAGTTGTTGCTAGGGCGTTCTGTCCGGCAGCGGATGCCTCCTGCAGTTCCCGCTCCTGGCTCTCCAGATACGCAGAACGCTCTTCTAACCCCAGGATCTGCTCCGCCACGGCGCCGCCGGCGGCTTTGACCGCCTCAGTCTTCTCCCGAAGCAGCGCAGCGTACCGAGTCTCGCAGTCGCCCAGCGTGTCCAGCTCCGCCTGGCATCTGCCCAGGTCCTCCTCCACGCCAGCCAGTTCCCGGACCGCGGTGTCATACTGTACCCGGGCCGCATAGGCCTCCTGCCGCTCTTTCGACAGCTTCTCATCCATTTTGCCAACGACATTGTAGAAGAAGGCGGCCAGACTCCGGCCCTCCAGCCGGTCAACATCAGCCTGCTCCTCCTGCATGGTCTGTTTCAGTTCCTCCGCCCTTGCAGTGTAGGTATCACGCTGGTGCCGCAGTTCGGCAGCCGTGGCCTCCAATTTCTTCTTGCGGGCACATTCGGCGAGCAGTTCTTTCAGTTGCTGGTCATAGTAGTTCATCCCTTGTTGCTCCTTTCCCTTCCTTATGCACAGCTTCTCTTTGTAAAAGAGGGCTTCACCTAACTGTGAAGCCCTCAGCCGCTGGATTGGAACGGGAGCCGTCCCTTCAGGCGTATCTCTTTAAGGACACCTGAACGCCCAATGTCCGGGCATAAGCGGGATTTCTCCGGAGGTTCTCCATCAATCTGATTGCCAGGAGTCTCGTTTTCGTATCCATCGCTGTCACCTCGCTGCGGAAACTTCACAGGAGCGTCTGCTCTCTCTGTTTGATGGTATTCTAACATCCCGCCCATGCAGCTTCCAGCATCGGATTGGCAAATTAAGGTGCGCTATTTTCACTGCCGCAGCAAAATACCCGACTCAATTCCTCCCCCGCTCTGCCCGTCGGCGCTCATAGGCCTCATACTGCTCAGCATTGATGGCGCCAGTGGCCAGCATCCGCTCCGACCACAGCTGCAGTGTCTCCACCGCGATTGATATACGCTCCAGCTCTTCTCGGATGTGGATAAAGTCCTCCAGCTCATCATCGCTGATGACTCCGTCGGCAGTGATCTCGATTAGCCGTTCCTTACGCCGATTCATAGAGTTGAGGGAAGCCAGCATCTCCAAAACAATCTGGGAGAGGTCCTTGATCTGCACCTCCGGCACATACTCCTGCCCGATAGGGCACTGGTTGGCGCAGTAGTAGTTGCACAGCCCCGGCTGTTTGTACTTGTCCGCCATGGTCAGCACCTCGTCCGGGTGGGGCAGGGACCGCTCGTTCTCGATCTTTTCAATACGCTCCGGCGGGATGGTCTCCAAAAGTTCGCCGGCAGCTTCACGGGTCAGGCGTAGTGCTTCGCGTGTAGTCTGGTAGATATTCTTATTCTCTTTCGTAGATACTCTCCCCATAGCCAGAACCTCACAAATGCAAAATCTAAGTGCATTATATGTGGTTCTAGCAAGAAAAGCAATTGCCGTTCCTCAACTTCCTATTTGGATATCCCTTCTCTCATTAAGCTGGGAACTTTTATCAGAAATTCACATCTTACCCATGTTGTTATCCTCTGAATATAATCGTACCTTCTATTGGGCCTTCTGGGTGGGCCATGATGAACCGGCCCCCGGTCCAGCTAATGAGCGCAATCCCCCCTTGGCGGGGGATGCGCTCTTTTTCACAGCAGCCGATAGAGGTTGGAGGTACAGCCACCGTTTTTTCGATACCGTGGTTTTTTCTCTACGCGCCCCTGGTGAACAAGATCGCCAAGGGCACGTTTCACTGTGGAGCGGGATAGACCAAGATCTGATGCGATGGTATTGATGGCATACCAGCTCTCTCCCTCCTTGTTAGCGCGGTCGTGGAGATACATACAGACCGTTTTGGCACGGGGAGACAGCTCATGGTCCATATAGACAGCGTCAAAATAGCTCATATTCTCCCCTCCCGCTTGGTGTTATAGACACTGCCGCCCGGTCTGCTGGCCATGATACTGTTGATCAGGTCCTCCTTATTGGCATAGGCAATTTTACGATTGGCTCTCTCCGGCATTTGGTAGGGCTCGTCGAATGTGATGCCCCAGTCCAGGAAGAGAGGCAGTCTTGTCTGCATAGGATGGGTGCCGGTTTTCATCACGATGAAATGCCCCTTCGGAATGGACTTCAATTCATCCGGTGACATCAATGGGCGCTCCATCATCTGCAACGACTGACTGGGATCACTTTTTCCTCTGGACACGCTGCCGGAGAGGACTGTGCGGTTTCCCAGGGCACGGGACACCGACTCCGCAGTTTCGCTTTGAGGCGTAAAGCCGCCAGCAACCGTCAGCTGGCAGTTATCAATCAGTATTTCGCTGCCCGTTTTCTTATAGTTGTCCTCCAGCTGCGCGACGCTCTGAATGATGGGCACCATCGTCAGCTTCCGGGACCGGCCAGCTGAGAACAGCGCCATGACATCAAATGGCGGCATGGTACCGAACTCGTCACAGAAAAACACGACACGATTTTTCAGCTTTCCTTCATTCCTATCCGCAATGGCAAACAGCTCGTTGGATAGGTTCTGAATCATGAGTGTCGCCATGAAGTTCTTCGTTCGATCTTCTTCCGGCAGGATCAAAAAAATCGCACATCTTTCTGAGGCAAAGGTCTCCGCATCAATGGAGTTATCAAAACAGAGTATCTGCTCCATCTCGGTATCCAGGAACGCATTGAGGCGGGACAGGATCGTTGACATGACGGATGCCATGGTCTGGTCCGAGGCGTTAAGGGCAGACCCCGCCAGCCATCTTGCCTTGTGCGTCGGCGGGAGCAGATCCATGAGCGCCTGGAATCCATTTTTCTGCTGGTTAAATTGGCTGGGTGCCAGAAGGTCCTGTGTCAGCTTAAATACTGATATGATGTGCCGCACGTCTGCCTCGCCCTTTTTTGGAGGGAGGTATTCCGACAGAAGCAGCGTCATGGCAGCAAGGGCGCCCTCTGCTGCATCGTAGAAATATGCGTTCTCACCAAACTGGCTGGACTCGCCGCCCTGATTGATGATCGTCTTTGCAAGAATATTTGAATACTTCTCCGCCTTTGCCTTATATCTCAAATTGTCCGGCTCCGCCCGTGCCTTATCCGAGTATCGGTTGATCAGCGTCATGAGACTGTCCCCATCCGACCTCGTAGGGTTCCGTAGGTCAATGATGGAGATTCTGTAACCATAGTATTTCTTGGCAATGGTTGCGTAGTTCCGAGCCAAGTCTCCCTTGCTGTCCAGAGCCAGGAAGCTCATGCCCGTGGCACAGGTGTATTCCAGATTAGGATATAGAAAATAAGCTGTCTTACCGGCACCGCTGGCGCCGATCATCAGACAGTGGATGTCGTCACCATCCACAATCGCCTTCATGCACTTGTGCTTCTGGAAGGGGAGCCGTTCCACATGAATGGTGATTTTCTTCTTTCTGATCTTGAACTCGATGGGAGTCGGGTTCCTCCCTACGCTGCCTGCAATAATGCCCTGTATCTTTGGCAGGTCTTTTCCTCTGCGCCAAGCCTGTGGGTCATAGCGCACCAAGTGGTAGGTACGATGGATTTCCTGCTTGGTCGCCCATCGCGCTGTCCCGTGCTGTCCATCGCCCACAGTGCGGCTTTTGATGTTCAAGGTGTAGTGCTGTGAGACCAGGGACAGCCCAGCGATCACGATCACCATGACAGCAGCAAAACCAATCAGGGTCCATACGCTTTCGTTCACCTGTCCATCGCCTCCATCGTCATTCCAGGAACGTGCTCCCGCCTCATCGCACAGAGATCGTCGTTCCAGTCCTTTTGTGCTGGCAGATCCCACCGGATCGTGATGTTGTATTTTCCTGTGAGCTGCTCCTCCATCCGGCGGCTGGCTTTATGGCCAGCCTCATCGTTGTCCAGGCACAGCACTACCTCCTCCGGATTCGTCATCCGATCCAGGCATGTGATTACAGGAATGGCCGATGTCCCGCAGCAGGCTACATAGCTATGCTCCCGCCACCGATCCGGGTACAGGGAGATGTACGATAATAAATCAATGGGCGCCTCAAATACAAAGAGGCGCCCATCTTTACCGTCATAATGGAAACTGTATCTGGGATCACACCCTTCCACATTCAGGCGAAAAGGATCACCCCAGCTATTGGTACTGCGCATGTGGGCGTGCTTTGCGGAACCATTCTCATCTCTGCCCACGAATACGGCGTTGTGATGATCTGCATCCTCATAGAGCAGCCTGGCTCTCACAAACTCGATCAGCACAGCCCGGTCAATATGGCGCCGCCGGAGCAGATACGCAAAAGTTCGCCGCATATTTGCGTTTTCCGGAGGCAAGGCAAACGGCTTCGACTGCACATCTTTCTTCTTCGCCGTCGGAAGCTCCTGTCCGAAATTCCCGCCTATCAGTTCCCGCATCGCCTCCGGAAAGGACATGTTGTAGTGGATGCGGAGAAAGTCAATCGAATGCCCACCGGCCTGTGCCTCATGGTCGAACCACTCGTTGCCGCGGATCGTGATGCTACGATCTGACGCCAGGCGTTTTTCCCGTCCAGAGGGGAGCAGCTTCTCTCCCCTCCGGAGCAGGTACGCCTCCAGATCCACGTCATTTGCCTGTCGTTTCTGCTCCTCTGTGAAATAGACAAAGGTCCCCATACATTCTTCACCTCCAAAGAAAAAAGCATCAGCCCTCTGTGAGAAAGCTGATGCTCTAAACTATTGTATTTCGTTTTAGGATTGCTTGTTCAGTGCTCCACGTACAACGGTTTTGATCCCTGTCAGTGCAACAATATCTTCCTTCAGCCAAAGATCCGTTTCAGGGCAATACCAATACTGGTCTTTTCTTTTTTTGAAAATACGATACGGGGCATCCAAAGAGTTATCATAGATATGGCACACATCACAGACGGGCACCAGCTCTTTTATCAAATCCAGTGCTCTATCATACCGAGCAATGATCTTGTCAACCGGCACGTCATGTCCGCCGGCGGATACTCTGGTTGCCACACGAGCAACATTGATCTGCGGATCTGCAGTCAGGACATAGTAGCACCGAATAAAAAAGCCTTCCGCTGCCGCCCGCTTCAGGAGATTCAAGTTGCGGTCCGTTGATAAAACCGTTTCAAAACAAAAGCTCTGGTGGGTGTTTACACATTCTTCCCGGCGGCTTTCTGCAATTTTTGCTGCCTCCATGTTGCCGCATCCCAGTACCCGCTGGATCTCATCAGCATTGATGTAGACCATATCAACCGGGCGAAGCAGATCTGTAATTGTGCTCTTCCCTGATCCATTGGGACCGGCGAACACAACCGCCTCCGGCTTTTTAGCGTTTCCGCTCACTGTATCGCGCCCTCCTGGTTTCACCGACTTCTTCACGGGTACCGTCGCTGTGCAACAGATACACCTTACCTGTTTTCGGATCGTACTTTGCAATCGGCTGCTTGAGGATCTTCTTTCTTCTCAGCTCCGCAGCAACAGCTAATCTGGCGTTTTTCACTACAACACCGTCAGAGGGGATCTTATCTTCCATACTGTGCACGCCTCCTCCATACTCCTTACATGGCCCTTCGCCAATCCACTACATCTTATGAAAATAGTATACTCAATTTCCTCTGTCATGTCCAGATAGAATACTTTTCACTATCTGTAACTGTATTATCTTTTCATTTTGACTTGCATGCTCCCCACGATTTACCGAAGGCGTATTTTTTCATCTTCGTGATCGTCCGGCATGTGTCCCATGGCGATCCGCAGTTCCTGCAGCTCGCGCCACCGCTTCCGGTCGATCTGGAGTCCCTGAAAGACCTGATCCTGTTTGCAGTTGTGCTCGAAGATCCGGCTCATGTGATGGAGCATCCTGGTGACCGCCATCGCTGCCGGCAGAAAGGACACCCGATCCGGCTCCTTCACCAGCGCCGCCGCGCGGCCGTCTCCCTGTGCGGCGGACCGGCCTAGCAGTTCCATGGCCAGAACCCTGTCCTGCGGGACGCCGGTCCCCAGCAAATGCAGTCTGCCCAGCGCGTACTGCGCCGCCGGATTTCCCTGCTTTGCCGCGCGCTCCAGCCAGAGTGCAGCCTCCTCCGGCTTTCCCTGCTTGAGCAGCAGAGAGGCCAGGGCATTCTGCGCAAACAGATTCTCCTTTTCGGCAGCCAGCCGGAACCAGTGTTCTGCCTCCGCATCGTCTGCCTCCATACCGAGGCCATCGGCATACAGCCTTGCGATCCGATACTCCGTCCGGCTGTTGGGCTTTGCCTGTTCTTTCTCCTGGAAGGCAGCCAGCGCCTTTGCGTACCACTCCCGCGCCTTCTCCGGGTCGGGACCGCTGTCCGGCAGGAGGCCCTCACGGTAGATACGGCCCAGATGGCACATGGCCTGGGCGTTCCCATCCTTGGCCTCCAGCAGAAGAAGACGGTACGCGCGCTCGTAATCCGGCGGTGTGGTATCGCTGCCGCGGAGATACTTCCTGGCCGTCCAATACCGCCGCTCCTTACTGAACAGGGGAGGCACCCCCTCGTTCTGAACTTCCGACGGGCCATCAGCAGCTGTGGCGTCCGGCTGGATCCCACCGGCGATCTCATCGGACTCTGACTGGATCAGCTCCTGCGACATCCGCAGCGTCTCCCGGATGACCATGTTGCGCACGCTCTTGAATTCCTTCTGCGCGGACAGGGGAATTCGGAGCGGAAGATCTTTTGAGTAGACGCTGTATACCTTCTCCCGCAGCTGTTGCCAGAGCTCATAGGCATGGGAGACGCGCGGGTCCTGGGCCAACTCCTCGACGATCTGATCCACTGTGAGTTTCACGTCAGGCGGCAGATACCCATAGACCTTTTTCCCTTTGACATCACGGAGTTGCTCGTCCAACTTCAGCGTCAGATTCTCCAGCCGCTTGTTCTGGATGGAGCCGCTGGCCATCTGCCGGATGGATTCCACCATGGCGTTGGCCGCTTCCTTTCCAAGCTGATCCCTCCACATCGTCTGCTCCTCATAGACGCAGATGAGTTCTTGCCTGTAAACTCGTCGGGCAAATACCGACTTGAGCTGCCGGATGCCCTGCTTTGTGAGGTATCCTTCTCTGGGATCAGAGGAAAAGACCACCAGATGTAGGGGATTTCCAGCCATGCAGTCCAGCTGCGCTGGCTGAGCTGCGTCTTGACGACACCGTACTTGGTGCCCATGGCCTCGATGACCTGCCCGTTGCCGATGTAGACGCCGATGTGTCCGCTGTGCCAGACCGCGAGGCCCGGAACCTCTGGGATGGTGTCGATGCCGCCCTTCACTGTCGCATTGCGGTACATGGCATCCGCGCCGATTGTTTCCGCCTGTTCCGGCGCGGGCGGACAGTGTGGGTGAGACTGTATGCGGCCCGGTATATCTTCCGTCGATGCCGTGATTCTCAAAGACAAGGGGCTGATGCCCGTGTTCCTGCGCCCGGAGGGTACCTGACAAATCCTCTGACCAATCCATGACGCTGCCGCCCTGGTCGTTGAGGCAGAGGACAGACGGCATGCAGTTTCCGCTGGCCGACCCCTTCAGAGTCGGGGCAACGATTTCTGAATACCCGATGCTGCCGGCGCTGGCACCGGCTCCGGCGGAAAATCCAGCCACAAAGGTCTGCTGTTTCATACCTGGCTGGGCGCTGAGAGCTCCGGCTATGTCGTGCAGATCACGCACTTCGTCCCGCTGATTGGCGGCGAATGCGATAGGAGTGCTCTCCGTGATAAATGTCTGCATCTGCATATTGCTGGTGGCCATAAGCGCCCCGGATATGCCGCCCAGGGCGATCCCTTCATCCCGCTGATTGATATGATATGCCTTCATCTCCCGGAAGCCCTGGGGAGGCGGCGCCAATCCCGCCTGGGCCATCACTGCCTGCCGGAGTCCATTCGGCAGCGGCTTACCTCGCTCTTCGGCCCGGCGCAGGATGCCCAGGCAGGCTGTCTCCGACAGGTAATATTTTTCATCCGGATGTTCCTCCAGTATTTCCGATAGAAACGTTCGGATCGGCTTCCTGGGAGCAGGCCCGGTGTTGAGGGGCGGCTTTCCCTCCCGATAGGGGGAGCAGATTTCCCAATAGTGCTTTCCGAACAGATTGACATGGTCCGGCGAAAGGTCCAAGTACAAAAAGGGGATTGCAATCAGATCAGCTTCAGGTTTGGGTCTTGGTCTCCGTCTCGGAGGAATAGGATAATCTTTTAGCCCATGCGGGGAGCGTGTCCCCTTTCCACGCTTCCCGTT
>ENA-OPBW01001190-OPBW01001190.1-human-gut-metagenome-genome-assembly--contig:-NODE-1190-length-14552-cov-2.145064_pt1 | contig 14552 bp, 7 predicted proteins | sample MGYA00241070_ERZ501456 | MGnify/ENA primary metagenome ERZ501456 (study PRJEB25962, sample SAMEA2042624) | human gut metagenome | biome: human gut; feature: human-associated habitat; material: faeces...
ATGGAAGAAAGACCGATAAGGACATAAAAGCAGTTGTACGGATCACTACGTCAGACGTTGGTGTGTCCGGAGCGAATATTTTTTATTCCCTGCAGGAGCCGACAAGAAATGTGATCCTTGGCAATGCCCTGAAGGTTACGCACAAAAACTGTAAAGGAATGGAAGATTTCACGGAAAACATAGAGTCGATCTTTGATTACTACCGGGAAGTCTTAAAAGGGGTCATGCGGCTGTGTGATATCTGGATTGAGCATCCGGCAAATGCCATGGCAGGGATCATGAAGCAGGCGGGATTTGGAAAAAAACTGCTTGCAGAAACCGTAGAGCAGTTTAAGGCTACTACTGGGAATGAGCCATGCAGCGCATACGAGATCTACTGCGGGATCTGTGAATCCATTATCATTGCAAGGCAGGAAAAGACGAATGAGAGAGGACTTTTAGCTCTGGAAGAAAAAATTGCCGGCTGTGTGTCAAAACGCTGGCATGAATATGATATTCCTGGCACTGTAAAATACTAACAGGATTTAAAAGAATGGAGACAGCATGGACTGTCTTTTTTTGATGGGAGGAAAACATGAAGGTTACGAATGGAAAAGATGTGGCAAGGCTGCTGGTAGATGAATACTTGAACTGCCATCCCACCGGACACAAAAAATTTATGGAGTCCATGGCAAAAGAGCAGCAGGAAATAAAAGACAATTACACTTATCTTGGGTTTGCCTGGCTAAAAGGTCTTTCAGAGGTCAGATATTACGACCTTCGAAACGAAGCATCGAAACTGATGGCCGATGATCTGTGCCTGCATGTAAAGGAACAGCCAGAGAGGGTGCGCCTGGTGTATGACGGCGCAGAGGAAATGGAGATCGATCAGTCAGACGAAGAACAGATGGCAAAAATGTTTACCTGCTACCTGCTTGCAGGAAGTATGGACGGATATGGGGAATTTGTGGATTATGCCCTTGATACCCACCGGACACTGCAGCAGAACCTGACACGGTTTTTCGTGGAATGGTTTGCAAAGGCAGAAAAAGGCTCTGCATTTTTAAAACAGGCAAAGATGGTGTATTCCAGGTATTCCCTGCCATATATCTAAATTACGGAGGTATGTGATGGATAGAAAACTTCCGGACTGGTTAAAAGAGAGCAGGGAGGCAGAAAAACTGATCGCATGGCTGAAATCGCCGGATTGTGAAGTAAAAGAATTTTCCGGACAGCTGTTTATAAAGGCAAGATATGGAAACTGTTTCTTTTTCTTTGACTGTTTAAAGGAAAACAGAAAAACAGACCGGAACTGGTGTGCCGTGATCCACATGCCGGAGTATTCCCTTTATGAAGCAGAAGATCTTTTTCTGAAGCCGATCGGGATACCGGATGATTTTGGTTTTCCTGTGCGTGAGGATCTGATCCCGAAACTGGAAACACAGATAAGCCGCATTGGAAAGAAACTTATCCGGGAACAATGGGATGAACTTTTGTTAAAAGGCGGGTATGCAGCTGCACAGATGATCCCGGAGATCAGCAGGGTTTATATCCAGCTAAATGCAGACCGTTTTATTAAAAAAGGAAAGCGGCCGGAGGATCTGATCTATCAGCCGCAGTTTCATTTTGCGGATATGAAGTGGGAATTTTCTGACTGGATGTTTCTGGAATATTTAAGCAACCCACAGCGGGCAGCAGAGCTTTTCGCCCAGAAGTGGCTGCTTGAAAAACTTCCGGAGATTTCAAAAAAGAAGATCTGTATCGGATGTATCCGGGAGGAAATGGAAGAAATGTTAAAAAAGACTGGGACAGGGCCGGAGGTAAGCCTTCCGCGTTCTGCTTAGTATAAAAAATGAAAAAATCAGGAGGAAACGAATAATATGGGTAAATACAATTACATGAATCTGAACCAGAAGATGATCAGGATTAGAAGAAAGGTGCCGAAGCTGATCCGCAAACGGTACAGTGAGGACGTTACTTATGATTTTGTAAAACTGGATGATATCTATGAATGCCTGACACCGGCCCTTAATAAATACGGGGTCGATTTTGACATCTTAAGTGAAAGGCCGACACAGATGGACGAACAGGGCAATTCCGTGTTTTTAAAGGAAATGGGAGCACTCTGGAGATATGAGGCTGACCTGGAGCTGTGCTGGACCAATGCTGACCGTCCGGGAGACAAGGTACGGAGCTTTTTGCATGTCATTGGAACCAATGAAGCACCGGATAAAGCAAAAGGTGCGGCATGGACGTATGGCCTGAAGTATTATTTCTTAAATAAATTCAACATCATGCAGGCATCTGGAATAGACGATCCGGACATGCGTGGGACGGAAAAAGAAGAAATGCCGAAGCAGGAAGCTTCCGTAAAACCGGAAAAACCGAAAAAGAAACAGGAAAAGGCAGAAAGAAAAGAAACCGCAGCAAAGCAGGAGCAAACGGAACCGGTCAGGGAAAAGAAAACGGACCGTAAAAAACTGCGTGATGGAAATGCCATATCAGAAGGTACTGTAAAAGTGGAATATGCAGTGACGGATACAGAAGAAAACCTTCCTGGACAGATGACTTTTGGAATGGAAGAAAGTGAAAGCGGACTGGAAGAATTTTCCGCTGAAGAAACCAAAGCGGAAAATCCGGTTCAGACCGAGGAAATCTCCGTAGATGAGGAAATTACTGCCGAGACGGATGCAGACGGTTTCCGTGCAGTAGAAGAAACGGATGAAGTTCCATTTGATGAAGATGATGAGATTTCTTTTGATGCAGAAGAAGAGGAAGAAACACCAGAAGAGACTGCAGAGGAAGTGTTGGAGGATATGGCTCACGAAGAGGATGCAGAGGATGAAGTGAAATGGGCAGAAAAGGTTATCTGCAATTTTGGTGTCTATGCCGGGACCCCTCTTGGGGAAATGATGCAGGATGCCAGAGGTTACCAGACGATCAAATGGCTGGTACAGCGTTACAAAGGCCAGAATCAGGAAATACAGAAAGCTGCGAAGATTCTTTTGGATCATGAAAAGGAAATGCAAAAAGCAGCCTGAAAACAGAGAAATAGTTTGAGGTGGCTCCGGGAACGGGGCCATCTTTTATGAAGAGGAGGAAGGCATGTATGCCAGAGAATCGTTTACGATCGCAGAAGTAGCAGATCTTTTGTCAATCCGAAGACTGAGTGATTCTTACCAGGACGAATTTCCGGTGGAATGTCCTTTTTGCGGGGATTTAAGAGGAAAATGCAGTTTTTGCATCCGCAAAAATGGAGAACTGAAGAATGTTTACCATTGCTATCATTGCGGGGCAGCCGGAAACATGCTGACACTGTATGCGGAACTATCCGGCATTTACGGGAGAAACCGGTATAAAGAAGCCTACCGGGAGATAAAGCAGGAACTTTCTTTTTCTGGAACGGATAAAAGACAGCAGTCCACGACACGAAATGGGTTCGCTTCTATCGTTTCTAAAAAGAAACGCATTTCCCTTACGGAAGAGGAATGGGATTACCGGGACCATGTATATAAGGAAATGCTCACTTTTCTTAAGCTTAAGGAAACACACCGGAGGAACCTTCTCCTGCGTGGGCTGACGTTAAATGAGGTCAGACAGATGGAAGAACGAGGTTTTTTAAGTACGGATGAGGAGAATTCCGTGGCCATTGCCAGAAAGCTCTTAAAAAAGGGATTTCGCCTGGATGGGGTTCCTGGATTTTTCATCAACCGGGATGGTGACTGGGAAGCTGCTTTTTATAGGAAGAATAACGGGTATCTTTGCCCGGTCCGGGATGGGAAGGAACGGATCATAGGATTCCAGATCCGGCTGGATGTTCCTTTAAAAGAACGGAAGTACCTCTGGTTTACCAGCAGCGGCTTAGAAAAAGGCACATCAAGCGGCAGCCCGGCAGGAATGTTTGGGAAAATAAAGGATGGCACGGTTTACGTAACGGAAGGTATCTTAAAGGCAGAGATCGCATGGATGTGTACAGGAAATCCTTATATCGGAGTCCCTGGAGTTTCCAATCATAAAGGACTGGAAACTGTCTTGCGAAACCTGAAAGAGCAGGGGTTAAAAAGAGTTTACGAATGTTACGACATGGATAAAATGATGGAATTGTCCTGTAAGCACGATGAAAAAAGTGCGTGCCGGCAATGTGAACATGGAATTTATCTGTATCATGGAGAATGCCCCAAAAAGCGCAGAAAACGGGACATGATCCGAAAAGGCTGTATAAAACTATATGAGATCTGTGAGGAACTGAATGTATCCTGCAAAAGAGTCACCTGGGATACCGATGCATCCGGTACCTGGATGGAACACTACAAAGGCGTGGATGACTGGATCCTTCAAAAAGAGGAAAAAGAACACAGGAAGACGGCATAAAATGTTTGGTCAGATAAAAGGGAAACTGGAATTTTTTTCAGTTTCCTTTTTATCTGGCTGAAAAAGCCGGAAGAAAGGAGAAAGCGATGCAAATAAGAGACGGACCAAAAGAAAACTGCAGGGAAAAAAGCGATCATGAAAGGAGAACGTGCACTTGGAAAAAAACTGGAAGAAAAGATGGATGGCGGGTGCGATGGCTTTTGCTCTGTGCTGCACTACGCTCTTGCAGACGGGAGCTTCTGCAGTATCCGCCGCTGAGGTGGGAGGCGTTTCCGCACAGAGCGAGACGCAGATCGAGGTACAGACAGAAACACGGCCAGAAACGCAGACGGAGAAAAACGAGGAGGAACTGATAGAGGAAACCGTTGCTGATCCGGAACTTGCGCTTATGGTTACCGAAGGGGAAGCCTTTGATATCCAGAATGATTTTACAGGACTGAAACTCTCTGACGGAGACCATGTGGAACTGAAAAAAGCAGCAATGGAAGACGGGACTGTATTTGATTATAACCATGCGGGAACCTATAAATGCGTATATCTTGTTACACCCGCATCCGGGGAAGCCTATCTGGTTGCCAGAAACATTACGGTGACACCAAGGGAAGCAGAAACAGACGGATCCAATGGCGGTCAGGAACAGGAAACCGGCGATGACGAACCGGAGGCAGACCCCGTCCTCCCGACCATAAGCCCGGAAGATGCCCCGGAAACTCTGGAAGAGCCGGAAGAAACGGAGGAGCCAGAAGAAGAGGAAGCAGAAGAATTTTCCGATGAGGAACCAGAGGATGGAAGCCATCAGGTTGACATCGTACAGGGAAATGAATTCAATATTGAACTGGACCACGAGGACGGACGTTACCAGACGGGGGAGATGGTCAACTTTTCCGGTGATATCCCGCAGGGAAGCCTGATCGCAGTGGGAACAAGTCTTGTCGAAGCAAACCAGACAGAGAATACCGAAGATCTTCTGTATGCAGAAGTAAGCTACGATGAGGGAACAAATTCCTTCAGCTTTGAGATGCCGGAAGATGATGTTGCATTAAGTGTGCTATATGACCAGGCTGAGGGCGGTATTAGTACCGTGGCAGCTTCCGATGGAGACTTGTGGGATGATTCAACAGACATTGAAGCTAATACCTATTACTATTATTCAGATGGAAAACTGCATCCGTTTGATTCTGTTATGGGACAGGGCGGAAATGATTCCTATAAGTATATCCGTTACAAAGCAGGCGGAAAGACTTATACCGTCTATGCATACTGTATGCAGCACAGTAAACAGTCCCCGCCAAGTGGAACGACTTATAAAAATATGGTCGAACTGGATGAAGGCGGCGATGACCGTTATTTAAGGAAGGCCATGTTTTACGGATATGGCGGTCCCGGATGGGGCGGCACATTCAACGGCTATAATATCAAATTCATCATGGAAAAATACGGCTGTTCCTCCGAGACCCGTGCAATGCAGCATTATCTGGTCGATTATTTATATGACGGGGAATCCGGATTTGGCGGCTCCCTTTCGACAACTGCCAAAAACATGTTAAAAGAGATCAAGGCAGCCCTTTCAAAGATGCCGGATCCAACGACCATGGAACTGACACCAGGGCTCAGTGCTTCTGCAAATGGAAACCAGAGCCCGACATTTACATGGAAGGCAAATGCAGCTTTTGTGATCACGATCCATCTGGAAAACGGGGTCTCCCTTGTAAATGAGACGACAGGAAAAACCGGGACCGGAAATGTGAGCGTAAAGGGCGGTGAAAAATTCCATCTGGAAGCAACCACCCAGAATATTGGAAGCCTGAAAGGAAAATATGCGATCACATCCAACTATCCGCTTAATTTCCATGCCATGCTCTTAAAGCTGGCGAACAGCCAGGATATCGGATTTGGATATTATACCGATACACTGGAGCTGAATCTGGAGGTAGACTGGCCGGATGAAGCAACGGTCAAGATCATCAAAAAAGATAAGGGAAGCAACGCGCTCCTTGCAGGTGCCGTTTACGGCATCTATGCAGATGAAGCCTGCACGAAACTTATCAAAAAAATGCCGGCAACAAATGCAAAAGGGGAATCCGAAGTAAAGATCACCAAAACACAGGATACCGTTTACCTTCGTGAAATCTCAGGCCCATCCGGATATGTGCTGGATACGAAAGCCTATGGGGTAAAACTGGTCGTGGGGCAGACCGCTTCCAAGAACTTAACGGATAAAGAGCAAAAAGGTGCACTCACCATTTATAAAGAAGGAGAAGTGCTTACCGGAGCGACCGTCACGGAAGATGGTGTGACCTTTGCCTACGAAAAACGGAAATTGAAAGGAGCCGTTTACAGTGTTTATGCAGGTGCAGATATCAAGGCGGCAGATGGCACCCTCATCTATAAAAAAGGTGCGCTTGTCAAGGATAATCTGGTTACCGGAGATGACGGAAGCGTTACGTTAAAGGATCTCTATCTTGGCACCTACACAGTAACCGAGACGAAAGCTCCGGATAATTATGTATGCAAAGGAGAGTCCAAGAATGTTGAGCTTGTGTATGCAGGCCAGACCGTAGAAGTGCAGACTGGCAGTGCAACATTTTTAAATGAACGCCAGAAGGCAGCAGTCCGTGTGGAAAAACAGGACGAAGAGACCAAAAATCCGCTCTCCGGAGGTATTTACGGGCTGTATGCAGCAGAAGATATCAAAGTTGATGGTAAGACCGTTGTTCCCAAAGGAACACTGATTGAAAAAGCAACGACCGGAGCCGATGGAAAAGCTTCTTATAAAGCGGAACTTCCGATTAATTACAGCTACAGCATCCGGGAGATCCAGGCACCGGAACTTTACCTTAGAAACAGTGAGGATACTTACACCTTCACTTTTAAGTTTACCAATGATAAGGAAGAAAAGGTAAACTTTAGCCATACCTTTACAAATAAGCGTGTAAATGCAACAATCGACCTGGTAAAAGAAGACAGCAAGACAGGAAACAGCGCACAGGGAGATGCCGTATTTGAAGGAGCCATTTACGGGCTCTATGCAAGGGAAGACATTAACCATCCGGATGGCAGGAGCGGAGTCCTTTATAAAAAGGACGAACAGGTAGCTACCCTGACGACCGATAAAGAGGGAAAAGCAAGCGTAAGCAACCTGTATCTTGGAAAGTATTATTTGAAGGAGATCACGCCTCCAGTAGGTTATCTTCTGGACGAAGAGGAGCATGATGTAAACTGTAACTACGAAGGAGACCAGGTAGAGACGGTAAAACGAAATACCGTTTCCAAAGAAGACGTGATCAAACAGCCATTCCAGTTGATTAAAGCAGCGGATAATGATAAGACCGATGCGGACCTTTTAAAAGGTGCCGGATTCTCTGCTTATCTGATCAGCAGCCTGACTGTAAAGGACGATGGAAGCTATGACTTTACAAATGCGACCCCGATCGTTCTTACGGAAGACGGAAAAACAGAAATGTTTACCGATGAACGCGGCTATGCGTGCAGCATCCCGATTCCTTATGGACGCTACATTGTCCGTGAGACCACAACACCGCATAATTTCATGCCGGTAGATGATTTTATCGTAACCGTAACCGAGAACAGCAGCACACCGCAGGTATGGAGAGTCCTTTTGGACGATGAGTTCAAAGCAAAGCTTAAGATCGTGAAACAGGATGATGAGACCAAACAGCTGGTCCTCCTTGCCAATACAGAATTCAAAGTGTATGACCTGGATGCGAAAAAGTATGTGGAACAGGTAACGACCTATCCAAATACGGTTGTCCATAAATCCTATTTTACGGACGAAAATGGTTACCTGATTCTTCCGGAATCCTTAAAATGCGGAAATTACAGGATCGAGGAAGTGAGCGCGCCGGATGGCTACACCCAGAATACCCAGTATGTGGAGATCAAAGTTGACAAGAATACAGCTTATCAGATGGATTCTGTCAGCGGGGATGCCATCATTACCGTGACCTATGAAAACCATCCGGTCAAGGGCAAACTGGTGATCCATAAATCCGGTGAAACCTTAAAATCCTTTAAAAAGGATTTTGTATACGAAGAAGCTTCCCTGGAAGGGGCAGAATTTGAAATCTACGCAGCAGAAGATATTTTCACACCGGATCATCAGGTGGACGAGCAGGGAAACCGTCACGTGATCTATGCAAAGGATACCCTGGTAAAAACAGTGACCACTGATAAAAATGGGGAAGCTGTTATCAAAGACCTTCCGCTTGGAAAATACCGTGTGAAAGAAACAAAAGCACCGGCCGGATTTGTCTTAAATCCAGACAGTCAGGAAGTAGCCTTTATCTATAAGGATCAGAACACACCGGAGATCGAAGAAAAACTGGAATTTTCCAATGAACGCCAGAAAGTAGAGCTGAGTGTGGAAAAACAGGATGCCGAGACCGGAAAGACTTTAAAAGGTGCAACCTTTGGATTATACAATAAAGAAGCAATTTCTTCCGGCGACAAGGTGATTGTAAAAGCAGATACACTGCTTCAGGAGATCACAAGCAACGAAAAAGGTAAGGCAGCGTTTACGCTGGATCTTCCGCTTGGCAGATACTATGTAAAAGAGCTGCAGGCGCCGGCGGGTTATGTATCTTCCGATGAGATCCTGGAATTTGATGCCACATACCAGGGCCAGGACGTAAAAACGATCAAATTAAAATCCGTGAAGAAAAACCAGCCGACAACGGTAGAAGTAACAAAAGCAGATATCACGACCGGAACAGAACTTGACGGGGCTTCCATGAGTGTACTGGATAAGGATGGCAACGTGATCGATTCCTGGACATCCGTAAAAGATTCCCCTCATGTGATCAAGAGACTTCAGGTTGGAAAAACATACATTCTGCGTGAGGAGCTTGCACCATACGGTTACTTACGTGCAACAGACGTAGAGTTTACGATCTCTGATACTGCAGAAGTACAGAAAGTCAAAATGGAAGATGAAGTCCCGGTAGCAAGACTTCTGGTAAACAAGAAAGGGGAATTCTTAGACAGCGTATCCCTTCTTGACAATGCAAAAGGCATGATCGAGCACCTGTTCAACTATGTGACCGGAAACCTGACTGATGTAACCTTCAATGTTTACGCGGCAGAAGCCATCCGTGCAGCAGACGGGGTAAGTGCAGATTATTATGCGGCAGATGAACTGGTCGGCTCCATTACAACAGATGGAAATGGTATCGCCCAGATGGATAACCTCCCGCTTGGACGTTATTACATCGTGGAAAAAGAGACCGCACATGGCTACGTTCTGGATAATGAACCAAGATATGTGGATCTTACATACCGTGACCAGGATACACCTCTGGTTACTTATAGTGCCGACTGGCAGAATGCGCGCCAGAGGGTACAGGTGGAAGTCCTGAAAAAAGAAAAGGACAGTGACAAAGTACTTTCCGGGGCAATCTTTGGCCTCTATGCAGCAGACGACATCGTATCTTCAAAAGGAAAAGTACTCCTTGCGAAAGACACTCTGATCGAACTGAAGACCACAGATGAGGATGGAAAGATCCAGTTTGTTGCAGATCTCCCGGTTGACAGCAGGTACTACATTAAGGAACTTGCCGCCCCGGATGGCTATGTGACAGACCAGGAACCGCAGGAATTCACTTTTGAGTACCAGGGCAGTGGAACCAGTGTTGCAGAGTATGCGTTCACCTTTGAAGATGAACAGACTACGGTAGAACTTTCCAAAGCAGACCTGACGGACAAAAAAGAACTTCCGGGAGCATCCTTAAAGGTAACAGATGAGGATGGAAATACGGTGGATGAATGGGTATCCAAAGAGGAAGCACATATCATCAAGGGCCTTATCGTAGGAAAGAAATACAAGATGACAGAAACAAAGCCGGCAGATGGTTATGTGACTGCGGAAAGTATTGAATTTACCGTCGAAAACACAAAAGAAGTACAGAAACACCAGATGCTTGATGATGTGACCAAAGTGGAAATCAGCAAGAAAGACATTACGGATTCCAGTGAGGTACCGGGAGCAAAACTGATCATCCTGGATAAAGATGGAAAGAAAGTTGAAAGCTGGACGTCCACGGATAAACCGCATATGGTCGAAAAACTTCCGGTAGGCGAATATACCCTTCGTGAAGAGCAGGCCCCGGATGGATACCTCATTGCGGAAGATGTGAAATTTACGGTAAAAGATACCGGAAAAGTCCAGAAAGTCAAAATGAAGGACGCACATCCATATGGAAAACTGGTCATCAAAAAGACCGATTCCACCAGTAAGGCAGCCCTTTCAGGAGCAGAATTTGAACTGCGTGAAAAGGAAAGCGGAAAAGTCGTAGAAAAACTGGTAACGGATAAGACCGGAACAGCGACAAGCGGCAAGATTCCGATTGCTACTTATAAAAATGGAAAAGTAGAGAAAACCGTGGAATATATCCTGGTAGAGACCAAAGCACCAAATGGTTATGAATTAAGCAGCAAAAAAGAAGAGATCCGCTTTGAATACAAAGACGGAAAAACCAAGATGATCGAGATCGTAAAAGAGATCAAAAACACCAAATCCCCTTCCGGCAGCACACCGACAGGAAACAGCCCGAAAACAGGGGACAGCACCAACATCTGGCTTCCGATCCTTCTGGCAGTCCTTTCTGCCTGCGGCATTGGCGGCGTGATCTGGTATAAGAAGAAAAAAGGAAATTAAGGAATACGGTTCAGGGCTGCTCGATTTACCGGCAGCCCTTTTTCCAGGAAGAATAATCGGAGGTTTGTATGAGACACATAAAAGAAATCATGATCGTGGCAGTCTGCCTGATGGTACTCAGTTTTTGCGTATGTACCGGTTTTGGCATTTACTTTATGTACCGGGAAGGTGTGCAGGAATATGAAGACCTGCGCACATACGTCAAGGAAACAGATGAGGATGACCACACAGAAGGAACAGACGGAAGCGATGGGAAACAGACCGTGGTTGATTTTAAGGCATTAAAAAAGATCAATCCGGATATCGTTGCATGGATCCGGATCCCGGATACCAGCATTGATTACCCGGTAGTCCAGGGAAACGATGACTCCTATTACCTGACACATACTTTTAAAAAGGCAGAACATGTGGCAGGGGCCATTTTCCTGGATTCCGATAACAATGTCGATTTTTCTGATGACAAGAACATCATTTATGGCCACAATATGAAAGATGGCAGCATGTTCCGCGGACTTCGAAATTTCCTTGGCGATGAATTTTTAAAAGAACACCATATCCTCTATCTGTATCTTCCGGATGAAGGGGTATGGATCTTTGTGATCGTAAAATGCGAGTATACACCGGCCGATGGAGATGCTTTCTTACTTGGAACGCAGGAAGAAGTTCCGACGATTCTGCTTTCTACCTGTGGAACAGATGCCTCCAAACGTCTGGTCGTATGGTGTGAAAGGCAGGAAGAGAAAGGTGAACAGATAGAATATTCTGACGAGGAAGCAGAAATACAGGAAGCCGGGGATGATCTTGCTTTCTTAGATGGGGAGTTTGTGGAAAACGAAACCCATGATTTTATTTAAAAGTTTGCAGAAATTTAATGGATAATTTCTAAAAAATATAACATTTTATTTTTCAGGTCTTTCTGGATGGACAGGAACAATCATGGTCTATCCGGAAAGGCCTTTTTTTATTGCAGGAATGGCGTAAAATGGCTCTTTTGATGGAAATATGATTGCAGAAAAATGAAAAAAGAAATGTTAGTTCTGACTATCATGTCCAGTATGCCGCAAATCATTTGGAGAAGGCGAAGGATGTGTTTATGAAAGTGATGAAGATCCTCTGGATTTATATAGCCCAGTGGAAGGAAAAATAGAAATTAAACTGAAATGATAAAAAAATATAGAAAAAAGAATTGACAATTGTATTCTACAGTTGTAGAATACAATTAACTTCTACAGATGTAGAAAATAAAATTCTAGGAGAATCCACGATGAAGACAAAATTTATGACACTTATGACGGTAGCAACACTTGGGATTTTTTCAGCTGCAACGGTTATGGCAGCAGGAAATAACGATTTCTATACACAGCCGCCGGCTGGATCTGAATGGGAAAAAGCAGATACGGAAGGTACCTATGCAAGCTATACGAACGGAAATGATTATGTAAATATCTATAAATATTCACTGGAGGATGTCAAAACAGGGATTGCCAAATGCAATGACACATACGATGCCTGCTATCAGACAATTTATTCAGAGGGAAACAGCCTGTATATGGCAGTGGGATATGCAAAAGATGCAGATGACATCAGTGACGTCAGAAAATTTGTAGAATATATTTCGTATCCTGGAAATCCTTCACTTACCAGACAGGAGAATGAAAACCAGACCGATGATTCTTCTGATGATTCTGATAAGGCAACTACAGATACTGCCAGTCAGAAGTCAGGAGGAGATTCAGATTCCTCCGATACAGAAGAAAATGCTTCTGCAAAATCCTCGGACAGCAATGATGATTCCGATATCCTTTCTACCTCACCAATGACATTAGTTGACAGTGATGGAAATACCATTGAGATTAATTACATTCTTCACAAAGATTATTCTTGTGAATATCGTGGAGATGATGGAATGAACTATACCGATAATGGGGATGAGACTTATACCGACGAAAATGGAAATACCTACTCAGCTCTGAATGATGATACTCATCATCTGGGACATACGTTGGAACAGCATGACCTTCAGGATGCAAACGGTAATACTGTGACGGTTACGGAAACTACAAATGGTGATTATTATTTCCAGGATAAAAATGGTACAGGATTTACGGACAACGGAGACGGGACATGGAGTGATGAAAATGGCAGCAGTTATACAGAAATAGACTGATAGTGGTCAGTAGCTGCAGGAATGGCAAGGGCATTTGCAAATTGTGCAAAAGCCCTTGCCATTTCCGTGAACTGTGGTAAAATAGAGTTATTCCTACATTTGTAGAAAATATGTAACAGGAGGTATGAAAAAGTGAAAAAAACTTACCAGAGACTTCCGGAATCAGAGCTGGATATTATGCTCGTTCTTTGGAATAATACTCCGCCGATGACCAGACCGGAGATTGAGAAAGTGATCAATATGAAGAAAAAACTTGCATCAACAACAATTTTGTCATTGCTGACCAGATTGGAGAACAAAAATTTCGTGGAAGTGACGAAACAGGGAAAAATGAATCTGTATACACCCCTGGTTTCGCAGTCAGATTATCAGGCACATGAAAGCCAGAGTGTTCTTGAGAAACTTTATGGGAATTCACTAAAAAAGTTTGTAACTTCACTTTATCATGGAAAGAAGATCAGCTCAGAAGAAGTCCAGGATCTCAGTGAATTTCTTAAGAACCTGGAGGACAGGGAGGAATAGCGAATTATGGAGGTTTTCATTCTGCACATTCTGAAACTGAACATTATTGCAGCAGTAGTAATTTTACTGGTAAAAGTGCTTGCGACTCTGTCTAAAGGACGTGTATCAGCGAGATGGAAGTACCTTATCTGGCTGTTGATTACGATAAGCCTTTGTGTTCCGGTGCGCCTTCCGGCGAATCTGGCACTGGTGGATTTCAAAGTACTTAGAAGCAGTCAACAGAATACGCAAAACCCGAAGATAACGGATTACGCAGTCAGACCAGAGGAAAGTCAGAAGATAACAGAAAACGTATCATCTGCGAGCAATGACATGAAAAATCTGACAGAAATCCCGGAACAAAAGAGAACTGTCTGGTACGAATCAGATAAATGGCTGGGAATTGTGGCTTTGATTTTTGCTGCTGTCTGGCTGAGCGTAGCGGTACTTAAACTGACAGGAGAATTGCTGGCATATTATTTTTCTATAAGGAATCTGGAACGGATGAGTCTACAGGTAAGTGATACGGTGAGTATTCAGATGTACCGTGCAGCGTGTCAAAAGAAGCACGTACGCAGAATACCGGAACTCAGGCAAAACGCAGGTCTTACCACACCGCTTCTTGCAGGACTTTTACATACAAAATTGTATCTACCAGCAACCGGGTATTCAGCAGAAGAAAGAAAACTTATCTTTTACCATGAACTTACACATTATTGCCATCGGGATCTCTGGTATAAGATGCTCCTTCGAATCTGTGCATCGATATACTGGTTCAATCCCTTTCTTCTTATCATGCTGAAAGAAGCGGATAAGGATATTGAAAATCTGTGTGATACAGCAGTTGTTCGCAGAGTTAAT
>ENA-OPBW01001197-OPBW01001197.1-human-gut-metagenome-genome-assembly--contig:-NODE-1197-length-14460-cov-10.204651_pt1 | contig 14460 bp, 14 predicted proteins | sample MGYA00241070_ERZ501456 | MGnify/ENA primary metagenome ERZ501456 (study PRJEB25962, sample SAMEA2042624) | human gut metagenome | biome: human gut; feature: human-associated habitat; material: faeces...
CCATAGGGCCTTCGTGAATGTAACCGCAGACTGTGCATTTCCATTTTTCCATTTTTGTTTCCTCCGTTTTTTCATTGAATTGAATGGTATGTAACAGGGAGTCCACCACGTCCGCCGGAATGTCGGGATAGTTTTTGATGGATTCCAAAAAAAGTTTGGTGTTACCGCTCTGAGGCAGCATAAAGCCGGCTTCCCTGCACAGATCCTCAGCCATCAAGCGAGAGGATTTTTCCACAGCGACGCTCAAAACATCGGGAAGCTGCGCAGCAATGTTCTCTGCAGTGGCTTTGCTTTGAACTAAGCCACGAAGTGCTTCGACAACTTTTTCTTCTTTCGGCTGCTGGGGCGGAAGTTCTTTTGGAACCATAGAGATTGCAGAGGATGGACAGGCTTCGGCACAGGCACCGCAGCCGATACACTTTTCAGGATCAATGATGCTGTTCTCTGTATCAGTCGCTCCGGTAGGGCAGACATAGAGGCAAAGGCAATCCTTAGTACATAAGCGAAGATTTCTTACTGCATATTTTTCAGCCATAGTTATGCCCTCCCTTCCACTTTTTCAAATTTCCAACTGGGAACCTTACACACGGGACAAAGCTCTGGGGCTGTGTCGCCCACATAGACAAAACCACAGACCGTACAAACCCAGACACCGGTGTTTTCCAACATCTTATCTCCCTCAGATTCATAGCGGGTCAGCAGAGACTGGAGCATTCGGGTAACCTTTTCGCTCCACACCTGACAGCGCAAACTACCCCGATCCGGCTTTTCGCCGGCTACTGCATTGCCGTAAGGATATCCCACTGAGAGATCCTGTTCGATGAGTTCCAGCAGCCTGGCAGTGCTGGCCTCCTCGACGGGTACAGCCTTGCTCCTGAAGAACTCTGCCAGTTTTCTGAAATCATCTGCCTGCTGGGGCAGATACTGCTTTTCGCAGCCACGGGCCAAGTTTGAGCAGATGACGCTCATTTCCATGGGAGAGAGCTTCTTGTCTACATGAGGCTTTTCGAGGATCTTCTGGGATGTTGTTTTTTCTTCTTTGGGTTTGAAAGCGTCTTTTCCTGCTCCGCAGAGGGGACACTTCCAATCGGCAGGTAGGTCTTCCCACTTGCCACTGACAGCTTCCTCGTGAACGTAGCCACAAATGCTGCAAACATATTGTTTCATAGATTTTACCGCCTCCTTTGTCTATATTTTAGGTTTCTTTACAAAGGCATAATCATAAATCACAACAAAAACCGAGCCAACCTACACTAAAACGTCGCTGTTTCTTTGTGAAAAGCGACGTTTTTTTATGGCCCGGTTTTGGAAAGGAGTGGTGCTGACTTCATATCAAAGAGAAAGGGGGAATTTTTTAGCTGGCCGGGCCGGGAGGTCTGGCCTTTTTTCATCTCACAAAAAAGGAGGTTAGCCAATGGCAGATGAAAAAGTGAACGCAAGCCCGGAGGAAAGCAAAATCCCGGAAGCTCCGGCTCCGTCCGGGCCGGGCGATCCGCCCGCGCCGGAACACACCGAGGGGCCCGCTGTTCCTGGTGGGGATCAGGCGGCCCCCGCTCATGCGGAGCCTGCCACGCCGGAGCAGTCTGTTATCCCTGGTATGGGTGAGGACGTTCCCGCGCCGTCCGGCAAGGTAATCAATCTTTCGGACATCCAGGCCGCTGATAAGGGCGGCAAGGAGGCTTCTGCTCCCGCCCCGGACAAGAAAGCGCCGGAGGCGGATAAGCCGCCGAAGCGCCGGGGCCGCCCGCCGAAAGAGCAGGCCGGGCCGACTGCGGAGAAAAAGTTGAAAGCGGCGGAGCCCCGCACAGGCCGCCCGTCTAAGGTTGACAAGGCGGCCCGTGAGGAGGCCCCGCCCGCTGTTCGGGACAAAGTGTCCAGAGGTAAGAAATCTGACAAGGGCAAGGAAACGGGCTCCGGCGGTGCGCCTGTGACTAAAACCGCTCAGGCGGTAAAGCCGGGCAAGGCCGCTCCCGTCAAGGAGGCGGCAGTCCCGCCGCCGGAGATCAATCTGCCGCCCACGCCTGACGTGCCGCCCCGCCCGGTGGAAGAGGGAAAAATCGTCTATCTGAAAATGGCGGAGCTTCATCCGTTCCATACGTTCCGGGAGCACCCCTACAAGGTGCAGGACGATAAAGCGATGGACGATCTGGTGGGGACGATCAAGGAACACGGCATTATGACCCCCGCCACCGTCCGCCCGGAAAAAGATGGCAAGGGCTATGAGATTATCGCGGGCCACCGCCGCCATCACGGTGGTACACGGGCCGGGCTGGAGGAAATGCCCTGTATCGTCCGCGAGATGACCGATCTTGAGGCTGTCCGGGAAATGCGGAATAGCAACAAGCAGCGTGGCGATCCTCTCCCCAGCGAACTGGCAAAACTGCTGGATTTGGAGGTGGAGGCCATCAAACGCCAGGGGGCCCGCCCGAAAAATGAGAAAGAGGCGGAGGCCCTGGGTAAGCTCTCGGTGGAGATTGTGGGTAAGGAACACGACATGAACTATAAAAAGGTCATGCGGTATATCCGGCTCAACTCCCTGGTGCCGGAGCTTCTGGACAAGGTGGACACAAAGCAGATGGGCTTTATGCCTGCGGTGGAGATCTCGTATATCAGGCCAGAAAACCAGCGGCTGATTGCCGTTTCCATTGATGGGGAGCAGTCCTCCCCCTCGGTGGCCCAGGCGAAGCGGCTCCACGAGCTGGACAAGGAGGGCAAGCTCAACGGCGATGTGATCGACGGCATTTTAAGTGAAGAAAAAAAGGAGGATCGCGGTGTGATTATTTCGACTGCTGAACTGTCTAAGTATTTCGGCAAGGAGGTCACTCCTGCCAAAATGAAGGAGCAGATCATGGCCCTGCTGGACGAGTGGAAAGAGAAACAGCCGCCCGAACTGGCAAAGCCGGACAAGAAAAAGGACTTGGAGAAGTAACCGGGCCCCGCTTCTGGACACTTTGTCCAGAGGTAAGCGCCCCGCGCTTGGGATGGGCTCTGTGGTGATATATCCCCCGTCGCCGCCTATATTCCTGCACAGCCGGGAGTGGGCCGTCAAGGGTGCAACGCACCGCCGCTCGCGGCGGCTTGCCCTTGACGGCCTGGCCCGGCTGTGCTATTTCCGGCAAGGCGGCGGGGGTATATCCTCCAGAGCCGCCCCCTTTCCCATGGGAAAGGGCGGGGGGATACACAGACGTTTTGCTCCAAACGAAAACAGTGCCGGACGCAGAGGCCATACAGCCACCGCGCCCGGTGTTTTCATATACTCGCTTATGTACCTTTTTTTCGGGTATTTAACAACATAATCACTACACCGCAAATAACAAGGGCACAACACAAGATAAACAACCATGTAATGTTATGCAGTTTCAAAAATGCTGTAAATCCTGTTGCTACGATTGCTCTCACTTCCCCTTGTGGCGGATCGTAAATTACCGCAGGATATACTGAACTTAAGATGCCAATAATCAACAACCCGATTGCTCCAAGTCCAGATATAATTCCTGCTACGATTATATGAAAATGATTTTTCTTTTTTGCTGTCTTTTGCGGTGCGGCTTGAGAGGGAAAGGGCTTTATGCTTGTTTCTTCCGCTTCATTATTCATAAGATAATCCAATGAACAATCAAAAAAACGACTAATCTTAATGACATTATCCATATCGGGAATAGCACCCATTTCCCATTTTGAAATCGCTTGTCTTGACACGTTTAACTTTTCAGCCAACTGTTCTTGTGAAAGCCCATTTACTTTACGAAGCCGTTGAAGTTTCTCACTAAACGTCATATATGAAATACCTCCTTGTTCGCTTTACCTGTAAATAATTGTACTTAAAATTGCAGCTTATCGCAACCGTCCGATATAGTCATTTCCGCAATTATGCGTGGCATTTCGCTACTACTGTATATTTTGTTGTAAAATCTATTTATTCTATTATGGAAAACAGACGGTCAGTGTCCTTAGGGTTGAACTACCTATATAAATATCGGAGGTGTTGACAATGAAACGATCCCTTGCTTATATCACCGCTGCGTGGCGCGGTGATCCTGCGGTGGATATGGAGCAGGCGGCGCATTACTGCCGTGTGGTCTACGATGCGGGCTATTCCCCCATCTGCCCCATGCTCTATCTGCCGCTGTTCCTCAATGACGCGGTGCCGGAGGAGCACAAGAACGGCATCGACATGGGCCGCGATCTGCTCCGGCGCTCCCGTGTGCTGGTGGTATGCGGCCATTCCGTGACCGAGGCCATGAAAAATGATATTGCCGTGGCCCAGCGCCTGGGGATCACCGCGACTACCCTTGAGGGCATCCTGACCGTCAAGGGCCAGGGGCGGTGCTGATGGCGTCCCTGTTTGAAGCCTACATCACCAACCTGGGAAAGTACAACGAGGGTGAGCTGGTTGGCGAAACGCTGAAATTCCCCACAACTACCGAAGAAGTACAGGCCCTTTTGAAGCGAATTGGTGTGGACGGGGTACGTTATGAGGAATTTTTCATAACCAGCTTTGACGGTGATGTGCTGGGGCTCTACGACTATCTCACGGAATATGAAAACCTGGACGAACTCAATCATCTGGCCTGCCTGCTCTCCGAGCTGGATCAGGGCGAACTGGAGAAATTTGAGGCCGTCATTGATAGCGGCGAACATACGTCCAGCGTGGCCGATCTCATCAATTTGGCGCAAAACCTGGATTGCTACGAGTTTTATCCTGGTGTCGAGGACGATGAAACCCTGGGCCGCATCTATGTGGAGGACATGGAGGCCATTGACGTGCCGGAACACCTGCTGAATTATTTTGACTATGAGGCATACGGGCGGGATATTCGGCTTGAAGAGGACGGCCACTTTGCCCCTGGAGGCTATGTTTTGAACAACGGCGGTCAATTCATCGAGCACTACCACGGGATCGAGGACATTCCCGACGAGCACAAAGTCTTTGCCTTTCCGCAGCTCACGGTGCGGGAACAGATGGCAGCCTATAAAGAAATTATTGACGGTTCCTCCCTGGAGGGCTATCGGAAGATTGCCGCAAAGGAACACGAGGAACGATAACGGCACTTCTGGACACTTTGTCCAGAGGTGCTTTTTTCATGGAAAGGAGGGATACGGCTGATTGACGAGGATGTTTCCAGACGTACCATAGCAGTTTCGATCAAGGCGACAAAGCTCACGGGCCGGGTGCTTGCCCAGGCGTGTCTGGCGGTGGGCCGGAAGATCAAGAAAACGTACCGGGCCCGCCAGACACCCCACGGAAAACAGACGGTGCGCCAGCTCATGGGCCACGGGGCCGCCACGAACAGCATCGAGGTGGAGTCCCCAAAGGACTTTGACCGGGTGGCCCGGAAATGGAATGTGGACTATGCCTTTTATAAAACCGGGCCGGACAAGTACCTGCTGTTTTTCAAAAGTGGGCAGGCCGATGCCATCACCGCTTGTTTTTCGGAATATTCCCGGCGTGTGATGAAGCGTTCCAAGTCCCGGCGCGTCCCGATCCGGGAACAGCTCAAACGGGCCGCCGCTGAACTGGCCCGCCAGCCGTCCCACAAGAAAGAACGTGCAAGGGAGGCGGTGCATGAGGACAGATAGCGTCAAGAAATATGTGATACCCAACATCCCGTACCTGTTTATTCTGTGGGCCTGCCTAAAGCTGGGGACGGCCTACCGCCTGGCTCCCGGAGCGGACTTTGCTCACAAGCTGATGGGCCTGGGCCAGAGCATCGGCCCGGCCTTTGCCGACTTTGCGCCGGGGCTCCATCCCCTTGACTGGCTCATCGGCATTGTGGGTGCGGTGGGCTTCCGCCTGCTGATCTACTTCAAAAGCAAGAACGCAAAGAAATTTAGGCGGGATGAAGAATACGGGTCGGCCCGCTGGGGCACCGAAAAAGACATCAAGCCCTTTGTCGATCCGAAGTTTGAAAACAACGTCATTTTGACAAAGACGGAGTTTCTCACCATGAATACCCGGCCCAAAAATCCTGCCAACGCCCGCAACCTCAACGCCTGTATCATCGGCTCGTCCGGCTCCGGCAAAACCCGTTTCTGGCTCACGCCCCAGCTGCTCCAGGCGCACAGCTCTTATGTGTGCGTCGATCCGAAAGGCGGGGTGCTCTCCCAGGTGGGGGCTTTTCTGCAACGCCGGGGGTATCAGATCAAAGTGTTTAACAGCATAGATTTTTCAAAATCCATGCACTATAATCCGCTGTCCTACATCCACAACGAGGCGGACATCCTCAAATTCGTGGACACCCTCATAGCCAACACCAAAGGCGAAGGCAAGGAGGGCGATCCATTTTGGACGAAAGCGGAAACGCTTTTGTACTGCGCCCTGATTGCCTATATCATTTTCGAGGCCCCAGCCGAGGATCGGAACATCAATACCCTGGTGGATATGATTTCCGGCATGGACGTGAAAGAGGATGACGAGTCCTATATGAACGCGGTGGACTATATGTTTAAGGGCCTGGAAAAGCGCAAGCCGGATTGTTTTGCCGTGAAGCAGTACAAGAAATATAAGCTGGCAAGCGGCAAGACCGCGAAAAGCATTTTGATTTCCTGCGGCTCCCGGCTGGCCCCCTTTGACATCCCCCAGCTCCGGGAGATCATGAGCTATGACGAGCTGGAGCTTGACCGCATCGGGGATCGGAAAACGGCGGTTTTCTTCACGATTTCCGACACAACCCCCACTTATAACTTCATTGTTGCCCTGGCCTTTTCGCAGATGTTCAATCTCCTGTGTGAACGGGCGGACAATGTGCATGGGGGCCGCCTGCCCCATCATGTGCGGGTGCTGTGGGACGAGGCGGCCAACACGGGCCAGGTGCCCTCGCTGGAGAAGCTGGTGGCCGTCATCCGTTCCCGTGAGGTAAGCCTGTGCCTGTTCTACCAGCAGTACGCCCAATGCAAGGCCATATACAAGGACAACGCCGAAACGATCCTGGGAAACATGGACAGCGTAATTTTTCTGGGCGGGCGGGAAAGCTCCACCATCAAGGAGATTTCCGAGAACTGGCTGGGAAAGGCCACGATCTCCATGCAGACCGAGGGCCGCTCCCGTGGGCAGTCGGAAAGCTACAACCAAAACACCCAGCGGCTGGGCCGGGAGCTGATGACCCCCAGCGAGCTGGCTACCATGCCGGGCGATAAGTGCATTTTGCAGCTGCGGGGCCTGCCCCCGTTCTTTTCGCCCAAATACGATTTGAAGCAGCACCCGAACTACAAATATACATCGGAGGCTGACAAACAAAAAAACGCCTTTGACCTTGATAAGCTCATCAACCGCCGCAGGCGGCCTGGGCTGAACGAGGCTTGTGAGGTGTACGAGGTAGACGTATCGGACACAGGGCCCGTAAGCGAGGACGAGGACATCCTCAACTACGATGATGTGGACGATCCGGATGCCTATGTATAAAGCACTTCTGGACAAAGTGTCCAGAGGTCGTAACCTGCCGCCTGTATGGGCGGCTTTTTTCATGGCCGGGGAAAACCCCGGAGAAATGGAGGCTATATGCAGTTCTTTTCTTCCGCTATTGATACTTTGCAGACCCTTGTTGTGGCTCTCGGCGCTGGCCTGGGCGTGTGGGGCGTTGTCAACCTGCTGGAGGGCTACGGCTCGGACAACCCTGGCTCCAAAAGCCAGGGTATGAAGCAGCTCATGGCGGGCGGCGGCATCATCCTGCTGGGCACCACCTTGATCCCTCTGCTGAGCGGCCTGTTCTAAGGTAACGGCCTATGGATTTTCTCACCGACTGGCTCACGGACTGGCTCAAAGAGCTGTTGATTGGCGGGATCATGGGGAACCTGGAGGGGCTCTTTGATTACGTCAATACCCAAGTCGGAGAGATCGCGGTACAGGTGGGGACTACCCCGGCGGCGTGGAACGCCGGGGTATTTTCCCTCATCCGCCAGCTTTCCGAAACGGTGATTTTACCGATTGCCGGGCTGGTACTGACCTTTGTTGCCACCTATGAGCTTATTCAGATGCTTTTGGAAAAGAACAATATGCACGAGTTTGACGTGGCGAATATCTACAAATGGATGTTCAAAACGGCTTGTGCCATCTTCATTCTCTCAAATACCTTTGATATTGTGATGGCCGTTTTTGACGTGTCGCAGACGGTGATCGCCCAGGCGGGCGGCCTGATCCAGGGCTCCACGGACATCACGCCGGATATGATGACGGAGCTGGAAACCACCCTGGAGGGGATGGATTTAGGGCCGCTTTTGGGCCTGTGGCTCCAGTCCTCTATTATTGGCGTTACCATGTGGGCGCTGGGCATCGTCATTTTTGTTTTGGTGTATGGCAGAATGTTGGAAATTTATTTGCTTACCAGTTTGGCCCCCATCCCTATGGCAACGATCTCCCACCGGGAAGTGGGACAGATCGGGCAGAACTATCTGCGCTCCCTGTTTGCCGTAGGCTTCCAGGGGCTGCTCATTCTGGTGTGTGTTGCGATTTATGCGGTGCTGATCCAGGGAATTGCCACGGGCGGAGATCCCATCGGGGCGATATGGGGCACCGTGGGCTATACGGTTTTGCTCTGCTTCATGCTGTTCAAAACCGGGACGATTGCACGAAGTATCTTTAGCGCACATTGAGAAAGGGGTGTTATATGCCGAGAAGATATGGGCCCGACGGGTCGCGCCTGTGGAACGGGAAAGCGCCGGAGGACTTCAACCAGGCCGATGTTTACCGCTTTATGGCGGAAACAGAGTCCGTTTTGCAAAAGCAGGAATTGCTGGGCGGCAGGGATGACGCGAAGAAGATTGCCCAGCAGTTAGCCGAGGGGCGGGCGCAGGCCGCCCGTGAAAACGCCGCCCGCCCCGCCCCGGCAAAGGGTAAGGAGGCCAGGGATGACCGATAAGGGCACCTCTGGACAAAGTGTCCAGAAGTCCCCGGAGCTCCCGGAGGGCCTGTTTCTTATGGATGGCATCGAGGGCCTGCGCTCCCTGCCCCGTCATTCTGTGGATATGCTCTTGACCGATCCGCCTTACGGCACTACCCGGAACTTTTGGGATGTGCCCCTGCCGCTCCCGGAGCTGTGGGAGGCGGTCAAGTGGGCGGTTAAGCCGGATGGCGCTGTACTGTTCTTTGCACAATGCCCCTATGACAAGGTGCTGGGGGCATCCAACCTGTCCATGCTCCGCTATGAGTGGGTATGGTACAAAAGCCGCTGCACAGGCTTTCTCAACGCCCGCCGCGCTCCGCTGAAAAAGACGGAAAACATCCTGGTGTTCTATCAGAAGCTCCCCCTCTACAACCCGCAGTTTGAACAGGGCAAGCCCTACAAGCGGAGTCTGACGAACAACGGGGACAGCCCGAACTATGGAAAATTCGTCCGTACCACGGGCGGCTCGGAGGACGGCCTGCGCTTTCCGGGGAATGTGCTCACGTTCCCCACCGTCCAGCGCACCGTCCACCCCACGCAGAAGCCGGTGGCCCTGTGCGAGTATTTCATCAAAACCTACACCCGGCCCGGCGAGGTGGTGGCGGACATCTGCGCTGGCTCCGGCACAACTGCCGTAGCCGCGCTGAACACAGGCCGACGCTTCGTCTGCTTTGAAACCGCCCCGGCCTTTTACGGCCCCGCCACGGAGCGCATCCGGCGGGCGCGGGAGGCTGTGGCATCTGGCGGGAAAGGAGAATGATGACAGGAACCTACGAAATTATTTACGCCGATCCCCCGTGGCGCTACTCCGCAAAGAAAGTGCAGGGGGCGGCAGAAAACCATTACCCCACCATGAGCATTGATGAATTGTGCGCGCTGCCTGTGGCCGAGCTTGCGGCCAAGGACAGCGCCCTTTTCATGTGGGCCACGTTCCCACAGCTCCCGGAGGCCCTGCGGCTCATCCGTGCGTGGGGCTTCACCTATAAAAGCGTCGCTTTTGTCTGGCTCAAAAAGAACAAAAAGGCGGATAGCTGGTTTTATGGGCTGGGCTTCTGGACGCGGGCCAACGCCGAGATCTGCCTGCTGGCGACCAAGGGACACCCCAAGCGGCAGGCCGCCGACATCCACCAGTTTATCATTTCCCCCATCGAGGCCCACAGCAAAAAGCCGGACGAAACGCGGGACAAGATTGTTGCCCTCATGGGCGACAGGCCCCGTGTGGAGCTGTTCGCACGGCAGACCCCTCCCGGCTGGGACGTGTGGGGCAACGAGGTGGAGCCGACAGCGGGCCTCTGGTCACGGTGGCCAGAAGATAGCGGAAAGGAGGACGTTTCTTGCCCTATGTGAATGTTCCCAACGATCTTTCCAAGATCAAGACGAAAATTGCCTTTAACCTCACCCGCCGCCAGCTTATCTGCTTCGGCGGCGCGGCTGCCGTGGGCATCCCCGTGTATCTGCTGACCCGTCACGCGCTGGGCGGCACCGGGGCGATGTTCCTGATGATCGCGATCATGCTCCCAGCCTTTTTCATGGCGATGTATGAGCGGGATGGCCTGCCCTTTGAAAAGGTGGCCCGGAATATCATCCGGGCCAAGTTCCTGCGGCCCGGTGTGAGGCCCTATCAGACGCAGAATATCTACGCCCCGTTTGCGGGAAAGGAGGTCACACTTGAGCAAAAGCCCCAAGAAGTCAAAAAGCCTGACGCGGGCCGGTAATCGTCCGGCGACCATATCGGCCCAGCAGACCATTCCCTATGTGCGGATGCTGCCAGACGGCATTTGTCAGATCCCCGGCGGTGTCTACACAAAAACGCTGGAATATGAGGACATCAACTATTCCGTTGCGTCCGCCGAGGATCAGACGGCCATTTTCGGCGGCTGGAGTTCGTGGCTGAATTATTTTGACAGTTCGCTGCCGTTCCAGCTTTCCTTTGTCAACCGCCGCAGCCGCTCCGGGAGCCGCTACAAGGTGAATATCTCCGAGGCGGATGACCGCTTCAACAGCGTCCGCACGGAATACACGGGGATGCTGAAAAACCAGATCGCCAAAAGCAACAACGGTATCGAACGGGCCAAGTACGTCACCTTTTGCATCCCCGCTGAAAATGTGGCCGCCGCCCGGCCCCGTCTGGAACGTGTAGAGGCGGACGTGATCGGCAACTTTAAGCGGCTGGGGGTACAGAGCCAACCCCTTGACGGGCGGGAGCGTCTGGCCCTGCTGCACGGCCAGCTTCACCCCGGCAGCCGGGAGCCGTTCCGCTTCAAGTGGGCGGACATCGCCCATACGGGCATGGGAACGAAAGACTTTATCGTGCCGGACAGCTTTGACTTCCGGCAGAGCCGCTCGTTCCGCGTGGGCCAGACATGGGGCGCGGCGTCCTATTTGCAGATCATGGCGTCGGAGCTGTCGGACAAGCTGCTGCTGGAGATTTTGGAGCTGGACGCCGAGTTGACCGTCACCATGCACATTCAGACGGTGGATCAGGTCAAGGCCATCAAAACGGTCAAGGGTAAAATCTCCGACATCGACAAGATGAAAGTGGAGGAGCAGCGCAAGGCCACCCGCGCCGGATATGACCCTGACATTCTCCCGCCCGATCTCGTCACCTTTTCCAAGGATGCCGCTGAGCTGCTGGCCGACCTGCAAAGCCGCAACGAGAGAATGTTCCTCTTGACGTTCCTGATCGTCAACACCGCCCCCACGCGGGAGCGGCTGGAAAACGACATTTTCACCGTGAACGGCATCGCGCAGAAATATAACTGTGCCGTCAAGCGGCTGGACTGGCAGCAGGAGCAGGGCTATATGTCCTCGCTGGCCCTCGGCTACAACGGCATTGAAATTCAGCGCGGCATGACTACCAGCTCCACGGCCATCTTCGTTCCCTTTATGACGCGGGAGCTTCGTATGGATGGCCCGTCCCTCTACTACGGCATGAACGCCCTTTCCCATAACGTCATCATGGCTGACCGCAAAAAGCTGAAATCCGCCAACGGTCTTTACCTCGGCTCCACGGGCAGCGGCAAGAGCTTTGCCGCCAAGCGCGAGTTGCTGAATGTCTTTCTTGCCATTCCGCAGGATCGCATCATCGTCGTTGATCCGATGGGCGAATATGCCCCGCTGGTGGAGCGGCTGGGCGGTCAGGTCATCGAGATCGCGCCGGACAGCCCCAACCACATTTCCCCGATGGATGTCCAGTTGGACATGGGCGGTGGGGACAGCCCCCTGTCCCTGAAAGCGGATTTTCTGCTGTCGCTGTGTGAGCTGGTGGTGGGAGGCCGGGACGGTTTGCAGCCTATCGAGAAAACCGTCATTGACCGTTGTGTGCGGCAGGTGTACCGGGAAATGGCGCTGGGGCTGGAAACAGCCAAAACGCCGCTGCTCCAAGATTTGTATGAGGAGCTGCTGCGCCAGCCGGAGCCGGAGGCCAAGCGGATCGCCACGGCGCTGGAGCTTTACTGCACAGGCTCCCTCAACCTCTTTAACCATCCTACCAACGTCAACCTCAATTCCCGCGTGGTTTGCTTTGTGCTGAAAGGCATGGGCGAAAATCTCCGCAAGATCGCCATGCACATCACCAACGATTTTGTCACCTCTGCGGTGGGAACCAACTTCAAAAACGGTGTGGCGACATGGTGCTATTTTGACGAGTTCCATATTCTGCTCCGCGATCCGCTGACCGCCAGCTATTTCGTAACCGTCTGGAAGATGCTCCGCAAACAGGGCTGTGTCCCCTCGGCCCTGACGCAGAATGTGAAAGACCTGCTGGCCAGCCGGGAGATTGAGAACATTCTGGACAACACAGATTTTATGATCCTGCTGTCGCAGGCGCAGAGTGACCGCGCCATTCTTGCCAAGCAGATCGGCATTTCAGAGCACCAGCTATCGTATATCACGCAGTCCAACTCCGGCGAGGGTCTGCTGTTCTATGGCAGCGTCACCATCCCGTTTGTTGACCGCTTCCCCCGTGGCGAGATCTACGACCTGCTGACCACCAAGCCGGAGGACGCTGCCAATGGAAAACAGGCAGAATAAGCCGCCCGAGGGCGGGGCTGCTTTTGGTCACGCTGGCCAGAAGTTCCATACCGACAGCGAACAGGCCAAGCTCCACAAGTCCAAGCTCCGCATGGAGAGCCGGGAGGAACGGCTGAACAAGGCCCGTGAAAGGCTGGCAAAGCAGAAGCCGCCGAAAAAGCCCGGCCCCATCAAGCGGATCGCACGGATCGCCGGACACGAAACCCACGCTTTTCTGCACGGAAAGGTGTATCAGGAGGAGCGCGACAATGTAGGCGTGGAGGGCGGTCATTTTGTGGAGCGTTCCGGCGAGGCCGCGCTGCACTATGGGCGGCACAAGGTACGCAGGGCCATCCGGGAGCACCCGGCCAAGGCTGCCGCCCGTGCGGAGTCCCGGTACATCAAGGCCACGGCGGACTACCATTCCCGCAAGTTCGCACAGGAGCAGCCGGAGGCGCAAAGCGCCGCCGCCCGGTTATGGCACCGCCACAAGCTGAAACGGGAGTACCAGCGCAAGGCGCGGGAAACCGCCAAGCAGACCGCCAAGGCCGCCGAACAAACCGCGTCGGCCATGGAGCGGTTTGTCCGGGAAGCGGCAGCGTTCGTCAAGCGGCATCCCGTGGGGACGCTGCTTGCGCTGGGCTGCCTGCTGGTGGTGCTGACCCTGCAATCGTGTATGTCCTCGATGGTGTCCGTGGGAAACAGCACCCTTGCGGCCATCGCCGCCAGCACCTATAAGGCGGAGGACGCGGATATGCTGGGAGCTGAGGCCGCCTACTGCGCTCTGGAGGACGAGCTGCAACGCTGCCTCGACACCTACACCCGCACCCACGATTACGACGAATACCATTTTGACCTCGACACCATTGAACACGATCCCTATGTACTGATCTCCATGATCTCCGCACTCCATGAGGGCGCGTGGACGCTGGACGAGGTGCGCGGGACGCTGCAAGACCTCTTTGACCGCCAGTACATTTTGACCGAGGATGTGGAGGTGCGCTACCGTACCGTTACCCGGACGGACAGCGAGGGCAACGACTATGAGGTGGAGGTGCCGTACAACTATTACATCTGCTATGTCACGCTGGAAAACTTCAACCTTTCCCACGTCCCGGTTTACATGATGTCCGAGGAGCAGCTTTCCATGTATGCCCTGTATATGTCCACGCTGGGAAACCGGCCTGATCTGTTCCCCTCGTCCGGCTATATCGGGAAATACATCACCAACCGCCCGCCGGAGCATGAAGTCCCGGAGTCCTATCTGGATGATGAAACCTTTGCCGCCATTCTGAAAGAAGCGGAAAAGTATCTCGGCTTTCCCTATGTGTGGGGCGGCAGCAGCCCTTCTACCTCCTTTGATTGCAGCGGCTTTGTCAGCTATGTCCTGACCAACAGCGGCCTGTGCGATACCGGGCGGCTGGGGGCGCAGGGTCTCTACAACATTTCCACGCCGGTGTCCGAGCCGCGGCCGGGGGATCTGGTGTTCTTTGTGGGCACCTACGACACGCCGGGGGTCAGCCATGTGGGCTTTTATGTGGGGGACGGGATGCTCCTGCACTGCGGCGAT
>ENA-OPBW01001210-OPBW01001210.1-human-gut-metagenome-genome-assembly--contig:-NODE-1210-length-14338-cov-7.383813_pt1 | contig 14338 bp, 15 predicted proteins | sample MGYA00241070_ERZ501456 | MGnify/ENA primary metagenome ERZ501456 (study PRJEB25962, sample SAMEA2042624) | human gut metagenome | biome: human gut; feature: human-associated habitat; material: faeces...
CACACATAATAAGGGGAAGGCTGACCCTCTTCTCCACGTCCAGTAAACGGACCGGGGGACCGCCGTCAAGCCATCTACTCCCCTAATTATATGCAATAAGTGCAGTGGATAGGAGTGACCTATCTACTACACTTCTATTGTACTAGGTGGGCCGTATACCAGTTGGTATAGAAGTGATTCATGATAATGACATAAGTCTTAGTGTACGGGTCGGATGAGTTGCATTTCCTCAGCCGTAGGTATATAAGTTCAAGACAAATTAGAACTGATTTCTTATATTTCACATCGCAGAACTGTCCCCGGAGGGGAAAGTGCCCAGCCTATCACTTTTCTGTTGCTGGGAGAAAGAGTTGCATTTTCTAAGAAGGCGAAGCATCATCGCCTATGGTTTTCAGATAACACAGGCCTATATTTATGTCAGATAATCCTCCAATGGAATATTCCAATAGAAAAAGGGCTGTGACAAAATGTTTGCACACTTTGTCACAGCCCTCATTTGTTTTTTACTTCGTCTCTTTTGCTTCTGTTTCTTTCTTGGCCGGTTCTTCCTTGGCGGTTTCTTCCGGCGCTTTTTCCTTTGCGTCGCTGGTAGCAATGCCTTTCTTTCTGGCAGCTTCCAATGTATCGGTTCTGGTGCCGTCCTTGAGTTCGACTTCTTCGCCGTGGAAGTCTTCGCCTGTCAGTTCGTCAGCGCGGCCGCCCATTTCGGTGCCCTTCTGGCGGAGCTGCTTGATGCCTTCTTCGAAGTCCATTTCCGGATGTTCCTTGAAGTAGCCCTGTTCACGGAGTTTCTTTTCCATGCCTTTATAGGTAAAGGTGACGACTTCTTCCTGCGGGATGCGGATCTGGCCGGGCATTCTCTTTTCGAATTCCTTCCAGAATTCTTCAGAGGCTTTCATGAGGACGCGGCCGACTTTCTGGGTGCTTCCGATATCGTAGAGGAGGGACCAGATCGGACGGTTGTCCATCTTTGCGTATTCATGGAATGTATAGCGGTAGGTGACCGGCTTCATGAGCTGGTTCTTGAAGTGGTGCACGCCGTAGATTTCATCATAAGGAATGATGATTTCCTTCTTGTGGCCTACGCCGGTCTTCAGCATGTAGAGCCCATCATCTTCCAGGCGGTAAACGGTCTTGGTGAGGACGGTATCGAGCAACCACCAGAGGATGGCAATCTGTATGCCGATATCAATGACAGGAACGCGGCCGTGGACGATGCCCCAGTAGCCGGTCCAGCATACGTAGGCTGCCCAGAGGATGAATCCTAACACTGCAGGAATCATATAGGGTTTGTAAAAATAGGAATGGTCGACGAAATCTTTCGGGGATCCAGTCTGTGTGATCTTATTTGCCATGCTTCATACTCCTTTTGAGCAGCAATAAAGGGAAATCAATGCATTGATTATAACATACGGACATCTGCAGAAGCGGGAAGCCCGCATGCATCCGTCTTATCCATCATCCATTAAACGTCCAGGAAAGGGGCGGAATGCCAAGTGCCCAGAGGCCTGCTCCGACGGCATAGACGATGATGCCGATGATGAAGAAGCGCAGGCCTACCATGAGGACGCCTTTCGTGATGACAAGGATATTATGGAAATTCGGATCCATGAAGGTGTAGGGATAGAGATGGCTCTTCCCGTGGAGAACGATCGTCAGCCATGCCCTGAAGTAGACGAAGACGACATAGAGTGCAGGGTAAACCATCCATGTGATCATGGTGTACCAGTGCATTTCGCGCTTGTCTACGAAGAGAATGTAGTCGATCATCATCAGGATCGGAATGATGTAATGGAATATGTAGTTGTAAAAGGAAAAGTGTTCGTAGCTGATGTCGTTCAGCTTGTGGGTCCTTATGGCGCCCGGCCGCACGATGAGATGGTACATGAGCGACAGTGTCCCAAGGCTCGCTGCGACAGCGTAGCGGAAGTCGGCGGTATAAAGAACCGGCATGTCCACTTTCATGAGCGTCGCGCCCAGCCAGAGTACGAACAGGGTAAATGTGGAAAATGTGTAGTACTGGATTCTTGACCAAAAAACAAAAGGCGTCAGGACCTTATGCTTCATCAGGAGGATCAGCCCTATGATCAGAAGGACGAAGATCACCCAGCGGTAAATTAAAGCGACCGGCATATGCACCTCGAAAGGAAAGACTAGCGGGAACTTTCATCCCGGATCAGCATTTGGAAAATGCTTATTTCTTGTTTCTCTTTCCTCTTCTAGACTGCTTATGGCGGGCTTCAGCGCGAAGACGGCGGACTTCTTCCTTCTCACGGATCTGGTCCTCTTCCTCCTGCCTGATTTTCTTCTTCTGGTGGTAGTTGTAAATATTCATAGCCAGACAGAGAAGGATCATAACGGCAATGGCAACGGTTCTTACGTTCACACCATTTACCATAATGTTCCAAATGGCGAAAGCGACAGCTACGCCAAATAAAAGTCCACGTGCTTTCATCCTTGTGATTTCTCCTTTGCGCGGGAAGGCCGCGTTAATCTTGTAAAAAACGTTAAAAGCATATCGCTCTTATTTTAATAGTTTTTGTTCATGATAGCAATACAAATAAAAAATATATTCTATATGTCCATGAAAAAAGATCTCTGCCCGTTTTCAAAGAAAAAGGCGTTTTTAAGCCGGCATCTTTTTGAACGAGTAATCAGTCGTTTCTTTTCCGCCCTTGCGTAAGAGGGGCTTTTTCAAGCGAAATTGAGCGAAATATCTTCCGGGCAATAAAAAAAGATGCCTGAGCCCGATGACCCAGACATCTTTCATGATTGGAAATTTCCTTACTCAGGAGTTCTTGATGCCCCCATGCAGTTCCATGCTGCGTGCTTTGCAGGCCGGACATTCTCCGTCCCCGCCTCCGCAGCAGCTTCCTCCGCCGAATGTCACCTTGTAAATATGGCGGCATGCCAGGACGAAGAGGATGGCGATGGCAGCAATGACTAAGTAAACGCCAATGCTCAATGAAATCACCCTTTCTGAAATAATGGTGCTTACGCCTTCACGCCGGCTCCTTCCAGAATTTCTTCCTTCTTCTTGGGAGCAGGACGGACGATCATCCAGAGAGCTGCCAGGCTGACGACGATGGCAAGGACTTGTCCAATGCCGAAAGCGGCGCCGTAGAAGAGCCAGCTTCCGATGTTGTAAGCGACGAATGCCATGCCGTATCCGAGCATGATCTGGAATCCGATGGCAAGAGCTGCCCATTTCCTGTCGCCCATTTCACGGGCAATCGTAGCCATAGCAACGACGCACGGCGGGTCGAACAGGTTCAGGATCATGAAGGAGAAAGCGGCAATCGGTGTGAACATGCCGGCAATGCCAGCCATGAGTTCCATGTCTTCTGCATCAGCAGCGACGCCGTTCAGGACAGCAAGGGTGCCGATAGCGTTTTCCTTTGCCATTTCAGCGGAAATGACAGCGACGGCGCCTTTCCAGTCGCCCAGACCGACCGGTGCGAAGATCCAGGAAATAGCTCCGCCGAAGGCTGCGAGCATGGAGTCTTCAATATCGACCATTTCCATGGACGCATTGAATGCGGAGAAGAACCAGATGATGACGCAGGCTGCAAAAATGATGGTGCCTGCCTTGATGATGAAGCCTTTCGCTCTGTCCCACATATGACGGATGACGCCCTTCATAGCCGGAATATGGTATGCCGGAAGTTCCATGACGAAAGGTGCCGGATCGCCGGCAAAGGCAGAGGTCTTCTTCAGAGCAATGCCCGCCAGAACGATGACGGCAATGCCCAGGAAGTACATAGCCGGAGCCATGAGTACCGAGTCTGGGAAGAAGGTGGACGTGATCATGGAAATGATGACAGCCTTCGCGGAGCACGGGATGAAGGTGCAGAGCATGATGGTCATGCGGCGGTCACGCTGATCTTCGATCGTACGTGTCGCCATGACAGCCGGCACGCCGCAGCCGCTTCCGACCAGGATCGGAATGAAGGACTTGCCGGACAGGCCGAATTTGCGGAAAATGCGGTCCATGATGAATGCGACGCGCGCCATGTATCCGGAGTCTTCCAGGAGTGCCAGGAAGAAGAAAATAAGAACGATCTGCGGCACGAAGCCAAGGACGGTGCCCACGCCGCCGATGATGCCGTCGACGACAAGGCTTTCCAGCCAGTCAGGAGCGGCAATGGCTTCCATGAGGCCGGCAGCTGCATCATTGACATATTCGCCGAAGAATACGTCATTCGTCCAGTTGGTAGCCCATGTGCCGATGGTCGTGACGGAAATGTAGTACACAAACGTCATGATGGCGAAGAAAATCGGAAGAGCAGGGCCAGAATGCGGTTCGTCACGATGCGGTCGATCTTGTCGGAGACCGTCATCGCATGGCCGTCATGCTTCTTCGTCAGGACGCTGGAAATGATGCGTCCGATATAGGAGTAACGCTGGTTGATGATGATGGATTCGGAATCATCGTCCATTTCATCTTCGCAGTCCTTGATGTGCGTATCAAGGTGAGCGAGAGTCTTAGGATCGAGCTGCAGTGCATCGGTCGCATCATGGTCTCTTTCAAATACCTTGATGGCATACCAACGGACGAATTCCTTGTCCACTTTGTCATGGATGGATTCTTCAATGTGCGCAATGGCGTGTTCTACGCTTCCGGTGAATACGGAAGGCAGGCAGTGCTTCCTGCCGCTCTTGGCAGCCTCGATGGCTCTTTCAGCAGCTTCCTTGCAGCCCTTGCCCTGCAGCGCGGAGATTTCCACGACTTCGCAGCCCAGTTCCTCGCCCATCTTCTTGATGTCGATCTTGTCCCCGCTCTTCTTGACGAGGTCCATCATGTTGACTGCCATGACGACCGGCAGTCCGATTTCAATCAGCTGTGTGGAGAGGTACAGGTTTCTTTCCAGATTTGTACCATCGATGATATTCAGAATCACGTCAGGCTGTTCGTTGACAAGGTAATTTCTTGCTACCTTTTCTTCCAGTGTATACGGGGACAAAGAATAGATCCCCGGAAGATCCTGGATAATGACATCCTTGTGTCCTTTAAGGATGCCGTCCTTCTTTTCTACGGTGACGCCGGCCCAGTTTCCCACATACTGGTTGCTGCCGGTCAATTCATTAAACAGTGTCGTCTTGCCGCAGTTCGGATTGCCCGCAAGGGCGATTCTGATTGACATTCTGACTCCTTTCCTACCTTAAGGAAATAAATATATGAGAAAATTACTCTTCCACTTCAATGACTTCCGCTTCACTCTTGCGGATGGAAAGTTCGTAGCCGCGGACGGTCAGTTCGATCGGATCGCCCAGTGGTGCTACCTTACGGACAAAGACATCGACTCCCTTTGTGATGCCCATGTCCATGATGCGGCGGCGCGTCGGTCCGTTGCCGCCGATCTTCTTGACCTTGGCGGTCTCCCCGACTGCCACTTCCTTCAATGTTTTCATAGCTGCTCCCTTCCTCCTTTAAAAGAAAATTCTCTGCGCCATGGACTTGTCGAGAGCAATGCGGCTCCCTTTGACCTGTACGATCAGGTTGCCTGCCATGTGGCTGACAATCAAAACTTCTGCGTCCATCACAAATCCGAGCTCAGCCAGATGCTGGCGGACGTCGTCTTTCCCTGAAATGCGGCGTATCGTCACAGTCTCGCCTTCCTTGGCAAATATGAGAGGCATCATTTATATCACCTCGATGCTTTCTTAAAAAGGAATTTCTTTCCGGCTCCGCGAAGGCGCCGGCCAATCACCCCATCGTTGATTATGTCATAATCTTAATGCACGTATTCAAAATTAGTCAATATCTCAAAATAATTTTTATTAGGTCGTCCTTTTCATTATTTTTCTGTATCCCGTTTATTGTTAAGGAAATTAGAAAATAAAGTAGGTTGAAACTTTAAATTTCATATCCAATATAATTAAATTCTTACTCACTTAATTTAATTTTTTCGATATTCGTTCTTTTTATATCTAGCTTCCTAAATATAGCAGGCTCCCAAAAGTGCCTTATGATGGGATAAATCCCGGGATTTCCGATATTTTCTCTCTTCCATGATGCTGCGTCCGGTTTGGGACAGGCGTCCAAAATCCGCAATAAATGTTTAGGTATCCCCTTTAGAATACGCGCTTGCATACCATGAGAAAGTACTCGCCGCCCGCATGAGAAACGGCCTTTCCGCTTTCCCTTCCGCGGGGAGTTCCTGGTTTCTGATGCTGGAAACGGGGGATTTCTGCAATAGAAAAAAGGGCTGTACCAAAATGATTACACATTTTGGCACGGCCCCTTTTGTGTGGGTATATCCAATTAGAGAATTAGCTGATATAAGCGGATTGAGGGAGATGAAAACCATAAAACCGGACTTCGTCCGTGGAAATCAACCCTATCCACCGCGAAGCGGTCCCCCTTCCCCGTCTGGGAAGGCAAGCCTGGTGGTACCCTGATTCTGCTGCTTTATTATTTCTATTTTATTCCACTATTCTTATTTCCTGTGGTAGGTGATGAAGCGGTGCGGGATGTTTCCTTCGCCTTCTGTTTCTTCGGTGACGACCCAGTCTTCGGGACGGATCTCAGGGAAGAAGGCATCGCCGTCGAAGGGTTTCTCTACTTCTGTGATGTAGAGGGCGCCTGCGTACGGGAGGAGGGCTTTGTACATGTGCTCGCCGCCGATGACGAAGTTTTCTCCTTCGGGGAGGGATTCCATGAGGGATTTCACGTCGTGGAAGAGGAGAACGCCTTCGGGCGCTTTATAGTCCTTATTTCCTGTGAGGACGTAGTGAACGCGGCCGGGAAGGACGCCCGGGAGGCTTTCGAAGGTCTTCCTTCCCATGATAATCGGATGGCCCATCGTCAGTTTCTTGAACCGCTTGAGGTCGTCGGAGAGGTGCCAGAGAAGGGCATTGTCCTTTCCGATGGCGTTATTGGATGCTTTGGCAACGATGATGGAGAGGCTCATACGGACACCTCCATGGCAATCTTGTCGTGATGCTTGTAGTTTTTAAGGACGATGTCTTCCGGCTTGAAGTCGTAGAAGTTCTTGATGTCAGGATTCAGGACGAGCTTCGGCGCATCGTAAGCCTGCGGCAGGCGGGAGAGCTGGAGGAGAAGCTGTTCCTTATGGTTTTCGTAAACATGGGCGTTGTTGATGACGTGGGTGAAAAGGCCCGGACGGAGTCCGCTCACCTGCGCGATCATGCAGACGAGGGCTGCGTACTGCGCCATGTTGAAAGGCACGCCGAGTCCCATGTCGCCGCTTCTCTGCACGAGCATGCAGTTCAGGCGACCGTCAGCGGAGACGTCCCACATGGTGAGGAAGGCGCAGGGATAGAGCGCCATGTCCGGCAGATCCTGGACGTTCCAGAGGTCGACGACCATGCGGCGGCTCTGCGGATCCTTCTTCAGCGTTTCAAGGAGCGTGTCCACCTGATGGTACTTGCCCAGCTGGTAGCCGTATGCCTTTCCGATCGTGCCGTCTTCTCTCATCCATTCATCCCATACGTGGCAGTTCCAGTCCTGAAGGACGCGGACGTCGTTCGACTGTTTCTGCCAGATCCAGAGGATTTCCTTCACGGATGTCTTGAATGCGACGAACTTGGTCGTCAGGATCGGGAATTCCTTTTCAAGGTCAAACTGCATGATCTGGTGGGGCAGCTTGTAGGCAGGCATGCCGGTGCGGTTGTCGCCAAGGGCCCCGTTTTCGAGGATATTCTTCACTATGCCTAAGTACTCTTTATCTGCAAGGCTCATGTCTCTCTCCTTACTCCGCACTCTGCGGTGATGACTTGATAATATTGATGAACGCGTCTCCGTATTCGGCGGACTTCTTCGGTCCTATGCCGCGGATGGCCCGGAGCTCTTCCTTTGTCTCAGGACGCTTCCTTGCCATTTCCGAGAGGGTGTCGTCGGTAAAGATGCGGTTGACCGGCACGCCTTTCTTTGACGCGAGGTAATTTCTGTAAAACTTAAGCTGCGCAAAGAGCGCTGCCGAGGATGGCTCCTCTTCCGGCATCTCTTCTGCAGTGTCTTCCGGTTCTGTTTCCTTGAAGATCGGATTCTTTCTCCATGTCTCGCGGAGCTTTTCGTCCTTGTCTGCTTCTTCGAGGAAAATCTTCAGGAAACGAGTGCCGTACTTTCTTAGCTTGAACTCGCCCACGCCCCTGACGGTACTCATTTCTTCAAGTGTCTTTGGAGAAATGACAGCCATGTCTTCCAGCGTGGCATCGGAAAATACGACAAAGGGTGGCACATGCTCGGCGGATGCGATTTCTTTCCGGAGGCTTCTGAGCTTGTCGAAAAGACTGCCGTGGACCGGGCTTCTGGCGGCCAGTTTCCTTTCAACGGCAGCATCCGCCATGGCGTCTTCTGCGCCGAAGGCAAGGCCGAATACATTGGCTTTCCCTTCAAGGACGTCCTCTGCCTTGTTTGTGAGGCGCAGCACGGGGTACGGCTCGCCCTCGCGGACGAGGTAGCCGTCAGCGACGTAGCTGTTCAGCGCGCTCTTGATATGCCTGGCCTTCACGAAGGACAGCTTGCCATACGTCGGGAGCTCGTCGAGCTTCCTGTCCAGCACTGCCTTCGCGCGGCTGCCCGCCAGAATGTCTGCGACAGTCGATGCGCCGAAGCGCCCGTGGAGCGAGCGGACGGTCTTGAAAATGAGGGCGGCCGTGTCCGTCACGTCCACCTTCGCCTGCCCGCTTTCGCAGTTGCCGCAGTGGCCGCAGGGCTTGTCCGCCTTCTCCCCGAAGTAGGTCAGGATGAAATTGCGGAGGCAGGCCGTCGTCTGGCAGTAATCGATCATGGCATTCAGGCGGTGGTAGTCCATCTTCTTCTGCTCTTCGTCCTGATTGCCCTGATCGATGAGGTAGCGCTGGATGCCTGAGTCCCTTCCATTGTAAAGAAGGATGCACTCAGCGCTCGCGCCGTCTCGTCCGGCTCTCCCTGCTTCCTGGTAGTACGCCTCGAGGCTCTTCGGCATCTGGTAATGGATGACATAGCGCACATTGCTCTTGTCGATGCCCATGCCGAATGCATTCGTCGCCGCCATGACGGGCGTACGGTCGTAGGAGAAATCCTCCTGCGCCTTTCGTCTTTCCTCGTCTTCCATTCCTGCATGGTATCTTCCTGCGCGGATGCCGGCACGTTTCAGAAGGTCATGGACCTCATCGACTGCCTTTCTCGTCGCACAGTAAATGATGCCGCTTTCCTTCTTGTGCGCCTTCACGTACCGGAGGAGCAGCGCTTCCTTGTCCGCATCACGGATGACGCGGAAGGACAGGTTCGGCCGGTCGAGTCCGGTGCGGAAGATTTCCGCATGAGAAAGCCCCAGGCTCTTCTTCATATCCTCTTCGACAGCCGGCGTCGCGGTCGCTGTGAACGCCGTGACGATCGGTTTCTTGGGAAGGGAATCGATGAATGTCTTGATCTTCCTGTACGACGGGCGGAAATCATGGCCCCACTGGGAGACGCAGTGCGCCTCATCGATGACGACCATGGAAATCGGCACCTGCGCGAGGCAGTCAGTGAAGTAGGACGGTTCCAGCTTTTCCGGTGCCATGTAAAGGATCTTGATGCGGCCCCTGTACATGTCGCGCAGGCGCTCGATCGCTTCATCATAAGGCACCGTGCTGTTCACGTACGAAGCCAGGATGCCCTGCTCCGTCAGCGCCTCCACCTGATCCTTCATGAGGGAAATCAGGGGCGAGATGATGATGGACCCGTGAGGAAACATCATGGCAGGTATCTGAAAACAGATGGATTTCCCGGCGCCCGTAGGCATGATTGCCAGAATATCCTTCTTCTTCAGGATCGTGGAAATGACTTCCTCCTGTACAGGCCGGAACGAATCGTAGCCAAAATACTGCTTCAGCACTTCACCCGGCGTCATGCGCATCCTCCTTCCCCCGCTGCCGCCATGCGGCCAACAGGCTTTCCGCCTTTGTTTTTAGATCCGCGCCTCTCCTGCGCGAATCTACGCAACTTATATTATAGCATAATATAGATGATTCTTTATCTGGAAATAGAATCCATTCGTCCACGAAAAAAAGGCTGCGGCTAAATGATTTTGTCACAGCTCCTTTTGATTCAGATTTTATCTTTTGCCCGGACGGTACTTGTCGTAGACGTAGAAGAGTTTGTCTGTCAGGAAGGAAATGGCTTCCTTTCCTTCAAGGACGTCTGTCCAGTAACCCGGGATGAAGGTATCGCCGAAGCGTACGCCTTCGATAGCGCCAGTGATGGCAGCTGTCGTATTGCTCTTTCCTCCATGGTTGGCGGAAATGATGACGGCTTCGAGCGGATCATCTACGGCAATGGAGCAGTAGATGGCAATCGCCAGTGCTTCTTCTGCATTCGTTCCGTCGCCAAAGGATGCGATGGAGTCGATGTGGTCCCATACGCCTGTCTTTCCTGCCGGGCGGTTGTCTGCCTGCTGGCGGGCTGCCGACATGAGGGACAGGATCGGATCGGTCTTGTGCATCTTCGTCAGGATGGATTCCGCATAATCCAAAGATTTCGGGAATGACATGCCTTCTGCCAGGCATGCGATGATGCATGCAAGAGCGCCGGAAGAATAATATGCGATCGGATTGGAATGGGAAAGGGCTGCTGCCTTGACGGCTGTATCAAAGGCCATCTTCCCGTCGCCTGCAAAGGTGAGGCCGATCGGAACGGCTCTTGCCAGGGAGGCGCTCCCCTTGCTGTCATTCACTTTATTTTTCGTCGAGCCGCGGCCGTCCTTGGAAAAGGCTCCCAGAAGCCCTTCTTCCGGATTTCTGCGCGCGTGCATGAATTTCTCTCTGACGAGGCAGAATTCCCTTTCATGGGACTGGCGTCTCATCCAGGTCTTCTGGCCTCTTCTGGGTTCTTCACCCGTCTGGCTGTAGTACCAGCGCATATAGCTTCTGTATATACCTTCTATGATATCGAGCTTCTTGGCATCCGCCCAAAGTATCCCGTCGATTGTTGCCAGGAGTGTCTGTGTGTTGTCAGAAACAGGTGCTTTCTTTCCGTTTTTCGGATCGCCCACGAGGGTGCGCAGTCCGAATGGACCAAATCTATGCTTAATTCTGGCCACGGAGAGATTCTGCAGCGGATACCCCAATGCATCCCCGCACGAGGCGCCTATGATTGCGCCGCGAAACTTCTCTATCTCCGCCATTTTTTCCTCCTTCGATGTTTGAAATCTGCCTCTGAAAACCTTCTTTCAGACGAAAAAGCCTTCCCAGTCCTTCGTCCACATTTCCCTCTCAGGAAAATAAAAGTTCCTGCAAATGACTCTCACAGAAACTTGAGTAGTATAGAAAAAATTTAACTTATACCCGTACACTATCATATTTTCTTTATTATAACACATTTTATACTCGGGAAAAGAGATAGTATGCATAAAACAGGACTAAAAGTTCAGTAAGGAGCCGCCCCTAGCATAAGCGTCCCATAAGAAATAATCCTGCCAGAATGACAACCTGGATAAGGAGCATCCCAGGGACAAGGATGCGGAATTTCCAGTGCTTCGTCTTGTGATGGTAATGCTTCATGCCAAGAAATGCGCCAAGAGATCCGAAGCAGAAAGCGGCAAGGAGAAGATTTCTCTCTGAAATCCTCCACTCCCCCCTGATTGAACGCCTCTTGTCTTCGCCGTAAAGGAAAAATACGGCGAGGTTGATGCAGATAAGAATCACCGGAATCGCTTGTTCCATAAATCCATCCTTCCTCTATGCCTTTACTTTTATTATACTCCCCCTGAAAAACTCCCTTATATATATTTAATCATTTATACGTGTACGAATATTTTCTTCCGTGTTAAGATAAAGAATGTCTATGCAAATTTACAATCTTCAAGGAGACCCTTATGGACTTATTGATGCAGTACCTTATCATATGCCCTCTGGTCATGCTGGCCGGATTCATCGATGCGATTGCCGGAGGCGGCGGCCTGATTTCCCTGCCGGCTTACATGATCGCCGGGATTCCCGTTCATCATGCGATTGCGACAAACAAGATGAGCTCGACAATGGGTACGGCGCTTGCGACATTCAAGTTTGCAAGGAAAGGCTTCATCCCCTGGAAAATTGCGCTTTCCTGCGTCGTCTGCGCTTTTGCCGGCTCGACCCTTGGCGCAAACCTGGCCCTTCTTGTCAATGCCCATATCTTCATGCTCTTCATGATCATCGTGCTCCCGCTGACTGCTGTCTACGTGCAGAAGACGAAGAGCCTCATCGTGGAAAAGGAACCGCTCTCCTTCAAGAAGACGACCATTCTCAGCATGGCCATGGCTCTTCTGATCGGCGTCTACGACGGTTTCTACGGCCCGGGCACAGGCACATTCCTGCTGCTCCTCCTGACGGGAGTCGCCCACCTTTCCATCCATAAGGCCAACGGCGTCACGAAGGCCATCAACCTGACGACGAATGTCGCCGCCCTCTGCGTCTTCCTCCTGAATGCGAAGGTCCTCTTCCCGCTTGGCATCATTGCAGGGCTCTTCGGAATGGCAGGCAACTGGCTGGGCGCTTCCTACTTTGCGAACGGCAGCGCAAGAAACGTGAAGCCGATCATCATGATCGTCCTTGGCATCTTCTTCCTGAAGGTCATTTACGAATTATTCTTTAAGTAAGAGCCTCTGCTCTTTTCGAGGTACGAATGAAATACAAATCCCCCAACATTGGCAGTTTCAAGGCGCTGCTCCCCTTCCTCATCTTCATCGCCATCTACCTTGGTGCAGGCATCTACTTCCAGATGCAGGGCGTGGACATGGCTTTCTATCAGTTCCCTTCCGTGACGGCGATGTTCATTGCCGTGCTCTCGGCCTTCTGTCTCGGAAGCGAGCCGATCATGTTCAAGTTCGGCATCTTCTCGAAGGGCGCTGCCAATGACAACATCATGACCATGCTCATGATCTACATCCTGGCGGGTGCCTTCTCCGCTGTGGCTGCTGCCATGGGCGGCCGCGACGCAACGGTGAATCTTGGCATCAGCATGGTCCCGGCACAGTACCTGACGGCCGGCATCTTCCTCATTTCCGCCTTCATGGGAACGGCCACGGGCACATCCATGGGAACGGTAGCAGCCATCATACCGATCGCAGCCGGCATCGGCGAGAAGAGCGGCATTTCCGCTCCCCTCATCATCGCGGCCTGCGTGGGCGGCGCGATGTTCGGCGACAATCTTTCCATGATTTCTGACACGACGATCGCGGCGACAAAGACACAGGGCTGCGCACTGAAGGACAAATTCAAGGTGAACTTCCTCATCGCCCTTCCGGCCGCCATTGCAACGATTGCCGTCCTCCTCATCCTTGGGACGCCGGGCGCAGCAATTCCTGACACATCGGGCGGATTCGACTTCATGAAGGTCCTTCCCTACATCGTCGTCCTCCTCCTTGCCCTCATGGGAACGAACGTCTTCCTCGTCCTTGTCATCGGCATCTTCCTCGCCGGCGGCATCGGGCTGTCGGCCGGGGATCTCACGATCATATCGCTTGCCCAGGCTGTCTGGAACGGATTTACCAGCATGAACGAAGCCTTCTTCCTCGCCCTTTTCTGCGGCGGCATTTCCGAGATGATTTCCTACTACGGCGGCATCACCTGGCTCATCAACAAGCTCCACGGCATGATCAGGGGACCGAAGACAGCACAGCTTGGCATCGCTTCCCTCGTCTCCCTTGTGGACTGTGCGACAGCGAATAACACCGTCGCCATCATCGTATCCGGCGACGTAGCCAAGCAGATCAGCGAGAAGTACAAGGTCGATCCGAGAAGAAGCGCTTCCCTCCTCGACATTTTCTCCTGCATCTTCCAAGGCATCATCCCCTACGGCGCGCAGCTCCTCACCGCGGCTGCCCTTGCCACGCAGAGCGGCGTGAAGATCACGACCCTCGATATCGTGCCGCACATGTGGTACTGCCTCTTCCTTGCCATCTTCGGCATCCTGTCCATCTTCATCCCCTACGCAGACGGCCTCTGCCGGAGGAATCCATGGGACTGGGAAAAAGGAAAACCCGTGGAAAATAAATAATGAAATAGAAAAGGACTGTGATGAAATGAAATCATTTCGCCGCAGTCCTTTTTTGTGTGGGGATAGTGAGTATATTCGATTAGAGGATTATCTAACAAATGTATTTATCGACTCTATCTGAAAACCTCAAAGGATGCTTCGCCTCTTTAGAAACTGCACCACTTTCGCCCAGCATCAGAAAAATGATAGGCTGGGCACTTTCTCCTACGGAGACAGCTCGGCGATGAGAAACAAAAGAAATCAGTTCTTGTTTGTTTTAAACTTATATAACTGCGCTCGAAAACTACTGTATTCACGGTCTCCGACCGGACCTAGTGCAATAGAAGTGTAGTAGATAGGTCGCTCCTATCCGCTGCACTTATTGCATATAAT
>ENA-OPBW01001216-OPBW01001216.1-human-gut-metagenome-genome-assembly--contig:-NODE-1216-length-14266-cov-2.244951_pt1 | contig 14266 bp, 11 predicted proteins | sample MGYA00241070_ERZ501456 | MGnify/ENA primary metagenome ERZ501456 (study PRJEB25962, sample SAMEA2042624) | human gut metagenome | biome: human gut; feature: human-associated habitat; material: faeces...
CACTTACAACAAAAGGCATTTCTTCATTACGTGCCACTTGAAAATACCCTTCCCCTTCCAATTCTACTTTCCTCGTGATTCCGCTAAATTGCACGGGGAATCGTAATTTAGATCCAGCATTCAAACATACCAACGTTCCATCTGCGAGCGTCAACACGTATTCACCACCCCGGGGAATCACAAGCTCGTTATACAAATCTGAACTGACTACCGAATCTACCGCATTTTTATAAGTAATACTCTCGCCATCCAAGCCAATAATCGTTCCATCTAATTCTCGCAATGAATCCCGATCATGATTGGCTAGATCAATAATAGAACCATTCGCCATGTAAAGGATAGCCCTGGAAGTTCCGGGAAGGATCTCGGCACTCTCCACTGGAATAATTTCTTCCCGATCAACACGCTGCATAAAAAAATACATGGAAGAAACAACCAGTAGAATAAAAACACAAGCATATTTCAACGCACGAATCCCCAATCGCCTCCTATTCTCCTTGGCTCGTTTACGAGAAAGAGCTTTCCATCCACCCTTTACATCAATGGATCTCAACTCCTGACGTTTCCGGTATATAAATTCTTTTTCGGTAACCTCATGAAACCATTTACGATTATCTTCGGAAAGACTCAACCAGTTATCCAAATTCTCCCGTTCTGCCCCGGTCAATTCTCCCGTCATATATTTACTAACTAGCTCGACAATATCAAAGAAGCCATCATTCATTTTATGCTACTATTAGATTAAATTCATAGCTAGAACACAAAAAATGGATTTTAGGGAGTGTCTGATATTCGGTATTTAACGTTAATTAATATTTAACGAGATATGAATAAAAGAAAAGGCAATAAATAATAATAATCCTTCAAGCTGATTCTCAACTTTTTGTAGGCTTCTTTTTTGTAGGCGTGAACAGTTCCTTCCGAAAGATTCATTTTTTCTGCAATCTCCGAATTTTTCAATCCATCTAAAGAAAGATTAATTACCATTCGCATCTGTAAGGGCAGCTTATCTATCGCATGATTAAAAATACGATGTACCTCCTCTTCCATCACCTGATTTCGAAACTCCTGTTCAGAATCCTCAATCCACTCCTCGGGGATACGGGAACGTAACTCACGATCACGCAATAAATTAAGACAGGCATGACGCACAACTACATAAAGAAAAGACTTTATCTTCCGGTAATCATCAAAATCCGTGTGTTTGTTCCAGTATTTTAAAAACGTCTCTTGCACCACATCCGCAGCCTCTTCCCGATCACCCAAATAACGGGTCGCAAACAAGCACAATGATGCATAAAACTCCTCAAATAACGTCCGAAAAGCTCGTTCGTCACCTTCTTGCAAGTGCTTCAACAATAAACTGGTATCTTCATTTTTCTTCTCCATACTTTGCGACCCACGGGTGAACAAAAGTACGGCTTTATAATTACAAAACAATATAATTATCCTCCAAAAAATATAATATCAAGCCTATACACCAAAAGAAAAAATGCAAGCAATCGTTTCCACATCGAGGTATACCCGGACAAACAGTGATTTATCCTTGTAAAACGGGCATTCAAATAAAATTTCTATCAGATAGGGTTATTATCCTGTTTTCAAATAGCTATAATCGACTTTTCAAAATGTTAATAATTCCTATTGTAATACAATATATTATTATTCTAATAGGAGCGGAATAGGGGAGGAATGGGAGCGGAATGGGAGCGGCTCACAATATGATAACTGTATTATCACATTTTGAATACACTATTTTACATTAATTTGCACTAAATATTTATTGAACATCCCTAAATCCGCAAATAAAGCATTCCTTATGAGAAAGTACGAGTATCAACCGGAAAAAAGTAATTGCCGGAAGAAAATCCGGCAATTACTTTTACTTATCAATAATCATTCATTTTGCAAGCAAGGCATCCAAATGTTCGGTAATTTCCGGATCAGAAGGCCTCGGGGCAAAAGATTCAACAATATTAAATTCCTTGTCAATCAAGATAAAACGAGGAATATACTTGATTTGCCAATTCACTCTCAATCCTTCGTTATCGACAGAATTAAACTGAGGCACTACCGATTCCTTTTGTTTCAAGTAACTCAGCCAAGTCTTTCTGGAATTATCTGTTGACAATTGAATAAAGACAATATCTTTATCTTTATATTTTTCACTTAACACGGCAAATGCCGGGGATTCCTGAATACAAGGACCGCACCACGTCGCCCAACAATCCAAATAAATATTTTTGCCTTTAAAACTACTTAACAAGACTTCATTCCCATCAACATCTGTCATGATGATCTCGTGGGCCGGTTGTCCCGTCATCAGACTTTTTACATTACGGATCTTCTCCTGCAATTCGGAAACAATTCCCACGTGCAGAAAAGATTTTGTCTTTTCCTCCATGCTCAGAATCACCTCCGGATCTGTTGATGAATCCAATTTCGCCAAAACTTGTAAAGCTTCCTTGATTTCCCGCATTTCCGGGGTAATCTCCACCCCTTGCATAAATTCCGCTTGATCCAAGTTATACACGATCACATCCCTGACATCTATAATATCCAGATACTCGTTTTTCGTAATCTCTCGCATCAGTTGATTTACATCCGGGATAACAGAAGTAATAAAACGCCCGTACCATTGCCTTTGTTCCTCCCGTGACGCTCCTGCATTTTCTTTATTATACAGAGCATAAGTCAAATAACTATTCAACAAATTCGCCTTCACCGAATACGTTCATTCTCCTTAAAAAGCTCCGTTCCCCCCTTTAGAGTATCCAGTTGAGCCAATTTAGAAGCCGCAAGCGCATCCACCACCTCTTTCGTTTTCTCAAAATTCTCCCTTACATTCCGTCCGGACAAAAGAAAAGAGCCCCCCTTGGGATAAAGCCGATCTTTCAAAAACAACTGCGCCTCGCTCCCTTTCCCTTTAAAAGTCGCTTGACGGGTATCCGGTGTCAAGTAAACTTCCAATCATCACCGGGTGAAAGGTAAAGAATGTTACGACTGATATTGAAATACATCGGTTGCTCCAACACAAAAGTCGTATCAAAATAACCGGAAGCATCCGTTTTGATTATCCTATTCAAACTCGTACCAAAATCTCCCGTCACTCCCGTGTACTCCATAATCACTTCTTGTGTACCCATATCCGCCATCTGTCCTTTCAAATGAATCGTGTTCATTTTCGGAGAATGGCAACCAATAATCGTTGTCACAAATAAAATAACTAATGCTATAATTTTCATATTCACTATTTAATAAATGGTTCACCTTGTATTTTTACAATATTTGATACCAACGTACTCAAATCCCCATGTCCCAGTTCATATTCAACCTCCATATAATTCCCGTCTCCCTCGTCAATCCGGGTTACATACCCGTCAGAATTCAACACATAGTCCACTTCCCGGACAACCCCATGATCCTCCGTCTTGACTTTCAACCGATCACTCCCTGAATAAATGAAAGTTTTGGTAAAGACAACCTGTCCATCCATTGTTGTTTCTTTGATCCCAATCAATTGATTTCCATCATAACTATATTCCACGTGAGAACGAGGCTCCCAATTTGAGATATACGTGGCGTATTCACCGCCCGTAAGCCGATCGCCATTATAAGTATATACCATACGCATTAACGGATCATCCGTCTTCGAATCACCGATACGACGCCATTTCATAATCTTACGATCCATCCTTAAAGTATCATCATACTCGAACAAATAACTCTCCGAATACTTGAGAACGTATTGTAAATCCTCTTTTGCATAATGATAAATGACCTCCTGATTCGTCTTTCTTTGTATCTGGAAAATAACCTCATATTTCATCGGAATAGTACTTCCCGGCTCCAACTGATCAATCTCTTCCTGACTGATAGACGGAACCAACATAAGAACTTGAGAACTATTCAACCTCCCGATAGTATCTTGATTACGATCTGTAATAAATCCTAAATCCAGACTATTATCAATATAGTTCAGACTAATTTTAAAATCTCCCCACAAAGCATTATGCCCTTTGATCTCTTTGGCCCGGTATTTATTCAATTGCACCAAAGGTTCCACATCGTCATTATCGTGGCAAGACATTATAGTCATACTTAATAACGACAATAATATGATATTCATTAATATTTTCATATTCATCAATTTAACGCGTGTGATAACAAGTTGTTTTCAATATCCGTCCGAAAGGACCATATTCCCGATGATAGGTCTTATCTTGAATCAAGTCACCAGTTCCCAAAGATAAGATTGGAACAGCAATTACCTTTCCCTCCCGGGTCGTTTCGTTATAAGTCATAACCAACATCATGTGATTACTAGCTCCCAGATCCGTCAATTCGCCCGATTTATCGGTATTCGGAATTTCCAGTTTTCCCTCACAGTACTCAACCACTTGGATTCCCGTAATCTTTTCTCCCGGATTTACCTCATATTTAGGTAATGCCTGGGGATGTGACGCCGTTAGCAAAACAGCATATACTTTGTCATCCGTTGCATAATACATGACTTCTTCCATAGCCTGTGACTGAAACTTGTGAGCTTTCTCTATATCCGGACATCCATCCAGAATATAACATCCCGTAATCACATCCGGACGGTTCTTATCATCTGCATTCATATTAAATGTCCATATTTCATGCAAACCGGTACCACTATCTTTCAATACGGCATACATTGTAACATTCGGACCATAACCTATATATATGCACTCTTTATTTCCCAACTGATTCGGGTCCTGTTTGCCATCTGCAGAAGTATTTCGGAATATATGCAAATTGTCTTCCGAACGGAAATGCGGGAAGGCAAGAAAACGACGGTGTTTCTGATCATACGCAATCCCGAAAAGATCTCCTTCTCCCGGATACGGATTGTAAGGTCTGTACAAATAATGCGTGACATAATAATCGTCTGTCAAATCTTCTAATAACATTCCCACCCCGTAAGTTGTCGCCTCCTCGTATTGAGTTCTCTTATGGATATGCCCGTTTACAGCAATCACATCGTAAGGACCACGGGCACAATTATTCAAGCCTCCCACAACAAATTCCCCGTCAAAAGCTTTGATAAACATATCGTTATTTCTCCGGATCACGGTAAAATTATCCAGCGGGGAAAGGTCCTCGACAGAATGTTCCGTTGCGATACTTGTTTCAAGATACCCGGCAACAACAGATTTCATATCCGTGACAAGCTCGCCAATCTTCGTTCCGTTATTGATACTATAGATATTCTCAAAAACACGATCATCCTCATGTTTACTATAATTCCGGTTAAAGTTCTTCCCGATAATCAAATGCAGATCGGAAGTTTGTTCATCTTTGGTATCAGCTACTAATAAGCCGGCCTCGTATTGCCCTGTAACATACAGGTAATAACGCTTGGTTACCGTCAATTCATTCTCCGTATCCGTAACCGTGTACAATAAAGAATAAGCCTCCCGATTCATCGGTACGTTGATCACCGTGTCCAATATCATCGTATTTCCCAACGTTTCATGTTGCCCGTGCCCCTGAAGTTTCCATTCGAACGATAACGCGGCATCATCCATTCCCTCTTTATAAGCTAATGTCTTTATTTTCAAACGTCCTCCCTGGCTCACGTATAGTTCCATAGACGTCGAGAAATCATTAATCTGGATTGGTTTCAAAAACTCGACATTCTTGGATGATTCGTCATCAAAGCAAGAGCCAAGCAAGAAACAAATCATCACCAGTCCTAAAAATATTTTTGTTTTCATCTGTTCATCTTTTATTAAACAATTCCATTAAACACGCCACCCATTACCACGGGGCAGGAACAACGATCTCTTTACCAGCGTAATCCCCATCATCATGTTTCATCGGCCCGGTTGTCGAGTGTTTATTATATTCGGCTAATTCCAAACGAATCATTTGCTGAATATTCGACATTTCGTAATACGACATATCATACTTATCCGGATCCGGGTTAGGTATCGGAGAAAATAAATCCCAATAAGGTAAAGAAGTACGTCCTAATTTCTCCATGATAAACTTCCACCAGCCTGTCGAATAAGGTCCGAAAAAGTATTCTAACTGAGACCAGTTATAGGGTTTAATAATCTGAGCGGTAAACGTGAAATTACATGCCGGATAAACCAAATCCAATTCTTTAAAATCTTCATTCTCCACGATCTGTACCCGAAGTCGCACAACCTTATGTTCCAACTCCTGCACACTATTCACAACCACCGGAACAAATCCTGATTCCGATCCGGCACTTATAGTTCCCTCCAGTAATTCATACATATCTCCCGTTGCAGTCGTTGAATCTGCAACAACTACCACCTTCACTTTTCGATCGTAATCTTCCAAATCTCCGGTAAGCAAAATAGGCAATAGTACTGTATCGACATCTTTCCAAGGATTTTCAGCGAAGGTATAAGAAAACTCCTTCCCGTTAAAATAAACACCCGGACGTCCACGGTATCCCATCGGTTCATCTTTCTCGCATCCTCCGAGAAAAACAGAAAGGAATATAACCAGACTATATAATATACTCTTTTTCATAATTCATCATTTTTAATAAGTTTCTCGACCTCCAAACTCAACCTCCGTCTTCGGTAACGGCATCACGTACGTGTTGTCGTTCATAACAACCGTAGATCCCTGAATATTGGTCACACCTCTTCTCTTGTAATAGAAAAACATTTGCCCTTCCAACAACATCTCTTTACGCCACTCTTTCAATATTTCCTGCTGAACTACACTCTGAGACAAATCATTTCCTAATTTGCGTTGAATTCCTCTTTTCTCCCGCACGATATTCAAATAATTAATTGCTTTCTGTCGATCGGTAACACTTCCCGTCTCGTTCAAGCACTCTGCTGCCATATAATAAACCTCCGCTTTCCGGATCAAAGGAAGACGATTGGCATAAATAGATTTATCCACCTGTTTCAACTTCAGAAAAGCATATTGAGTACCTAATTTATCATACAACCACAAATAGCGATAATCACCTGCACCCGTGTTGTCACCCAGTTCAAACAAATCTTTACCCGTCTGTGCCGCATGAAACAGGAATTGGGGATTCGTTCTCGTAATATCCACTTTAGCCTCGAAACTCAACTCCGTGATCTTCGAGAATTGGTACACGTTCAATCCGAAAAGATATTCGGAAGAAAACGTAAAATCACGCAACTGCAAATCATTCGTTTCCAATCTATTCTTATCTACCCACGGGAATTGCTGCTCCATTGCAATCAACTCTTCGGCATATTTCAACGCCATATCCTTATTCCCCTGCCACATGGCCACCCGGGCCCGTGTTGCCAATAAAGCATAATAGTTAAACGTCAACCGGGAAGTTGCCACCTCACGAGGCAAAAACTTATCGGCCTCTGCCAAATCAGCCTCGATATAGGCTAAAACATCTTTTACTGTAGATTGTTTTGTTATCTCTTTATTATAATCCGTCACGTAAGGAATAGACAAACGACTTAATATCTCCGGACGTTCCTTTAAATCACCCCAACCGAACAGACGCAACAAATCAAAATGCAGAAAAGCACGTAACCCCAAACATTCTCCCTTAATCCGAGCGTACACAGGTGGGGTTACACAGGAACTCGTTTCCAAGTTTTTCAAAATATTATTCACATTGGCAATTGCATTATAAGCTGCACTCCAAATGCCATCAATCCGTGTCAACACGGCATCCATATCATAACGATACTGGGTACAATCGAAATAATTGTTTGTCAGCGGATCAATCTCGTATTGTTGAGCCACCGCCTCTATAAAACCGTAGCTCATCTCTTTTCCATATAAACGGGTATCCGTCATCAGGATATACACACCCGTTATAGCGTCTTCAAAACCTTGTTCCGTCTCGAACAACACGTCACCCTTTATTTCAGATTTGGGTTCCACGTCCAACCAATTAGAGCAAGATATGGTTCCGAATGATAATAAGCTCATCCAAATTATCAAACAGTATGTATTTATTCTAGCGCTCATATTTTTATATTTTATTCATTCAATCTATAACAGGACCTAAAAAGTCATCTGCAACGAAAAATTATAATTTCTTGCAAAAGGATAAGACAATCCCCGTTCTGTCTTAATCGTGGATAACTTAGCCACATCGTTCATATAGAACGCCACACTCAAACGCTCCATACCCATTTTCTTCACGAAAGCATGACGGAAGAAATCATACGAGAAATTGATAGAAGATATATTCAACTCATTCTTCTTTTGAACAAAACGAGAGGTTGCATAAGTCTTCTCGTCAACCTTATAGGCCTGTTTCTCCGGGTCCCACACCTGTTTCAACGACCGGAAACGTACCTTATCCCCCGGTTTCTGCCATCTTCCCTCCAATACCCGTTTATCCACGGCATAGCTCATATTTACATTCTCTACCCGATCCACCAAAGTCTCGTTATACATTTTAGCTCCCAATTCGTACATGCACATCACGTTCAATCCAAATCCTTTGTATCCGAGATTTATCCCGAAACTCCCGCGCAATTTAGGCAAGTTATCTCCACACACGACCATATCTTCCGCCCGGTATTCATACGTGGATACTCCATCTTTTGTCAAATAAATCTCACGCCCGGTTGCCGGATCTATCCCTAACGAGCGAACAGCCCAAATAGCGTTCATGGAAACTCCGTCGTAATATTTGGTGACCAATTTACTATCACTTTCCGCCATCTCATCCATCTTCTCGTTATAGGCCTTCATGGAATCGGAAATCTTGACAACCCGATTCTTATTGTGTGCCGCACGTAAGGAAAGCGTTAAGAATGTCCTGTCTTGAGGACGCGACAACACCATGTAACTCATACTTAGCTCAATACCCGTATTCCTTACTTTCCCCACATTCTCTTGTACCGTTGTGAATCCGGTAGATGGGGGTAAGGTGAAGGCGACCAACAAGTTTTCCGTCGTACTCTGGTAATAATCAAACACGAGATTGAAATTATTTTTTACTGACATATCCATACCCACGTTGTAATCCATCTTCTTCTGCCACTTCAAATCCTTATTCTCCATACCCATCAAATAGGCTCCCAACTTATTCTCATAGTTTTTCTCGCTATAATTATAAGTAGCCAAAGACTGATAGGCATTATTTCCCTGTGATCCCGTACTTCCGACTGATGCTCTCGGTTTCAACCGTGAAAACCATTCCTTACTTCTCAACCATTTTTCATTGTGCATATTCCATCCGGCACCTAAACTCCAGAAGTTACCCCAACGTTGATTTGCTCCAAACTGGCTGGACGCATTTGTTCTGAACGTGGCATCAAAAAGTAACCGATCATCGTATGAATAGTTGAACACGGCATTCACACCAATATTACGAGTTGTCGATTCCGCACCCTGTGGTTTTGTATCCTCTGCATACTGACGGGCAAAAAAGATACTGTTCATCCGGTCACTGGGAAATCCCTCTGCCTTGTAAATATTCTCTTCGTAAGTCGTTTCATCCAAACTGTAACTCAAAAAACCGAACAAATAATGCAGTTCTTTCACTTGACGGGAAAAATTCAAACTGAAATCGTAGTTCATCGTTTGACTCTCTCCCTCGTTAATCTGGTAAGAACCTTTCTTCTGTAATTCTTGCTCTGAATTAAATTTCAAATGATTAGCGGGATAAAACTGATCCGACCGACTGAATTTACGATTAAAACCGATCCTCACTTTCGCCTTAAAGCCTTGTAAAATATCATATTCACCCTCGAAATTATCGGTAACCTCCGTATATTTATCTTTCAGACTCGTATTCAACGTGGCGTTATAAAGCGGATTCCCGTAAAAGGCCTCTTCATCTCCGGCATTTTTAGCAATCTGCCCGTATTCATCCACCGGACTCCAATAAGGATTCAGTTTAGAATATTCTGCAAACGAACCATAAGGAGAGTCATTACTCTTGTTCATGTTCACAGACAACTCATTCCTAAACTTAAATTTGTTATTCCGATAAGAGGCAAACACAGAACCGGCCACATTCGTCCGATCGGAGCCTTTCATGACACCCACGACATCATTGTACGAAACGTTCGCCACGAGCTGAATGTTCTTATCTCCCAATTCGATCATCAACGAATGTTTATGACCGACACCATTTCTCAATGGTTTGGCTAACCAATCCGTATCTACCCCGGCTTTCACTTTTGAGAGACGTTCCATGTATAATTTTTCCAACCGGAGAATATCGTCCACGTTCTCCCGGCTCGAAGGAGTGTACATCCCGTAAATTCTCTCCGCTTCTAACTTTTCCTCTGCATTACACAAATTATAAGAAGACAGATCCGGAGCCTGAACATCCACGCTTCCGGAATAACTTACCCGGAGATTCTTGGAAACATTCCTTTTCGTCTCGATAACCACAACCCCGTTGGCTGCCTTCGAACCATATATCGCTTTTGCCGCAGCATCTTTCAATATTGTCACCGACTCAACACGATTAATATCCAAATCGAAGATTTTCACCGCACTCGCCTCAAAGCCATCCAATATAAAAAGAGGAATATTCGGATTGTTCTCGTAATTACCCCGCAAATCCAAATCACTATTGTCACCCATCGTGATCACGGAAGTTCCCCGCAATTGCATATCCGGAATCCGGTTAGGATCCGAACCAAATTCAAGGCTCTCGAAAATCATCAACCCGGGTTCCATGCTTTTCAAACTCTGGAATACATTCTGATTCCCCACCTTCAACAATTCATCCCCCTTAATCGTCGTTGCCGATCCCGTGAAACTACTGGCCTTGCGGGTAAACATTCCCGTCACCACGACCTCTTCCACCTCCGTCACGTCATCTTCCAACACAATATTAATCACGTTATTTCCCGTATACTTCACCTCTCGGGATTTCATTCCCACGAAAGTAAAAATCAACACGGGCTCCTGCACATCCGGGATCGTGATGCTATAACGTCCGTTCTGGTCGGTAACCACACCCATTGTCGTGTGTTTTAATAAAATCGTTACCCCCGGCAACGGCAGACTATCCTTGTCTACAACCCGTCCCGTAATCGTGACCTTTTTCACTTCCTGCACCGGAGCATCTGCCCGCTTGATCACGATAACATCTTGTTGCACGACATACGTCAAGCCCGTTCCTTTCAAGCAAATATCCAACGCCTCATAGACATCCTTGTCCTTCACCTCCACGCTCACTTTCCCCGCCTTCAACAAATCATTCGCGTTGTAAGCGAATACAAACCCGGATCGTTTTTCAAGTTCCCAGATGACATCTTTCATCAAAGCATCTTTCATCGAAAAGCTAATCTTAGGTCCCGGCAATAAAACATTATTGCTCGCATGTCCCCATTGGGGAAGAAATAGAGCCACTTGTATTACAAGCAACACATACCTCATTTTTATTCCCCATTTATAGGGGAATCCATGATTTTTTTTCATAACTTTGAGTGTTTATTTATTTAACTTTATAGTACTTTTACCACAAAGTACTTAGTCAAGCGGGAGATGTACCACCATCTTCCGTTTTATTTTCTCTTTCTAATCCATATTTTTCTACCGTGAATACTCGTTTCAATAGTACCCGTCGCCTCGAATACTTTCAATAAAGGTTCTATCGTTGCATGGCGACTAAAATTACACCCGAAAGGGTAATCTTTCACCTCCTCGTCCTCGTACACCACGTCAACATCATACCAACGGGATATAATTTTCATCACCTCTTTCAAAGGTTTCTCCTTAAAACGTAAACGCCCTTCTTTCCAAGCCATCGCATACGACACATCCACCTCGCTCACCAGCATGGAATGATCTCCCCGGTTGAGAGCCGACTGTTCCCCGGGATGAAGAACCACGCTTTCCCCGCTGACTTCCGAAGAAATCTTCACGGAGCCCCGAACTAGCGTCGTGCGTATAACAGAATCCTCCGCATAAGCGGAAACATTAAACTCCGTTCCCAAAACTTTTATTGCCATTTGGGAAGTCTTCACGATAAAAGGAGCATCCTCATTATGAACAACCTGAAAATAGGCCTCCCCTTCCAACTCTACCACCCGTTCCCCCTTCCCGAACTTTGTCGGGAAACGCAATTTTGAATCTGCATTCATGTAGACCTCCGTCCCGTCAGACAAAGTCAAAGAAACTCTCCCCCACGAGGAATAACCAGCTCATGGTATACCGACTTCTCTTGCTTATCATCAACACCACGCTCGTAACTGATATGTTCTTTCAGAACGTTAATCTTGGTTCCATCCGATTCTTTCAGTGTCTTTTCTTGCTGCTGTTCCAACACCACGGGCAAACCGTCTGCTAATATAAGAATTGCCTTACTCGTTCCGGAAGTAATTGTTTGCACCATTTCCACCTTATCTTTACGGGAATAATACACTTGGTGTAATAAAACGGCAATAGCCAGAGGTAAGACAAACATCGCCACGTAACGCATCCAATAAATCCGACGGTGACGTCCCCCCAGCCGGGATTCCCGTTTAAGTTCCAAAGCTTTCCACCCCTCCTCCACGTTAATGGAACGAGTTGCTTTCCCTTTTTCAATCTGATAAGACTCCGATGTTACCCGTTCAAACCACGTGCGGTTCTTTTCTGACGAAGAAAGCCAATCGGACAGATACTTTTGTTCTTCATCCGTCAAATTGTTGGCAAGATACTTCCCCACCAAAATCGCAACACCAAACTTCGCTTTATCCATACTACTTGTATTGAATATTTATCAATTCTTTCAATCTTACAACACAAGAAATGGTAGATCGGGTATGTTGCATTCAATTATTTAACATTTATTAATCAAAGAAACAGATATAAGAAAAATATATCCAACAGGTAATAATAATCTTTCATACTCTCTTTCAATCTCTTGTACGCCTCTTTCTTATAGGCATGCACAGCATTCTCGGACACTCCCATTTTTTGAGCAATATCTGCATTCTTCAATCCTTCCAAGGCGTAATTGATCACGTTCCGCATCTGTGGCGGCAAATGCTCAATCGCCCGGTAAAATACACGATATGCCTCTTCCTCCATGACTTGATTATGAAAAAATTCATCCGAGTCCATGGCAATATCCTCCGTCACCGGCAAATCCTCACGCTTATTCCGAAGTAAATTCAAACAATCATGGCGAACCACCACGTAAAGAAAAGATTTTATCTTATAGTAATTATCAAAATCCATGTGCCTGTCCCAATATTTCAAAAAAGCCTCCTGAACCACATCCGCCGCCGCTTCCCGCTCTCCAAGGAAACGTTCTGCAAACAGACACAAAGCCGTATAGAACTCATCGAATAATACTCGAAAAGCACCTTCATCTCCCTTCTGCAAATTATCCAGGAAAGCGCCCGGATCCTCTTTCATATTCTCCATACAGCACATAGTAATCTAATAATCACCACAAAAATAAGAATTTAATCTGGAAAATAATCAACTATATTCACCTTTAAGTCTATCGTTTACAAAACAAAAATTCCCGATTTGACCAAAATCAAACCGGGAACCTTGCATTGAGTAGAAAAATTATTTCCGATTCATATTCTCTAACTCCATATTAAAAGCCCAAGAGAATAATTCATGTTTAGCAGCTATATGCCAAGCATTCACGATCTTTCCTTCCTTATCAATTAAAATATACCGGGGAATTCCCGTAATACAATAATCTTTCGTGAAATTATCTTTCTCTTTATTGATGATCAAATGAGGAACTTTACCAGAATATTTTTTCTCTTTTAAAAATTTTAACCAACGAGATTTAGCCTCTATTCCATCATCAGATATGGTCAATAACACCAAATCCTTCTGATCCTTATATTGATCCCTCAAAGCCATGAAATAAGGCAACCCCTCAACACATCCACCACACCAAGTAGCCCAAACATCAATATAAACATATTTTCCTCTCAAATCCTTTAAACTTACCGTCTTTCCGTTCACATCCTTATATTTGAAATCAGGAGATGTCATTCCGGCTTTTAAAACCTCTTCTTTTTGAGCAAAAACTGTCATAAACATACAGCAACACAAAAACAATCCTATTACTTTCATCACATTTTTCGATTTTGAAAACAATACCTTGGGAGCATGACCTCCCAAGGATTGTTCATATTATTAATTAATATTTCTCAAGAATATCTACCGGAGCCCCTCCAACTTCCGAGTAAGTCGTTAGAATTTCTCCCGTAACAGCATCCAACACGTAAACATCCCCTTTAAATTCACCCTCTCGTCCGGAATCCACTCCCACATATAAAGATTTACGATTATTCGATAATTTCAACATCGTAATCTT
>ENA-OPBW01001230-OPBW01001230.1-human-gut-metagenome-genome-assembly--contig:-NODE-1230-length-14126-cov-3.365859_pt1 | contig 14126 bp, 10 predicted proteins | sample MGYA00241070_ERZ501456 | MGnify/ENA primary metagenome ERZ501456 (study PRJEB25962, sample SAMEA2042624) | human gut metagenome | biome: human gut; feature: human-associated habitat; material: faeces...
TGGTCCGTGTAAAGAGCAACACATTTGGGCAGCTCATTTACATCAATAAGCGCACAGGTGATCGGACAGAGTGGAAGCAGTTTGGGGAAGAACAGTCTCTTTCCATGGGTGACCTACGCGCAATGAAGGGGACGCAGCTTTCTTTCTTCTCTGACCAGATGATTGTTATCACTGGTTGCGAAGACGATCGCTATCCTGATCTGACGCCGGCGGACATATATGACGCGCTTCTTGTCAGCAGGTATTATAAGAACATTGTTGACCCAGAAAATTTTGGTAAGATATTTGCCGCATCTGACAGCGAAATCCGTCAGATGATTTCCCAGATGTCCAACAATGCACGTACCAATCTAATTGTAGCTCTGAATACCGCGATTAATAATGGCACATTGGATTCACTGCGGAAAATCAAGCTCTTCGAATCTCTGTTGGGCTGTGAACTGGCATCTCTCCAGTAAGGAGTGGATTGAAATATGGCAACATCTTATTCGACCGTCATTGACCGTGCGCAGTTTCGCATCAGCGATTATGATGCGCTGAAACAAACTTTCCAAATGCACTATTCCATCATGAAGAAGCATTTGATGAGTTCTGTGGCAGACTTTGCACCATACTGTCTTCTCGACCTTAACGACAGGGACGAAATTCTGGCACAATTTAATGTCGATCTTGACGATGAGTGCATTGAAATTCTCGCGTGCGGCGTCGCTTCCTACTGGCTTAGTTCTCTGGTGATGAATACGGATCTGCTGCAGAACCGTCTCTCTACAAAGGAATACAGCTACTTCTCCCCTGCTAATCTTCTGAATAACGCGGCGGCTTTACGAAAGGAAACCAAGAAGGAATTCCGGTCTGATATTATCCGCTACACATACCGCCACGGGAATATTGAAAGCCCTGGTGAGGAGGTGCAATAATGCGCCGGAAATCTTTTCTTGACAATATGATCAACAGGGTGTTTAAGCTTCTTCCTATGCGGGAGCAGTATGATCGAGGTGAAGACCCATTTTTGAATGAGTATCTCCAGGAACTGACACTGGAGGCTAACGGCGCCTATCAGACTTTCCCTGAACTATATGATAAGGCACGCTATGTTTCTGTGACGAACACGCTGCAATACATGTGCTGTCACTGGCTGGAAATGCCATTTAGCTCCTATAGGCGGTCGATTCTGAAAATGACGAATTATCTGTCTGCCTTGTCAAAGGAGGTGGGCAATGAAGTGGTCTGACAGCACTGAAGAACAGTGCCTCTATCGCGATTATTTAACCAGGTATGGAATTTCATCCAGAGACCGTGCAATCAGCCGAACTAAGCAGGATTTTGAACGCTTTGTTGTGGATGATCCGGCTTATCAGGAAAATTGTCTGCGCAACGGAATGCCTCAGCGTTTTCTGATAACTCGTTCTGATGTCCTATACCGATGCGAAATTACTGCTTTCCCTGGGGAAGAATTATATCCAGGAGACGTTATTGAGTGTTTTGATGAGCATTGGATCTGTTATCAAACTCGTGTAAGCAGTGACATTCAGGTTTCTGGCACCATTTGGCTATGTAACCATTTGTTCCATTGGCAGAATGGCACTTCGGAGATCATTACAAAATGGGGGGTACTGGATTCCGGTGTTTACTCTACCACAAAGACAGGTGGGTATGAGATCAACACGCCCGACGTGCAGTATAAGATCTATCTTCCATTGGACAAAGATACGGAGCGATTTTTTGTTGATAAGAGGCTAGCCACAAACGTAAGATACGACGCCAACGGGAAACAGATCTTGGAGGTGTACAAGGTCACACGAGTAGATCCAACCAGTCAGGCATACGGCAAAGGAGCTCATCTAATGCTTCTTCACTGCCGCAGCGACGATTTTATTGCTGAACGCGACAACGTCGAGCACATGATCTGCGACTATATCCCGGAGGAGGCTGTCGTGTCACCTCCGCAGGAAAGCGATCAAAAAGCTGTAATGATTGTGGGTAGAACTACTATACGTGTAGGAAGTAGCCGTGCATATACCATAGAGCCGTCCGGTCTTTTCGCACCTGTCTGGACGATAGCCCCCCCTATTGATGGAATTTCTCTTATACACGTAGATGACAACGTTCGCGTTACGGTTGAGGATAAAGAGAATCTCGTTGGCCAAACATTTGCGCTTCAGGCATTAGATCCAGATGGAATTTATGCACCTTGCGCAATTGTCGTGGAGGTGGTCTAAATGTCGGATAAATTGACGCATCAGGACCAGCTGGTGGATTACAACCAGAGGATCTGTAATAAGATTCTTGCCTCCAAAGAAATTATGGCGCTTATTGCTAATGATCCTAATTTGGATTTGGACAGCCCCAATGCAGCGGAATGGGAAGAACATGTTATTGATCATGCTTGGGTAGACGACACCGTTCAGGAGGCAGGAGCCTTTATAACGGTTGATGTAGACGTAACAGATATGTCGTCTGGCACCATTAAAGATATGCGTGTCTATGTGGAGGTTCTGGTTAGTAAAAACTACATGTCTCTGACACCTTCTCTGTTCAAGGGAATGAAGGGGAACCGGCGTGATAACCTGGTGCGCTACATCGACAAGCTGCTTAATGGGAGCTATGAGTTTGGAATTGGCAGGCTGGATGCCACAAATATCCGTACAGTAACTACAGCCAACAAGTTTTCCGGGAAATTGATTACCTATATGGTAGCCGACTTTGCACGCAACAGGAGCCTTCTCCCATGATTGATCCGATGGTTTTAATGAGCGGTTCTCCCTTGCGAATCGGTGGCATCCTGTTTCATCAACCAGATTTAGGTCAGATTTACCGGAACCCAGACATAGGAAGTTCAGTCTATGAGTCATATTTGTATGTGATTGGCTTGGATGTGGAGCAGTTTTTACAAATCACCGGGCTGACTGACATCTATATGGGCCTTGATGCTGAACTTCGGGAACAGATTGGCATATTTGATCTGCTTTCAACTGAGCCGCATTGGAGAGAGCTTCTCATCAATGCGCTTTCTTTTTTTGCTGTAGGGACAGTTTATTATGACCAAGATACGCATGAGCTTCTCGTTGCCGAGGGTGAGAATCACTTAGTTCTCACAAAAGAAATCTATGGAAAAGCCAGAGAGTTCATTATGCGGTCTGCCTGCATGAAGTATAAAGAACAAGCAAACGAGCTCCGGTTTTATAACAATAGGGCTAAAGAGGCGTGGGAGCGCCTGATGAAGCACAAGGAAGAAATGAGGAAAAAGCCCCAAAAGACAGACCCCAGCTATTCCATATGGAATGTAATTGGAGCTGTTACAACGAAACATCCCAGTATCAATTTGATCAATGTATGGAAACTGACACCTTACCAACTCTATGACCAGTTTGCCAGGATTCGGGATCTGGTATCTTTCGATGTTTTCAGCACTCGCTGGGCTGTATGGGGTAAAGACAAGTTTGACTACGCCCTGTGGTTCAAACAGGACCAAGACAATAAAGTGTAAAGGGGAGAAAACGATACATGGCTATCAATGCAATGACTACGTTTGCCAATCGTGAAGTTTATAACCTGATTCTGTGCGACTTCAATACTCAGAAGCCGGTTCTGAATATTGATTGGGCGAACGCAACTTCCAATGATATCACCGGTGAGGAAGTCTATGCCTACGGCGGTTGGGGCCACCCTAAGCGTGTAACCTTCTACGGCGAAAAGGGCGGTACCCTCACTATTGAAACTCAGATGCAGTCTTATCAGCTGTACAGTGTGATGACTGGTGCTGCCATTGAGAAGACCGCGAAGTTCCTTGAGAGAGAGATTCTGACTGCGTCTGAAGCCGGCACACTGACCGCTTCCAGCGCGCCCATTGAGGGTTCTGTCAATGTGTTTGCCCAGGACGATGACTGTGGCACTCCTCTGACTGGCATCACGTCTGTCGATACTGCCATTTCCGGCGAAGGCATTGAGGAGGGTGAGACTTACATTGTGTACTACATGAAGGAGTACACCTCCGGCGTGACCCGTATCAGCATCACAGATACCACTATTCCCAAGGCGGTTACTATTTACGGCGAAACTGTATCTCGCACGGAAGAGCAGCGTTCAAAATTACCTTCCGGACAATATGCGGGCAAAGGTCAACGCTGTGTTCAACGCCCTGATGTCCCTCTCTTCCCTGGTGTTTTCCCTTCACGTTTGATCTCCTGGTCAATTCTGACGGTCAGATGCTGGATCTGCTGACCATTGAGGATGACGGGGACTAAAAACCTTGTCTAGGGGGGAGAGGGGTAGCATCCCCTCTCCCCTTCTCATTGTTAACGCCAAAGGAATTTTGATCTATGGCTACCGAGAAAACAAAATTTAATGTAGATAAATCGATTGAAAAACGCTCGTGTAATGGAATCATCTTTGATAGTGTACTTGAGATGCGCTACTACAAGGAAGTTGTGCTCCCAAAGTATGAGTGCGGAGAGATTACACATTACGAACTGCAGAAACCATATATTCTGCAAGAGGAATTTTCTCATGAGGGTGTGAAGGTCCATGCCATCCAATATGTTGCTGACTTTTACCTAATTTATGCGGATGGCACGGAAGAGGTAGTTGACACAAAGGGAATGCCTGATGCTGTTGCCAAACTTAAACGCAAATTATTTTGGCGTAAATATCCAAATCTAAGGTACACCTGGATGTGTTACTCACAGATTGACGGCGGTTGGAACCCTTATGAATATGTTCAAAAGCAGAGAAGAATCAGGAAAAAGAAAAAACAGAGTGTTCTGAAAGAAAAGGAGAAGAGTGCAGATGGCCAAGAAACTCACTGTACCTGAGGCTGAGCCAATAAAGGAACAGTCTCTCGACTTAGTCCAGGTGGTTGCAAGCGAAGGTGGAGAGGAGGTCAAGTTTCGAGTAAGACGGACCCTGCCTCTCTCGGCTCGCGCTAAGATGGTGATGGATATCGCCAATATCGTTTTGGTGGAAGGGACATATGTTCCCATCGTAGAGGAATTTGCCTTTTTGTCCACTATTCTAGCCTATTATACTGACCTTCCTCTGGACGACATGAGCATTGACAACATTGATCAGCTTTGCTGCCGCACAGACATCATGGGGTGTGTATATCAGAATGTCTGTGATGATGTGCAGTATATCAAGGAAAGTGCCCAAAAATTGATTTCTTGGGAAAAAGAACAGCTTCTGCGTGCGAAATCTGACCAGCTTTATGAGGCTGTGTCAGCTATGATCAATCATTTAGATGGTTTGCTGGCTCAATTGGAAGGGACTGACCTTGGCAAGGTAGAAGAATTGACCGCTCTTGCTCACGCGGTAGCTCAGAAAAGCGAGAAAGAACTTGGCCATGGCATTATTGAGTTCAGAGAAGCTAAGAAGACCACTGCTCCCAAAAAGAGATCTGTTAGGAAAAAGGTAGAAACACCAGACGGGAATTCTGTTGTTGAGAAAGAATGATGTAAATGTCAATACGTGCCAGGGATTTCGATAACATTCTGTCCAAGTGGCTCCAGACACCGGAGGGGAAACAAGTTGTTTACGAAAAAGCCAATGTGTCTCCTTATACCGAAAGTCAGATGCGGGCAATGGCGCAGGAGCTAGCTGACATGATTGTAGATGCCTATCTGTCTGTTGTACGGCATGAAGACAAGTACTTTGACCGCAGCACAATTCGCGTTGGTATCCCACGCACCGGGAAGAACGGCTCGACTAGGCTACGTGTTACTTTCGACAAAAAGGGGCTCTCCAGACGTTCCTATGCAGCCAGCTTAAAAGATGTAGACAGGTTGGATGCTAGTCTTGGAAGGCCTCTGACAAACTACCGATACCGTACCGATGCAAATGGGTTGGAATATTATTTTACCGGTAAAGGAGTCTATGATATCATCGGTCTTTTGACGCAAGGATATGGACCAGTAAAAACCGTTTATGGATATTGGTGGGACAACAAATACGACAACGAATGGAATATGTATTCTTCCATAAATAAACGGCAGCGTTCAGGGGATGATTTTGTGTCCCGGGCTGTAAATGCTTTCAAGCAAAAATATCCTGGCGTTGAGGTTGAATATCCGAAATTGTGGGGCGGGACTAAATAACACATGTTTTGAGAGACGGCAAAAATGCCGTCTCTTTTTTTAATTTTTGGAAGGTAGGTGGTCAAGACATTGGACGCCGCTAACAACAGAGCGATAGAATTACTGTTTGGTGTCGCGGGCGGTACGTCAATCGCCGCTGGGTCTGGCAAAAATATTGCTGACGCCATGCGCAGCATCGTCAGTGAGATCGAAAGAACCGGGATCACCTCCCTTGATTTCACGGTTTCAGAAACATCGCTCAAAAAAATCAGGGATGCTATCAAAAAAACCGTTGCCAATATTGAAGTCACAATGGATGGACGCGGTATTGGTACAACAAGTTCTCCTGTTCCAGGGAATCAGAATCAATCCGGGCGAGCTGTTAGCCGCGAACTGAATGTGCGTGCGCAGGAGGTTCAGAAACTAACTAAACTTTACCAAGAGTTCTATGATCTTCAGCTCAGAAGCATCCGTACAAAGTTACCGGATTTTGCTGAAACACTCAACACAGAGGCAGCTAAGGTTTATGACCAAATCATAGCTCAGCAAAATACATACGACATTCAACTTGAAAAAACTCCAAGTTTGTATGCGAAGGTAGAGCACTGGGAGAGTCAGCTCGCTTCAGAATTGCGGAAGCGCACTTTGGCAACTGCGGAAGCGGAGGCAAAGCAGAAAGCCTTGAATGAGGCAACGCTGAGTTCTGCGGATCCTCTGCGTTCTTTGTCGGCCACAGTCCAGGCGATCATGGATACATATGCGAAGCTGGATGCGGTACAACAGACAAAGATTAATGTGCCAGGAGATAAACTGCTGCAATACAGATCAGAAATGGACCGTTTGATTGCATCTTATAACCAGATGCAGGATGCGGGTTGGCAGAATGTAAAAGCTGTGGATTTCAAAGCTGTTTTGGCAGATGCTAATCAGCTGAGGGATACGATGACAGCGTATGTCAAAGCCCTGACGGATTCCGACAAATATCTGATCCGGCAAGAAAACAGCTATGCCAAGTTGGCAAACCGTGCGCAGGACTACTATAACCGCATACACAATTCTCTCAGGCGTGATCCTAGCATGGACTCCTCCTTGTCCAACATGATCAGCCGTTTACGCCGCAGTGATTTTGCGAGTGTCACAGAGGCATCCAAGGAGTTTCAGAACCTGCAGCTTCAAATTAGAACGGCAGGTCTTGAAACTGAGACATTGGGACAAACGGTCACCAGAGTTTTCAAAGAAAAGTTCGGATACGGCGTTCTCGCTACTGCAGCTTTGACAACAAGGCGCGTTTTGTCCGACATGTACCGAAATGTTGTCGATATTGACACGAAACTAGCGGATCTGCAGGTTGTTTCTGGTGCCACCGACAACGAGCTTGCGGACTATTTTGACAGGGCTGCGGAGAGCGCCGAAAGGGTAGCTTCCTCTATTACGGATATTCTGGATGCTACCGCTGTATATCGTCGTTTGGGTTTTGGTGTTCAGGATAGTATTGATTTTGCCGAGTTGACAACGATGTACTCCAAGATCGGCGATGTTGCGATTGAAGAGGCAGAGTCTAATATAACCTCCGTTATTAAAGCATTTGGATATGCCAGCGGTGAAGAGCTCTCTGTGGCGATGGACAAGATGGTCAAGGTAGCGAATGATTACGCCATCAGTGCCGACGAATTGGGTGAGGGCCTTGGAAACGCTGCCTCTGCCCTGACGGCAGCCGGCAACTCTTTTGAGGAATCACTTGCTATTCTGACGGCAGCTCAGACTGTAACTCAGAATGCCTCCAAATCCAGCACGGCTGTACGCACCATTACCGCCCGACTGCGACAGAGCACGACAGATCTTGAGGATCTCGGTGAGGAACTTGATCCCAGTTATAGTACAAAATCAAGCTATCGCGACAAATTAAAAGCCATCACCGGAGTTGACATCCTTGAGGAAGATCAACAGACTTATAAAAGCACCTTCCAGATTCTAAAAGAACTTGCAGCGGTTTGGAATGACCTGGCCGATATCGACCAGGCATCCGTGGTTGGAATGGTTGCTGGCGTAAGGCAGACAAACGTATTTGGCTCGCTCATGTCTCAGTGGTCTGAGGCTGAGAAAGTGATGGTAACGGCTGCTAATGCGGCCGGGACCATGGACAAGGCCTATGGGATTTATATCGACTCTATCGAAGGGCGCATCAATACATTAACTGCAAGCTTTCAAAAACTATCTACAAATTTAGTCGATGATGATGTAATCAAAATCAGCGTATCCGCTGTTAATGCGCTGGTAGGAGCCTTTGATTCTCTCATTGAAAAAGTCGGCCTGCTCGGGGTTTCCGCAGGTATTGGCGGCATTGTAGCATTAACAAAATCAGTGGGTGCATTAAAGACCAGCATCATTTCTGCATCTGCTGCGATCGCTGGTATGGATTCCCTGGGCGACAGGGCTAAAATGATTGAAAACATTTCAATGGCTCTGTACCAGTACAGCGATGCCGCTATCGATGCAGCGCTGAGTTCTTCATCAATTACTGCCAAAGAGCGTGAACAGACGATTCAGCATATTGATCAGCTCCGCACACAGAGAACGCTTTTAGCTGCTCTGCCAGAAGAGTATGTGAAAGTTGTCGCGGCTGAGTTAACTTCTGATCAAAAGGTTCGAGACAGCATTACCAAAAATATCCTGGAACTCCAGATTGAAAAAGGGGCGACCAAGGACGTCATTGCGGCCAAGTATGAGGAAATTCTAATAAAGAATGGAGTCGAAAAGGTTACGGCGCAGGAAACTGCTGCAAGGATGGCAAATGTCTCCAGCATGCAGCAGGAAATGAAGCTATCAAACCTTTTGAAGGGCACATGGACTAACCTGGTTTCCTTTGTCAAGGCCAATCCAGTTGCTGTAGGTATCGGTAGCGCTATTGCAGGGATTTATATCGCCTATCAAATTTCCGCCAAAAACTTTGAAAAGGTCCAAGAGGCCGCCGACAAAGCCGCTGAAAGTTGGGAAACACTCTCTAAAGAACTAACCGATAACCGAAAGGCAGTTGCCAGCATATCTGGTGAGTACGAGAAGCTGTCCAAAGGGATTGGTTCAAATGGAGAGAATATTGGACTTACCACCGATGAATTTGAGCGGTACAACACTATTGCCAATCAAATTGCGGAAATGTTCCCTCAGATGGTATCTGGGTACACCTCACAAGGAAACGCCATTCTGAAATATAAGGGCGACATCGAACAGCTCAATGCGGCATTAGAGGAACAGCAACAGCTCTATTACGCTTCTATTATTCAAGGCTCTGGTTCTATTTTTGATGAGTGGAATGCAGACAACTGGGCAAAAAAAGATGAGACATTAAAATCCCAGATGTATGCCCAGGACTATCTGAAAGATGTACTTGCCGCCGCTGAGTCTGGTACGCCAGACGATATTTCCGATATCTTTGATAAAAGCCGTGACTCTATTGGTATCCTTGGCGGTCTGGATGCTATGGAGGTTTTGGACGAGGCTCTTGGGGGGCAGTTCCGCTCATTGTCATCAATCTTAACCACAGGAACCGAAGAAGAGAGAGCAAGAGCACAGCAAACATTCGTCACTTTAATCCGGGCATCTGTTGCCCAGGGGAAGGCTATTCTTGATGAAGAGACACAGAATATGGTGAGTATCGCCAATGCCTTCCTAAGCACAAGCTTTGATTTCTCTAAATTGTCCTCTGAGACTCAATCTGCAATACAGCAGTACGTCGGGCAGCTCGATTACACTTTCTTCCGGGAATTCGAAAACCAGGGTCAGATGCAGTCATGGCTTGAGACCAATCTGATCGCTCCTCTTCAGAATGAGTCGAATGCAGCAAGTTTTGGCAGAGCCCTCGATTTCTTTATGGAAAAGGGTATCGATATCGGCAGCAAGGATTTTGCAGATAACTTTGATATCTATGCGGATGCTATCGATACGCTGCGCTCTGGTCTGGACCAAGGATTTTCTGCGGACTTTGATTGGACAGCATTTTATAAAGGCTATGAATCTGTTCAATTGCTCATCGATGCCCTGGTGGAAATGGGGTATTTGGAGGAACCGACTTCTGATGCCATCTACTCTATTACAAGAGAGATGATGGACTTCAGTGCCCAAGCGGATATTGCAAGAGCAACAGCCCTCTCTTTAACAGAAGCCCTCAGCACCATGACAGGTAGATATGACCTCATGGAAAACGCGAAGGAAGAAGTTACGGAGTTTGGCATTATTTATGCTGATACGATCTCCTCCATCTTGGAGTCATTCCCTGAGTTAAGCGGACTCATTGATGAGTATATCATCGGCCTTGCAAGTGCGGATGATGTGATCCAGGGGATGCAGCGCAGCTATGCGGCCGACGAGCAGAACTATAAAACGCTAATCTCTGAAAAGTATTCTACCAGTAAGGATTATTATCGGAAGCTTGACATCTTGAATACGGACTTCAACAATGATTTGTTGGATAGTATGAAGACAGATCTTTCTAACTGTAAAACCCTTGCTGAAGCAAAATACAAGATTGAGATGAGTCTGCTTAATTCTCTTTCTTATGAGTGGTCCAAGTACTATGATGCCTCTGCAGGCGTATTAACAGAGCAAGCTAAGGCCATCATGAATAAAATTGGTCCATCCTATGGGCTGAAAGGGAGAACACAGGAAGTCGAAGAAGTTCTTGGTGTTGTAGGAAAACTCCAAGAAGCTGCTCGTGCCTACAAGGAGCTCGCAGAAAGAACAGCTGACGTCAGTTGGTCGGCATTTTCTTCTTCAGCTAAAGAGGCTGCTGAAGACGCAAAAGATGCCGCTTCCGACGCTGCCGACGAAGCTGAAGATGCCTGGGAGAAGTTCAAAGAGCAGATGGAGGACTGGTTCAGTGACATGGAGTTCAAAGTTGATCTGCAGTTCAACGCAGGCAACATTGACGGTGCCACAGAACTCTACCGACAAATGATTGCAAAGGCAAATGAACTTCTCAGTCAGGCTTACAGTTCCGGTATGACTATCGATGATGATTGGGTGCAGGAGCTAATCAGTAAGGTAAACACCTACAAGGAAGCTCTCGCTGATCTTCGCATCGATGAATATGACAAGCTTATTGAGTATAACGACAGTTTTGATATTTGGAATAAAGTTGGTTATTCCAAATTGGATACTCTGAAAGACAAGCTTGCAGCCATCAATGACGAGTATCTCCAAGGCAATTACTCTTATCAGACTTGGTATGAGAACTTTATATCCACTGCGGAAGAGATTTACTCCATTCAGAAAGATGCCCTGGAAGAGCTTCTTGATACTGTTATGGACGGTATCCGCAACGCCAACGATGAGCAGATCGAGCAGTTGGAGGAACAGAAGTCGGCCTATCAAGATCTCATTGATTTGAAAAAGAAGCTCCTGGAGGACACAAGGGATGAGGCCGACTATGAACGTGAGGTCACCAAGCGGGTCAAAGAGATTGCAAAGCTGCAAGAGCGCATCACTCAATTGGAACTGGATGACTCCAGGGAAGCTCAGGCTGAGCGCATAGCCCTTGAGGAGGAACTGGCTGAAAAACAGCAAGAGCTTGCTGATTATCAGGCTGACTATGCCACAGATGCTACTATAGACGCATTGGATGACCAATCTGATGCCTATAGCAGCGCCATGGATGAGCAGATCGACGCTGTTCGCAAACAGGTGGAAGACGAGGTCAATCTTCGCGAAGAGGCCATCCGCAAAATTGATGCCGAGTACGAACAGATGATGGAGAATGTCAAGGGATATTTTGAGAGCCTAGGCATCACCATAGACGAAGAGCTGCTGCAAAAACTTACTCAGGGCTTAGATCTTGTATCTCAGTTTGGCAGTTACAATGATGCTGTGGATGGTATTGGTGACAATGCCGGTATCTCTGCTCCTGGCAATGAAGCGTTTGCCTCCCAGCAGATCCCTGCTCTCGTGGAACAGATGAAACGCAACTCTGAGGCTTGGCATACGGCAAATGCGTCAGGGAATTTGACAGAGCGAGAGAGATTGGTACAGGAAAATGAGCGAATTGCGCAATTCTTAAAAACCACTTTTGGGTTAGATATCTATAAAGACTCCGCCCAAGGTGTGTGGTATATTCGGACTGCTCAGGGTATTCAAAGGCTCTTTGACGTATATCATAACGGTGGCGTTGTTGGTGGGAAACAGACTGTCGCCAACAATGAACTGATGGCGCTTCTGGAAAAAGGCGAAATTGTTCTCAACAACGAACAACAAATCAGTCTACTGGATCGTATCAAAGAGATGTCTACGGCTGTAAGCCGTATAGTCGCTGATACAGCGCGTAGCATGGTTAGCGTCATTCCAAACTTTGGTGCTCTATCACAGGTTGGAGGGTCTACTTACGCGCCAGTTATCAATGTTGAAATTCAACACAACGGCTCTATGTCTGATGAGGATGCCAAGCGGTACGGAGACACCATTGGAGAGCGTGCCTTAGACACGCTCTGGAAGGCTATGAACCAGAGAGGTATCACATAAGAGGAAGGGCTCCGCTGAAGCGGAGCCCTTCCTTATTCGGCAGATCAAACACATAAAGGAGGTCATGCCTTGGTTATCGACTTTTCAAAATTTGACGCTAAGGCACGTCCGGCCCTGGTGCTCAGAAATTTAGATGGCACTGCCATTCAGACTCTCGGATATGCTTTCAACATATCCGGCTCATTTCTCTATAATGAAGTCTCTACCCTTTCCTTTTCTTACCCTGCGCACGTGGATGGTAAGCGAGTTCCTGGGTATGACAAAATTGTTGGCATGCGGCTTGTTGATGTTCTTGGTGTTGGACAATTCATTTTGGTGAACCCGGGAATTACTGAGAGTGCATCAAAGGAGATTAAAACTGTCGAGGCGTACTCATTGGAATATGAGTTTACCTTCAAGAAGATTTCATTGGAGAACAGTACCTATAATTTTTGGAATCCGGTAGCTCCAGAAGATACCATCATGGGTATTATTTTGGAGCGTATGCCGGACTGGTCTATAGGTGCTGTGGATGAGGGACTTGTCGGGAAGTATCGAACTTTCGAGGTCAGTAACGAAAACCTCTACAATTTCATGAAAGGGACCCTGCAAGAGTCCTACGCCTGCATTTTTGATTTTGATACTTATCAGAGAAAGATCAATGTACGGGATGTGTCCTCGAACGCTTCCATTCGTCCTGTGTATATTGCGCTAGATAATCTGGCAAAAGAAATTGCCATTGAGGAGGACACGGAGAATATTTTCACGTGTCTTGATGTAAATGGTGCCGAGGGAGTAACCATACGCAACGTTAATCCTATGGGGATTAACAAAATCTACAACTTGGACTACTTCATGACCGAAGATAATTTTACTCCTTCTCTAATCTCTAAGTGGAATGCGTGGAAGCAGGGCTTCGCCAATTATCAAAACGAGTATTTTTCTCGGACAGTGGAAAACGCTCTTTTGCACGTCGAACTAGAAACTCAGAAAGCGGCTTTAACAAAGTTGAAGGGAGAATTGAGCGTTCTGGAACAGCAACAGGCTGTTGTTGTGGAAGCAGAGTCTATGGGGATTGACGGAGATCTCCCATCTTATTCTTCACAGATTTCTGCAAAACGATCTGAAATTCGTGAAAAAGAGTCTGAGATAAATGATATTGAAGCTTCCATGGAGGAGAGCCAGGAATCACTGATCGCTATTAATGAGGCAACATCGTGGTCCGCTTATGGTATATCTCCAGATGAGGAAATACTGATCAACCGGTATGTCAAAGAAGATTCTATTGCAGACAGCAGCTTTGTGGCTCCAGCAACGGATAGTTATAAGGTAGATGGCGACAGCTATCCGAATGCCAACGTGTCAATTCAAATCAAAAATGCGATTATCACTGGTACGACTATCGACAGCGGGCGCATTGTTTACAGTGCCCGTGGAGGGACAGCATCTGTTTCTGTAAATGGAGAGGTCAAGCTAAGTGGTGCCAATATACTCAGTGCATTTGATAGTTTTGGTGGGAAAAGCGTTACATCGATTTATCTGGAGACTGGCTGCGCGACCTTGACCGGACAG
>ENA-OPBW01001231-OPBW01001231.1-human-gut-metagenome-genome-assembly--contig:-NODE-1231-length-14125-cov-2.785928_pt1 | contig 14125 bp, 11 predicted proteins | sample MGYA00241070_ERZ501456 | MGnify/ENA primary metagenome ERZ501456 (study PRJEB25962, sample SAMEA2042624) | human gut metagenome | biome: human gut; feature: human-associated habitat; material: faeces...
TGCGGCTACTGCGTCAACCGCCGCTCCAACGATATCCCCCGCGCCACCTTTGCACCCCGGGAGCTGGCAGAGCTGACCATGGAGTTCTACCGCCGCAACTACATCGAGGGTCTGTTTTTGTCCAGTGCGGTGCTGGGCACCCCGGACTACACCACCGAGCGGATGCTGGCGGTGCTGCGGCTGCTGCGGGGCGAATACCGCTTTGGGGGCTATATCCACGCCAAGGCCATCCCGGGCACAAGCCCGGAACTTTTGCAGCAGCTGGGGTATCTGGCCGACCGTCTGAGCGTGAACGTGGAACTGCCCAGCGAGCGCAGCCTGAACCTGCTGGCCCCGGACAAGGGGCGGCATTCTATCTTCCGCCCCATGAAGCAGATCGCGGTGTCCGGCGCTGCCAGCCGGGAGGAGCTTGCTCTTTACCGCCACGCGCCCAAGTTCGCCCCCGCCGGGCAGAGCACCCAGATGATCGTGGGTGCTTCGCCGGAGACGGACTACCACATCTTAAAGCTGACCGAGGGAATGTACCAGAAGTACGGGCTGAAGCGGGTGTTCTACTCTGCTTACATCCCGGTAGCCGAGGACACCCGCCTGCCCGCGCTGGATACCAAGCCGCCGCTGCTGCGGGAGCATCGGCTCTATCAGGCAGACTGGCTGCTCCGCTTTTACGAGTTCAAGGCAGAGGAACTTCTGGACAGGGACAACCCCAACTTCAACCCCTATCTGGACCCCAAATGCAACTGGGCGGTGCAGCACTACGGGCTGTTCCCGGTGGATGTGAACCGCGCCCCCTTCGAGATGCTGCTGCGGGTGCCGGGCATCGGCCCCAAAAGCGCCCGGCGCATCTGGCGCGCCCGCAAGCAGGCGGCACTGGGTCTGGACGAGCTGAAACGCATGGGCGTGGTGCTTAAGCGGGCGCAGTACTTCATCACCTGCCGGGGCTTTTCCGGGGCGCACCCGGGGCGCGGCACCGCCGGGCGGGAGCGCATTACCCGGGCGCTCATCGACCCCAACGTATTCAGCGGCAGCTGCGAGCAGCTGAGCCTGTTCAGTCCGCCCGCCGTGGACAACCTCATCGGGCAGGGCGTGCCGCCCCGGACGGCTGTCCGCATGGTAAGGGAGGAGGCCGTGCAATGTCTTGCCAAGGCGCTGTAAATCCCAAGGGGGCACGCAAGCTGCACGATGCCGACGTGGTCTACCTGTACGACGGCAGCTTTGAGGGCTTTCTGTGCTGCGTGTACGAAAGCTTTGCCCAGCACGAGCTCCCCTTTGCGGTGTGGACGCCCCAGCGGGAAACGGCCACCCTCTACCCGGTCAAGGACATTGCCACCGACCCCGCCGTTGCCCGGCGGGTGTTTGCGAGCTTTGGCAAAAAGCTGGGCGCAGAGACCGAGTACCTCGTCAGCCGGGATTTTCTCTCCGGACAGGAGGACAAGGAGCTGCTGTTGCTCCGGTTTCTGCATCTGGCCTTTGCGCTGGGCCCGGGCACGGTCAAACGGGAGGGGCATCCGGTGGTCGCGCCTCTCTACGCCATGAAAAAAAGTCTGGACTGGGAGGTAGACAAGTTTCAGGGCTTTGTGCGGTTCGAGGAGCACGACGGCATGCTGGGCGCGGTCATCCACCCCAAAAATTATATCCTCCCCCTGCTGCGCCCGCACTTCTGCGGACGCTTCCCGGAGGAGGATTTCATGATCTACGATGCCGTCCATCAGGCGGTGCTGCTGCACGAGGGACACAAGACGCAGCTGCTGGAGCTGGCAGCGCCCTTGGAGCTGCCGCCGCCCAGTGCGCGGGAGCAGCAGTTTCAGGCGCTGTGGACGCAGTTCTACAAAACGCTGGAGATCAAAGCGCGCCACAACGAAAAAGGCCGCATGACCCATTGCCCCAAACGCTTCTGGGCAGATATGGTGGAGATGCAGGGGGAGTTGTAATTATTTTTCCTGTGCTTCCAGTGCGCTTTCCACGCCCTTGAGCAGATCCTCTGCCGGGATGCCGTACAGTCTTGCCAGCGCCATCAGGTTGGAGGTGTTCGGCTCCGAGGTGCCGTTCTCCCACTTGGACACCGCCTGCCGGCTCACACCGATGCTCTCAGCCACAAACTCCTGTGTCATCTTGCAGCGGGTGCGGTTCTCCTTGAGCATTTCAGAAAGCGACTTGCGCACGATCTTGACTTCCTCCGTGAGCTTCGGCGGCTTTTCCAGATTGCGGGCGATGCGCCAGAGCAGATAGATTGCCGCCACAATGGCGACCGGGATCAGGATCCGGAACAGGATATTGGTATAGCGGTAGAACTTTTCCAGCAGCAAAACTCTGCGAAGCCAGGCATCCGCCTGTTCCTTGGTCGCTTCCTGCGTTTCTACTTCTATGACCTTAAGCAGGGCAACAGCAGTTCGGTTCAGCAGGTTCATCATAGCGGGTTCCTCCTTTGGCATTTTCCGGTTGGATTTTCTGTGGCACGATTTTAGCACAAAAGCCCGGTTGCGTCCACCAACCAGAGCGCAAACTCCGGTTGCGGCGCGTATTTTTAGCCTATTGGGGCAGATAATTCACAAAAACGTTGCATCTGCATCGTTGCAACGGGCAAAACCTATGGTATACTATAAGAGATATCCGGGCAGTCTTTTCTGCCCCCAACACCCCCGCTGCGGGGTCAACACAAAAGGAGTATTGTAGCGTTATGGTTCGCATTACTATGGAAGACGGCGGCATCATCGACATCGAGCTGAACGAGGAAGTTGCCCCCATCACCTGTGAGAATTTCAAAAAGCTGGTCAAGGAGGGCTTTTACAACGGCCTGACCTTCCACCGTGTCATCCCCGGCTTTATGATCCAGGGCGGCTGCCCGCTGGGCACCGGCACCGGCGGCCCGGGCTGGAACATCAAGGGCGAGTTTGCCGCCAACGGCGTGAACAACCCCCTCAAGCACACCCGCGGCGTGATCAGCATGGCCCGCAGCATGAACCCCAACAGCGCAGGCAGCCAGTTCTTCATCATGCATCAGGATGCACCACATCTCGATGGTGAGTATGCGGCATTCGGCAAGGTAATCGAGGGCATGGATGTGGTAAACAAGATCGCAGAGGTGCGCACAGACTACATGGACAAACCACTTGAGGCTCAGGTCATGAAGACAGTTACAGTTGAGACCTTCGGAGTGGACTATCCGGAGCCGGAGACGGTTTAATGATAATAATTATCGATGAGGCAAGCGAAAAACTTGCCTCTTTTTACTATCATGACGAGATATTCAAGCTGCAGTGGAGAAGTGTGGCAGGCAAGGCATCCATGTCAGAAGAGTTGCAAGAAAAACTGTATGGTGCACTACTGGGAAAATTGCTGGATGAGTTGCAGAAGAAACTGCCGGATGAACAGCAGAATAATTTGTGTGTGTATGAAATAGAAAATAATTCAGGATATACAGAATATGCAGATAACACCGCGAAAGCTAATACGGGAAATCTAAGAAAACCGAAAGCTCCGGCAGACTACATCTGGATAGTATCAAACAGACAGCAGAAGCAAATAGCTGACTCACTCGGCATAGCATCAGTAGGAGAACCGCAGTGCGGCACGCGCTATGCAGTCGAGAGCCTTGCAGAGCTTGATATTGAGTATCTGGAGCGGGTGCGCAGGCGGTATAATCACATCCCGTGGGACATCGGTGAGACAGACAGGTGCTTGATACGTGAGCTTTCACTGTCAGATCTTCCTGCGCTCTATGAGCTCTATGACAAGCCCGGCATGACAGACTTTGTGGAGCCACTTTACGACTACGAGACAGAGCTTGAATACCAGAAGGCATATATAGAGAACATGTATGGCTTTTACGAGTATGGCATGTGGCTTGTATTTTCCAAGGAAACAGGTAAGCTGATAGGACGGGCAGGGCTTGAGCATGATGAACTGGGTTATATGATAGCACCGGAATTTCAGAACCAAGGCTATGCCACGGAGGTGTGCCGCTTCATCATAGAATATGCGCGCGAAAACACAGACTTTGAAGAGCTTTACTGCCGGATAGATGAGAGAAATGAGGCATCGGTTCGCCTTGCCAAAAAGCTTGGATTTACAAATAGCGGGAATGTGGATGATGATATAAACGCTTCTATATATAGAAAAAATATAAAAAACAATGAAAAACATTGAAAAATATACAATTAGGCAATAAAATATAAACATAGTTTAACGATTTGGAGGACGAAAAAATGAAGAAATATGCATACGGAGTAGATATAGGTGGAACAACTGTAAAGATAGGCTTTTTCGAGACCACAGGAAAGCTTGTCGATACATGGGAGATTCCTACACGCACAGAGAATTCCGGCGAGCTCATTCTGCCTGATATTGCAGCATCCATCAAGGAGAATAACGAGAAGCATGGCATCGAGATGGGTGACATCGAGGGCGTAGGCATGGGAGTGCCGGGACCTATAAAGGATGACGGAACAGTATTGAAGTGTGTCAACCTCGGCTGGGGCGTGTTCAACGTGGCACAGTCACTCTCAGTGCTGTGCGGCGGCATTAAGGTAAAGGCCGGAAACGATGCCAACGTAGCTGCACTCGGTGAGATGTGGCAGGGCGGTGGAAAGGGCCATCAGGATGTAGTCATGATCACACTCGGCACAGGCGTAGGCGGAGGAATCATCCGCGAGGGCAGAATCGTAGCCGGAATAAACGGAGCAGGCGGAGAGATAGGACATATGCCTATGGTAGATGATGAGTCAGAGTGCTGTGGCTGCGGCAAGAAGGGCTGCTTAGAGCAGTATGCATCAGCAAACGGTCTCGTAAGAGTGGCAGAGAGATACATTGCAGCACACAGGGATGTGGCAACAAAGCTTGATTTAAATGCAGGCTTCACAGCCAAGGATGTATGCGATGCGGCAAAGGCAGGAGATGCAGCGGGCATTGCGGCAGTAGAGCAGTCTATGAAGCTTCTCGGCAAGGCAATGGCAGCAGTAGCATGCGTTATGGACCCTGAGGTATTTGTTGTCGGCGGAGGCCTTTCAAAGGCAGGCAGCATCATCATCGATACAGCAGCAAAGTACTATAAAGAGTATGCTTTCCATGCAAGCCGTGAGACAGAGATCAAGCTCGCCACACTCGGCAACTCAGCCGGCATGTATGGCGGAGTAAAGATGGTTATCGGCTAACAACATAAGATTGCAATTTTTAAAGAAATAAAATATAATGGCTACTAAAGATACACTACAATCGAGGTGAGACTATTGGCAGATTACTCAACAGAAGAATTAGAAAAAATAGCGGACAAATTTCGCTCAGATACCAGCGGTATAAGGGGAACAAAGGATTTTACGAGCCCAGAGGAGCTTTACGATGAGCTGAAAAAGGAAATCAAAAAGTATCATCCGTCGGATGACACGAGCCTTGTGGACAAAGCCTACAGGGTAGCTTATGATGCTCATAAGGGTCAGGCGCGTAAGTCAGGAGAGCCTTATATCATACATCCGCTTTGTGTTGCCATAATACTCGCCGAGCTCGAGCTGGATAAGGAAACCATTGCAGCAGGACTGCTCCATGATGTGCTGGAAGACACCATCATGACCATGGATGAGATGCGCGCGGAGTTTGGAGACGATGTCGCACATCTGGTGGATGGTGTCACGAAGTTAAAGCACCTGCATCTGACAGACAGCACCAAGGATCCGAAGGATAAGAATGCGGACAGACTTGAGATGCAGGCTGAGAATCTGCGCAAGATGTTTCTCGCCATGGCGAAGGATATCAGGGTCATCCTCATAAAGCTGGCAGACAGACTGCACAATATGCGTACACTCAAGTACCAGTCCAAGGAGGCACAGCAGCGTATCGCCAGAGAGACACAGGATATCTACTGCCCTATCGCACAGCGACTTGGTATCAGTAAGATAAAGATAGAGCTCGAGGACCTTTGTATGAAGTACCTCTATCCGGATGCCTACTACGATCTGGTAGAGAAGGTAGCCCTCAGAAAGACAGAGCGCGACACCTACATCCAGGGCCTGGTAAACGATGTCAAGAAGTATGTTTCAGATGCCGGTATCAAGGCAGAGATATACGGCAGGGCAAAGCATTTCTTCAGTATATATAAGAAGATGGTCAATCAGGACAAGACGATAGACCAGATATATGACCTCTTTGCCATCAGGATTCTGGTGGATACCATACCGGACTGTTACGCAGTGCTTGGTATCATACATGAGAAGTATAAGCCTATACCGGGCCGTTTCAAGGACTATATTGCCATGCCGAAGCAGAACATGTACCAGTCGCTTCACACGACACTCATAGGTCCGAGCGGACAGCCGTTTGAGATACAGATACGTACTTATGAGATGCATCGTACAGCTGAGTACGGTATCGCGGCACATTGGAAGTACAAGGAAACAAACAACGGCAATGCCACTACCACCACTGTCACCGAGGAGGAGAAGCTCAGCTGGCTGCGCCAGATACTCGAGTGGCAGCAGGACATGTCGGATAATAAGGAGTTTATGACTTTATTAAAGAGTGATTTAAATTTATTCTCCGACAATGTATTTGCATTCACACCATCCGGCGATGTAAAGAACCTGCCAAAGGGCTCCACACCTATAGACTTTGCCTACAGCATACACTCTGCGGTCGGCAACAAGATGGTCGGTGCCAAGGTAAACGGCAAGCTGGTGCCGATAGACTATGTCATCAAAAACGGTGACCAGATAGAGATAATCACCTCACAGAACTCCAAGGGACCAAGCCGTGACTGGCTCAAGGTCGTAAAGAGCACACAGGCCAAGAACAAGATCAACCAGTGGTTCAGAAGTGAGCTCAAGGAGGAGAATATACAGCACGGCAAGGATCTGATAGCAGCCTATGCCAAGGCAAAGGGCATCAACTTTGCTGAGATAAACAAGCCTGAGTATCAGGAGAAAATACGCCGCAAATACGGCTTCCACGACTGGAACTCATGCCTTGCAACCGTCGGTCACGGCGGACTCAAGGAGAGCCAGATAGTCAACAGGATGTACGATGAGTACAAGAAGGATCATGTGGTGCCGGTGACAGATGCAGATGTGCTTGGCAGCATCGCAGAAAAGCAGCAGGCGGCAGCAGGCACACAGCCCGAGCACAAGTCAAAGAGCGGTATTGTGGTACACGGACTCTATGACGTGGCTGTGCACTTCTCGAAGTGCTGCAATCCTGTTCCGGGAGATGAAATCGTGGGCTTTGTTACAAGAGGCCGAGGCATCTCCATCCACAGGACAGACTGCGTGAATATCATCAATCTGTCCAAGATAGAAAAGGACAGGCTCATAGAAGCAGAGTGGCAGGATACAGCCCTCATGGACAACGGTGCTGAGTATCAGGCAGACCTAAAGATATTCTGTCATGACAGGCCGGGACTGCTCGTAGATATCACAAAGATATTTACCGAGAAGGAAATCAATATCAGTGGTATCCAGTCCAAGACCAGCAAGCAGGGCATCGCTACAATCGAGGTATTTTTCAATATCAAAGGCAGGGACCAGATAAAGGTTCTAGTGGAGAAGCTCAGACAGATAGAAAGTGTAATAGACGTAGAGAGGACCACCGGCTAAATCCCGGTGGTTCTTGCGTGAAGCATAACATATAACAGACAAGGAGTACACTCATATGGTAAATATGAAGATAGACCACTTCGTAGTGGGACCGGTGCAGACCAACTGCTACTTTGTCACCAATATAAAGACAAAGGAAATGATAATAATAGACCCGGGCGCGTGTGCTAAACAGCTCGCCAAAAAGGTGGACGAGTCAGGCGCAAAGCCAGTAGCAATACTGCTCACACACGGACACTTTGACCATGCCACGGATGCAAAGCCGCTCGCAGACCGCTACGGCATCAAGATATATATCCATGAGGCAGACAAAGCCACACTCGATGACCCGCAGCTTAATGTCAGCTACATGATGGGCCAGTCAAAAACCTTTTATGCAGATGTATTTTTGAAGGATAAGCAGGAGCTTGACATCGCAGGCTTTCACATAGTAGTGCTTCACACACCGGGACATACACCGGGCGGCTGCTGCTATTATTTCCCGTATGAGGACGTGATCTTTACAGGAGACTCACTGTTTTGCGGCTCAATCGGACGTACGGATTTCAAGGGTGGCAGCATGTCAGACCTCGTGCGCACAGTGAAGGAAAAAATCATGACACTGCCTGAGCATACAGAGGTGTACCCGGGCCACAACGACACAACAACCATAGAAAACGAGAGGATGTATAACCCTTACTTATGATAGTAGTAGTATTTAATAAACCGGATTTTGAATATGATGTGCACTCACTGCTCAAGGAGTTCTTCCCACAGGAGGATGTGCAGATGTACTATAGCTGCTCACCTGATGAGGTAGAGGGGAAAAACTTAGCCTGCACGCACCACGAGATGACAGATGATGGCGTAAAGGAATTTGCGGATGCCTCACAGGTATTTAAGATAGACTATGTGGGCGATCAGATTACGGTGGAGTGGATGATAAATAGGGTCAATGATAAGGGCGATAGAGAAAATCCGGATAAGGAAATTTTAAATAATTCCATGACAGGTGATATGCAGCAAGCCGACGAAAGTGATATTAAAACAGCCGGAAAAAGTATCTGCACAAAAATATCCGTAGACAGCACAGACCGCAAGGAGACTAAAAACCGCCTCAAGCTCGCCCTGTATTCCATGATAGAAAAGGGCACAGGAAAGAGCCTTCCGTGGGGCACACTCTCAGGCATCAGACCGACCAAGATAGCCATGAAGTGCATAGAGGACGGAATGAACGATAAGGAAACCTACGACTATCTGAAGGAAACCTACCTCGCAAGCGATGAGAAAATCGACCTCTCAATAGGCATAGCAAAGCGTGAGAAGGCACTGCTCGACAAGGTGGACTATGACAATGGCTACAGCCTGTACATAGGCATACCATTCTGCCCGAGCACCTGTGCATACTGCTCGTTTACCTCATATCCGCTCGGTGTGTGGAAAAACCGCGTGGACGATTACCTCGACGCACTCGAGAAGGAGATAGACTACACGGCACAGAAATTCTACCACAAGAAGCTAAATTCCATATATATAGGAGGCGGCACACCGACCACACTAAGCCCTGCGCAGCTTGACAGGCTTATCAGAAAAATCAAATGCAGCTTTGATTTAAAGAACTGCCTGGAATTTACTGTGGAGGCGGGCAGACCGGACTCCATCACGAGAGAAAAGCTCCTGGCACTGAAGAAAAACGGCATCAGCCGTATATCGGTAAATCCACAGACTATGAAGCAGCAGACACTTGATATAATAGGAAGACACCACACGGTAGACGATACGATACAAAGCTTCAAGCTTGCGCGCAAGCTGGGCTTTGACAACATAAACATGGACCTTATTATGGGGCTTCCGGAGGAGACACTTGATGATGTAAGGCACACAATGGAGCTCGTGAAGGAGCTGGCACCTGACAACGTCACCATCCACTCACTCGCAGTAAAGCGAGCTGCAAGACTCACCATCTTCAAGGACCGCTACAGTGATATGCAGATGGTCAACACTCAGGAGCATATGGATCTCTGCGCAGCCTACTGTAAGCAGATGGGGCTTGAGCCATACTACCTCTACAGGCAGAAGGGCATGGCAGGCAATATGGAGAATGTGGGCTATGCGGCAAAGGGCAAGGCCGGCGTATACAACATACTGATCATGGAGGAAAAGCAGACCATCGTGGCCTGCGGAGCCGGAGCAAGCACCAAGCGTGTCTGGCCCGTACCGAATCCGGATGGCACACACCGCATCGACAGATGCGAGAATGTCAAGGATGTAGGGCAGTATATCGCAAGAATTGATGAGATGATAGAGAGGAAGCAGAGGTTGTTCGAGAAGTAAATATTTCCTGAAAAGTGTATAAAAAATGATGTTTACATCATTTATACATCAAAAATTTCTGTAGTGTTACGGAAAGGTTGCTGTGATAATAAAAAAATGATATAGTTAATATAAAATGAGGAAGGGCTAAAGGTAGCGGATAAAATGTGTGAGTTCAAAATTCAAGAGTTAGGCCTTAGAAATTATAGAGGATTTGATAATAAAAAATTTGTGCTCAATCCAAGAATGAATGTTTTTGCTGGGAAAAATGGTTCTGGTAAGACTTCCGTATTGGAGGCTGCTAATGTGATGCTGGGAGCTTATCTTGCAGCTTACAAGACTTATGTACCTTCACGGTTTGTATATAATATAAAGTCAACCGATGCAAGAAGAAAAACGTTGATTTCAGATGATAGCATGATTTTGACGACAGGATCAATTGCACAGTATCCGTGTGAAGTAAGTTGCAAGGCGCAGTGGGGCGGAAATAATACAGAGAACAATATTGAATTTAGACGAGTTATTTTAAAAGAAGATGCAAGAACTAAATTTGGTGGTTCTAATCCGATGCAGCCAGCTGTAATTGAATGGGAAAATAAAATATCTAATGCGAATCACTCGGATAGTAAAGTGGTTCTTCCATTAGTGCTTTATTTGAGTACAGCACGCCTTTTTAAAGATGGAAATAAGAAAACAAATATAAAAGGTGTATTTAGTAGGACTGACGCATATAATCATTGTTTGGATTCGCAACATGGACTTGAAATTGCATTTCGTTATATTGATACTCTTAAAGCTGTTTCACTAGAAGAAAATGGGGGAAAATTATTTCCTGCATATGAGGCAATTTTAAAGGCTGTTAATGATGCATTTTGTGATGAATTGAAGCCGGGAGAAGAAATTATATCTTCGACCAAATATGAGGATGATATTATTGCATTAAAAACAGCAGATGGAACAATCCTTCCGTTTCAGCTGTTGAGTGATGGTTATAGAAATGTAATAAAGATGGTACTTGATATAGCTACGCGAATGTGCATATTGAATCCTTATCTAAAGGGTGATGCACTCAAAATGACACCTGGAATTGTTATAATAGATGAAATTGATTTGAGTTTGCATCCTACATGGCAGAAACGTATTATAGGAATTCTGAAAGAACAATTTCCTAGAATACAGTTTATATGTGCTACGCATTCTCCTTTTATTATTCAATCTTTGGATGAAGGAGAGCTTATTACTTTGGATCAGCCATTAGATAGTGAGTATTCCGGAGAAGGATTGGAAGATATAGCTGAAGATGTTATGGGCGTAGAATTGCCTCAATATAGTGAGAGAAAACGAAAGATATACGAAGCAGCCTCAAAATATTATACAGCCTTGAAAGAGGCCAAGACTCAAGACGATATAGCTAGGCTTGGCAAAGAATTGGCTGATTTAGAGGCGGAATATAGTGATAATCCTGCTTATATGGCGTGGGTTCATCAAAAATATACTGAACAGGCATGGAAAGTGAAGAAAAATGAGACCAGTAGATAAAGGTGAATCACCATATAATACAATAAAAAAATATCAGGATGCACTGCCATATTTAGGTGAAAAGATAGGTTATTATTGTTCATATTGTGAATTTCCAATTAAGCATGTACCGGAGGTTGAACATGTTGTATCAAAATCAAAGGGCGGAGATATAACGGATTGGAAGAACTTGCTGTTGGGATGTAAATATTGTAATGCTAGAAAATCAGCTAACACAACTCCTGAAAATGATGATGATTTTTTATGGCCTGATGTGAATAATACAGCAATTGCTTACTTATATGAAAATGGTTATCCAAAGGTAAATGAGCAGCTTTTAATGGAATTAGATCCGACAGGTGAGTTAAAAGAAAAGGCAACCAATACGTATGAGCTAGTAAAACTTGGTAATGTTCCTGATTTGAGTAAAGGGGATAAAGATAGGCGGCTTATAGAAAGAAATACTGCTTATTATAAAGCAAAGGAGTCATTGGACGGATGGCTACATATGAAAGATGCGCCAGATAGCTATAGAGAAGATTTAAAAAAGCAAATTATTATGACTGCTTTGGGAGATGGCTTTTATTCTGTTTGGATGACAGTCTTTGCAAATGAGCCACAAATATTATTAGCTTTAATTGATGGTTTTGTGGGAACAAATAAGAATTGTTATGATGAAGAGGGGAATGTTAAAAAGAATATTTCAGTTTAGAAAATTTAGCAGACAGAGTGTAAAAGTGTATAATCATGTAGAGAGGGAGAAGAAAAATTTAGAAATAGTGTCAAAAATTATAAAGAAAACCTAATATTCATTGACAAAGAATTAAAAATGGGTGAAAATATATTATTGAAAAACCTGATTAGATACAGAAAAAGATACAAATAACCGAATAAAACATACAAAAAACAAAACAGGCTAAAAATATTCGGGGGGGGGGTACAAAGGTACCTCCCCTAGAACAGGTATAAAGGAAAATAAAAGATACCATAAGGAGAATTTAGAAAGAATGTACAGAAAGAAAGGCAGAGGATGGACAAAGCATATAGACTTTATGCTTATAGATATCGCATGCATTGTTATAGCATTTTTTATTTCATATGTGATACGCTTCGGCTTTAATAACCCATATGTGGACAAGGACTACCGTATACTGGGTGTAGCATTTCTTCTGATAGATTTCTTTGTGGAGATAATGGCAGATTCATTCAAGAACGTCCTAAAACGCGGATATCTGGATGAATTCATATCGACCTGCAAGCACGCAGTGCTTGTATTTCTGGTGACAGCGCTATTTCTGTTCACCACACAGATGGCTGATATATACTCGCGATTATCATTTTATATCATGTTTCCAATCTATGTGACAATAACATATGTAGCAAGACTAGCGCTCAAGAGCTTCCTTAAGAAAAAGGGCTTTGGAGCATCAAGAAAATCGCTGTTTGTCATAGCACCTGATGCCATGCTTCGTGATACACTGTGCACAGTGGAGAAAAGCTGTATAGGCTATACAAAGATAGTAGCAGCTTCACTGGATACAGACATGAAGGGTATGACTATATGTGGCATACCTATAGTTGCAAACCACGATGGTATAGTGGACTATGCGTGTGATGAGTGGGTGGATGAGGTGCTCATCCCGCCTTGTAGCGAGGATGAATATCCAGAGCGGATGGCAGATATATTCCTTGAGATGGGAATAGCGGTACATACAGGAATAACCAAAAATGGCACAGCCCAGGGAGGCTACAAGCAGATAGAAAAGATAGGCGACTATACCGTAGTCACATCAAGCGTGAACTATGCCAACACCAGCGCGCTTCTGGTAAAGAGGGGCATGGATATAGTCGGAGGATTGGTGGGCTGCCTGTTCACACTTATCATAATGATATTTGTGGGTCCTATGATATACATAGCATCGCCTGGACCTATATTTTTCGCGCAGGAGAGAGTCGGCAGAAACGGAAGAAAATTCAAGATGTACAAATTCCGCAGCATGTACCTGGACGCGGAGGAGCGCAAAAGGGATTTGCTGGAGCAGAACCGGGTGAAAGACGGTATGATGTTTAAACTGGACTGGGATCCCCGAATCATCGGGGCCCGGATGGTGGACGGAAAGCCAAAGAAGGGCATTGGAAATTATATCCGGGATCTGTCCATCGATGAGCTGCCCCAGTTTTTCAATGTACTGAAAGGGGATATGAGCCTGGTGGGCACCAGACCCCCCACCGTAGATGAGTGGGAGAAATACGAACTTCATCACAGGAAGCGTCTGGCTACTAAGCCCGGGATCACCGGCATGTGGCAGGTAAGCGGCCGCAGCAACATCACGGATTTTGAAGAAGTGGTAAGGCTGGACACCCGGTATATCAATGAGTGGAGCATCGGCCTGGATCTTCGAATCCTGTTTAAGACGGTGCTGGTGGTGCTGGGAAGAGAAGGATCCATGTGAGGCCTGTGGCCGAAGGGGGAAAGATGAGACAGAAAAAAGGGGCAGAAAAGAAAGACAGCCTTAGAATCGGCATGCTGGGGCATAAGAGAATCCCCTCTCGGGAGGGCGGCATCGAGGTAGTGGTGGAGGAGCTCAGTACCCGGATGGCGGCGCTGGGCCATCAGGTGATCTGCTACAATCGGTCCGGCCACCATGTAAGCGGCCGGGAATTTGACGGGAAGCACCAGAAGGAATACAGGGGTGTTCGGTTAAAATATGTTCCCACCCTGAACCTGAAGGGACTGGCTG
>ENA-OPBW01001234-OPBW01001234.1-human-gut-metagenome-genome-assembly--contig:-NODE-1234-length-14095-cov-2.829416_pt1 | contig 14095 bp, 17 predicted proteins | sample MGYA00241070_ERZ501456 | MGnify/ENA primary metagenome ERZ501456 (study PRJEB25962, sample SAMEA2042624) | human gut metagenome | biome: human gut; feature: human-associated habitat; material: faeces...
GGCTCCTTCCTGTCCAAAAGACTTCACAATGGAAAGCCCCCGGATGTATTCAATCGCTGCGCCGGACATATCCTCCATTGCTTTATGGGTTGTTGCAGCGGTTTTTTCACTGTGTCTGCTGATCCCCTGCAAAGCCAGCGCCGAAAGAGCAACGCCGACAATGGAAATAACCGCAGCAACGGGGCTGAAGAAGATCAGGCATAAAACGATGGCAATAAACTTTGCGTATCCATTGATGATGACATCCACCATTTTCATGCCCTGTAATTCCAAAGTAGACAATTCCGTGGTAACACCTGCCAGAATGTCACCGACACTGTTCTGCGAAAAGTACCCAAGGGGAACCCGTTTCAGTACATCGCCCAGATGAATACGCTGTCCGGCGGCCACTTCATATCCAATGCTTTCCTGCAATACTGCCCGGAGATAAGAAAGCAGGAAGTTCAGTGCAATCGAGCCAATAATGATCCCCAGCGTTTGCCAGATTAAAACAGTATCAATCGCAGTATTCGTCCAGTATGCCTGGATCGCTTTATCCAGTGCGAATGCGGCTGCCATTGTAGGAATAGCAGTAGACAAACTGCTGAAAAAGGAACACACAGAACCAAGATAGAGGCGGCCTTTATATTTACCAGCCCATCGGATAATGCGTTTCATTGACTTAAACATTGACAGCCACCTCCTTTTTCTCGCCCACAGACCAGTTCTTTGCACCAATATGCGCCTGCCACATATCCGCATAAAGCGGGCAGCGTTCCAGGAGTTCCTCCTGCTTTCCGCAATCAACAATCTGTCCTTTCTTCAAAACGACAATCTGATCTGCGTTTTGAATGGTAGACAGACGGTGTGCAATCACCAGCAGGGTCTTTCCTTTGGAAAGGGCCATGATGGATTTCTGGATTTTATCTTCGTTCTGCGGGTCAGTGAAGGCAGTTGCCTCGTCCAAAATCACAATAGGCGCATTTTTCAGGATTGCTCTCGCAATAGCAATTCGTTGCTTTTCTCCGCCGGAGAGCCGCTTGCCAGCGTCACCGGCCGGGGTATCATATCCTTTTTCCAGTCGAACAATGAAATCATCACAGCAGGCCGCTTTTGCGGCGGCATATACTTCCTCATCCGTAGCATTTGGATTACCCAGGCGGATGTTCTCTTTGAGAGAGCAGTTGAACAGGAAATTGTCCTGTGTCACGAAACTGACCAATTCGGAAAGCTGCCGGATGGAAAGTTCCTTGATATTCGTACCGCCTATGGAGATACTGCCGCCGGTCACATCCCAAAATCGGGCAATCAGCCGGGCAACGGTGGACTTGCCCCCGCCGGATGGCCCAACCAGGGCTGTAAAACTTCCCTGCGGCATTTTCAGGCTGATGTCATGCAGCACTTCGTTTTGCCCGGTGCCATCATAGGAGAAAGACACATCCTGTAAAACAATATCTGTGTGCCTGATCGGAACAATTTTGCCAGAGTCCGGCAATACAGGCAGGTTCAGAAGTTCATTTGCAGCTTCTACTGCATACTCCATTGACTTTGCCTCGTTGATAAAAGTAGTAGCTTTCATCAGCGGGCCGACAATACTCAGCGAAAGAATAATTCCCATCGCCAATTCAGCAGGCGTGATACTCCCGCTCTGCGCCAACAGCAAACCGATGGGAAGTACCCCCAACAGGGTGGTGGGCATAATCGCCATCATCAGGTTCATTGTTTTCCAGGTGCTTTTGAACCATGCCAGAGTAAAATCCTTAAAGGACTTTACCGCTCCCACGAACTTCTCATAGGAACTGGTGCTTTGATTGAACGCCTTAACAACCTCAATGCCTTCCACATACTCAATAATGACATTGTTTACATGATTGTTTGCCTCCATATAAGCTGCGTACTGGCTGTTATAGTTCCGCATGAGAAAGAACATGGGGATCATAGCCAGAACCGGAGCAATCAGAACTGCAAGGCCCAAACGCCAGTCAATCGCCAGCAACCAGATAAAAATAGCAACCGGAAGGAGCAGGTTCGATGTCAGCTCCGGGATCATGTGAGCCAAAGGCGGCTCCAAATCCTCCACCTTGTCCATGATAATATTCTTCAAGTAACCGATCCTTCGTCCCATTACTTCGCCAAGGGGCGCCCTCATCAGACGGTTTGCGATTTTCAGGCGAATGCCTTCCAGTATCGTGTAAGCGGAGATATGTGCCAAAATTGTGGAAATGCCAAAGCAGATGACACGGATCAGGTATCCGCCTACTCCTACCAGACACCAGAGCATGATGTTGTTCAAAGTAGCGGTCCGGTTAATGAACAGGAGCAGGATTTCATACACCGCCCAAAACGGAACAAAGCCTCCGGCAACACTTAAAATGGCACACAAAACCGAGAGGGTCATTTTCCCTTTGCAGGGACCTGCAAAAGAGAAAAGCGTTTTGACCCAATGCTCTTTTTGCTGCTTCATATCAATTCACCTCTCTCGATCAATTTAGCCAGCAAAGAAAAAAGGATGGTTAATCTTCGCTAACCATCCTTAATGCTATCACAATTCAATTTTTCTTTCCGCTCCACACGGCCTTTTTTATTCCAATCAGATCATTGATTTTCGATATTCCAGCGGCGTTTTTCCCATTGTCTGATGAAATGCGGACGCGAATTTGCTGGGACTGTCATATCCCACAAGTCCCGCAATCTCCGCCACTTTCAACGACTTATCTGATTTCAGTAAAGAGGCAGCATAGTTCATACGATAGTTTCTCATGTATGTAAAAATCGGGCTGCCATATACCGATTTGAAACAGTTTTTCATGGGGGTCAGGGCAATATCAAACCGCGCGGAGAGTTCTTCCAGAGTATAGTTTTTGGTCAAATCCTGCGTCAGAAGTGCCTGGATCGCTTTGATTTTCTCAACCTGGCCTTTATAAAAATAGGGGCGTTCTTCTGTATGGCCTGAAAGTTCCAGTGCGTCCAGATACAGCAGCAGCTCCAACACTTTGATCTTGAAATAGTCCTTTTTGATTTTGACCGGCACATTGTAGAGTTCGGAAAAAATATGCTCAATGGCCGGTTCTCCTGGAATGACATAGGGTGTACGGTCGCTGCAATACTTTTTCTGCAATTCATAAAGATCCACAGAAAAGCCTTTCATAGAGGCCGGGATTTCCTTTGCCGCAGTCTCCATCTGAAAGCCAATGGAAATACCGTGGTAGTGACAAAGTGGAAATTCTACCTTGCCGGAATGATGGATGCGGCGATCCACCCGAAGATCGCCAGCCTCTAAATAGCTAAAGGCATTTTGGCCGACTTCCTGCTCAATGCGCCCTTCCCGGCAGTGGTCGATACAAAGCAGGTCCATATCTGTCTGGAAACCCGAAATGCACTCCTTCATGTGGAAATCATTATACATGAGAAATACACCGGGAAAGACATGATAGAGCGTCATCATACCTTCACCAGAATTGTCGCTTAAACGCATGACCTTACAATCATCTGATTCGATCAGGTTTTGAACATTGGGGCCATAGTACATTTCCCGGAATAGTTCCGGCATAGACGCTACCTCCTTTCTTTGGAGCATCCCTCCATATCAAATATTTTATCACAAGTCCGGCCCAAAAACTCAAAATCATGGGAAACAATGATGATAACTTTATTTTCATCATTCAACTTGCGGATCATGTTGCTCACTTCCAGCATACGATGATAGTCCAGCCCACTGGTAGGCTCGTCAAAGACAAGCACATCCTTGTCGGAGAGAATAGCGGTTGCCACCGCAAGGCGCTGCTTCTGGCCTCCTGACAGGGCCATCGGATGACGGTCTTTGAAATCCAGCAAATCAAAAGACCTGAGAATTTCTTCAATCCGCTCCGGCGGACAATCCGGCTGCGCCAGTTCACATTCGTTCCATACGCTGTCTGAAAAAAGCTGATGGTTCACATCCTGCATCACGCAGAAGCTGGCCTTATTACGCTGTTTTGCTTTCAGTGCTTGACCATCCAGCCGGACCGTTCCATCCACTTCTTTCAAAAGCCCGCACAGGCAGCGCGTCATCGTCGTTTTTCCCGCGCCGTTATGACCGACAATTCCCAACACTTCGCCCCGTTTTGCAGAAAAGCCAAGGCCGCTGAATACCGGCTGCTTATCAAAGGCACAGGAAAGATTTTCTACGGATAAGCCTTCCTGCGCTCCTGGCGGATCGGCGGGAGGCAGCTCCAATACAGGATGGACAAGACTTCTAAGCCCCATCCTGATACGCTGCTCATCCGAAAGATTGCGAAACTCATCCCCGGAAAATATCTGGACGATTTTCCCCTTTTGAATGAAGATTGCCCGGTCGATCAGATCCATCAGGAAATATAGGCGGTGTTCGGCAATAACAACCGTCCGTCCTTCTTTTTTGATCTGGATAATCTGCTGGCGTAAGGTGTCAATCGCGTCAGCGTCCAGATTTGCCGTTGGCTCGTCCAGTACAAAAATGGACGGGTTCATGGCATATACAGAGGCAAACGCAAGACTTTGTTTTTCTCCGCCAGACATGGAAAAAATGTTTCTTCCCAAAAGCGATTGAATTTTCAGGGCGGAAACAGTGGCCTCATATCGCTCTTTGATTTTCTTTGGTTCGACACCTGCATTTTCCAGACCAAAAGTAATTTCGCTGTCCGAGTCAATATTGAAAAACTGAGATTTCGGATTTTGGAACACAGATCCAACCTGCTCTGCCAGACGGTACATTTCTGTTTTCGGCACTTCCATACCGTTTACAATCGCCCGGCCGGATAAAGTACCGCCCTCGACAAAATGAGGGATTAAGCCGTTAATCAGTTTTGTCACTGTTGTTTTGCCACAGCCCGACTCCCCTGTAAGGACAACACATTCTCCCTGCTGAATATTCAGATCAATATGGGAAAGCGTTCCCTGCTCTTTCTCATATTCAAAAGATACATCCTGAATTTGGATCACATGGAACACCTCCTTATCCCACTGTAATGGAAATCACACAGAAAACCACACCTGCCGCCAGACATAAAAAGTCCTGCACGCCGAACTTCATTTCAATCATGCTGGTCTTTGGCGCAGGATTTTCAATGCCCCGCGTAACAGCGGCTGCGGACAATTCTTCCGCTGTCGTTGTTGCAGAAATCATGGTCGGCACCAACAAGCACTCAATTTTTTGTACTCCATGAATATTACGGAGTTTCATGGCATCCCGGATATAGCCGGTTTCTTCTTTTAAAGCCGGAAAATACCGGACCGTTACAGACAAAGGAATAATCAATCCCTGCGGGATATGCCATTTCCGAAGTGCAACCATCAATTCCCGGACGGGCGTTTTCTGTAAAACCATCGTACCGACAATCAAACAAGGGAAAATCTTTCTTGCATAAGATACAATGATCGTGAAGCTGCTGGCTAAAATTTTTGGCCCGTTTGGGAATACATAGTATTGCAGCGCCAGACAAATCCCAAATGCGATTGCCAGTTTGCCTGCGGATTTTTGGCACCCGCAGGCAACGATCAGCAGGAGCAGAAAAACAACCCATGTAATTTCAACCCATACGGAGTGCTGGGTAAAGGCCACAATATTTGCCAGCACCAATAAAAGCAATTCCGTCCGTGGATCGAACCTTAATGTATGTTTTTTGCCCGCCCCATTCATCACACAATTCCTGCCTTTACAAAGTGCTTTTTGAACAGACCTCTGGCAATAAATGCACCGATGATACCACCGATGATTGGAGCAACAAACAGAACGATTAACATTGCATTGGACGACAGAGCTTCAACTGCCGCAACATAATCAGCGGGCATTCCCTGTTCTGTAATCTGCGCCAGGAAATCGGCCTTAAACAACCAGATGGGAAGGGGAGAACCAACCATCCCCAGCGAAAAAATCACATAGGCAATCGAATTTCCCTTGAAGCTGTTATACTTAGTCACCGCTCGGACAACTTCGGCCAAAATACAGGTAGAAGCCATCGAGATCAGGATTACCAGGGTAAATTGTCCAGTGACAAAATAGATAAGAGCAGTGATAAGCCCCATCAGGAAAACTGCACCCAGTTTTTGAACCTTCGCGACCATCAGCATAAAGGGAATACCTGCAAACACCGCAATGAAGCCAGGCATCAGCATCCAAAGAACAGGGTGAATGCCTCCCAGAAGCATGAAGGCAAAGTTGATGACAAAGTAGATTGCGGAAAAGATACCGATGGTAATGAGGTCTTTTCCTTTCAGTTTTTTGTCCGTACTCACTTCAGACATTGAAAATTCCTCCTTTTAGTTAGGTTGTGCTAACCCGCAGGGTTTTTGAAAGCGCCCTTTGGCGCTTCCAGTCATTATCATAACAGACCTGAAAAATCTTTTCCGCTCCATTCGGCCTTTTTTATTCCAATCAGACCTTTTTATTGAACGGAGCTGCTGCCGCTCAAGGCAAACACAGCTCCGCTTCATATTCACTTTCAGAACATATCTTTCATCGCCCCAGTTTCTCCTAACCCGCTTCCCTGCGGCTCTGATTGGGGCTGCTGATGAATATCGTTCTGTTGATCGATTCTTCTGGCATATACAGCAGAAAGCCATGCCTGATAATGAATTTTTGTTACCTGCAGCAATTCACACAGGCTCTCAAAGGTCATACTGATTGCTACATGATTTTCCGGCTTATTTCCAAACCTTGGCACAATTAAACCTTTCTCGTTCGTCTGCCCCGGTCCGCTGTCAGCCACCAGCAAAAAATCCGATTTACTGCCTGCCAAAAGCTGCGCTGTCCTTGATAAACTCATTCCATCCGGACGTGATCTGCCAATCTTGGCAAGTTTTTCCGCCGATGTGCCACCCAAAGACTGATAGATCGGGTCCTTAGAACCATTTTTCTTATGCGCCTGCAAAAGGTATCTCAGTTCTCCAGATTCTGCTTTTCGGCATAATTCCAATAATTCTGTCATACTGAGATAAATATGGATATTGTTGGTCTGCCGCTGTCCGGCCGGCCGGTTCATATCATAGGACGCAAAGACCAAATGGGCTTTTCCATAAGAAAAAGCATCCCATAAACTTTCAACAAAGCATCCTCTGGCATCCTTCCGGATGATCTGAGTCAGGTTTTGTTTATCACTCATCGTTCCCACCTTCCTCAACCATCGCAATAAATTTGAAAACCTTCTGCGCATTTTCTTCAAACTGAGGCAGGAACTCCTGTTCCGTATCATAGTTCAGATACAGCCCGATATATGTTGCTGACCAGAGCATCTGCATTATGTTCTGGCTGATTATTTTTTCTTTCTTCCGAAAAATTACTCCTAATTCTGTAACCGCTTTCTGCCACTGAATAAAGAACTCATCCTCAATCGGAATATTAAAGGCACCAAGCCACTCCCGAACTGTATGAGTTTCTGTATCATCGCCGCATCCCGGATCAGTAAAAATGTATTGAATCTGATCTACGGTGATTTGGGAAGACAAGTCATCTCCCGGTTTGAAGATCAGCCCCCGTCCAATCGGGAACATCGCGCAAACCGTCGGTTTGGCATTATGGACTGCACACTTTCGATCTTTCAGCAGCGGGCATCGCTTAATTGTTCCACGCGGCTGTATCCTGACAATAGGAATCCGTGAGGCTTCTCCAACATAAACATCACAATACTGAGAAACAAAGTCATTCGGTGTGATCTTTAGCTCCTTTGACATATTGTAAAGATCTTTCGGGGTAAGAAGAATATCCTCCCGGTTGATGCAGCACTTGCCGCACATTGTACAATGAAATTTAAACGGCTCATCCACACCGATTTTCATTTTCTCAAAATTATCCACGATTTCTTTTAATCTTGTATCCATAATAGCATTTCCTCCATAAAGATAGAGGCACCGAATCCCGATGCCCCTGTTGTGTCATACTGACTTGTAAACAATTTTCAATAACCTTTATTTTTCCTGCGCCAAAGCCCTGAGTGCTTCCATGAGCCTGTTTTGATTTCTCCGGAACTGCGGAGTAAATGGCTGATCCAGGTCAAAATCCGAATACTTATATCGAAGAAAACACATCAGTGCCTGCGACATCCGGCTTTGTGGAACCTTTTCCAGCAGCAACGCCATTTCTCTGGCCAACCCCACATCAAGCTCCCAGAAATCATAATCTTCCTGGTTGCAGCGCCTCCGTATCCATTTTTTCACAGACATCAGAGGGCCTACATAATGATGGGTCTGTTCCATACTAAGATATTGCTCCTGCCCGCCATAACCATCTGGCCCAACGGATATGGGATAGGTGCGGCATGCCTTTGGCTTTTCCTTATGGATCGTACACCGATTCCCTTTTAAGAAGATGCAGGCATCCTCGTCCCCCACTGTCTTCAGCATAAAAGCCATATAACCAGACTCATGCAAAAGCACAGGTTCCGCATATAACTCCAGAACGTCGTCCATACTCCTGATCCGTTTATCTTTATTCCTTAGAAAACATGCCAGGCGAAACGCATCCAGACTGTCTATTGGAACACTTTCTTTTACATGCCGGCAACATGCGCCACACATCTGGCAGCGGAACGGAAAATGATCTGAGCCGGTGACAGGAACCATCTTTTTCAAAAATTCTTTCATTTTGATTCCTCACTCAATCCCAAGTTGCGCGATGAGGCACAAATTCTAACTCAACCGCCTTGGAAACCGCCTCATCCGGCTCGCCATAAAAATCATTGTTGTATTTCGTGCGAATAGCCGGCTCACTATCCTTAAGCGGATCGACATCCACATACAGTCTCCCATTAGATTCATAAACGGGTCTGCTCCAGTCATCGCAGCCTTTGTATTTCAAAATCAGTTTTTTCATTTCCATTCCTTTCTGTATCTTACAGATACTCATACATAATATTTTGGCTTTTACACCACTGTTCAGCAGCCCCAAAATGTGCATCACTAAAAGCAGAAAATCTGCGTTTCCGGTAGCCATTCTCCCTATACACATAGAATACCGATTCCGGAATCTCCCGAAAGCCTATGTGAACAAGCAGAACCTTCGGCCGAGAGAGAAATATCACTTCCCGCCTGTGTTCTTGCCCACAGGGCCAATACATCAACCGATATCCAAGCTGGCACTGGCTATATCGGCATCTGGTTAAGATAACTTTTGTACACCAGAACATACTTACCCCAGCACCGCCGCGGAAAATGACGTGGGATACGCCGCACTTGATCTTTTCTTCCTGCCTATAATCGTGATTGACAATCGGAAGCATGGCCCGATTTTTGTCAAACAGAATCTTTTTATATCCTATCGGCTCACAAAAATAAAAATCATTTTCCCCTGTGGAAGCCGGAATTTCAACCACATCTGATACAGACATGGAACGCCCCCTGTATCCTTCCGGATGCGCAATATTAAAGATCGTAAAAATATCTTGCAGGCTTTGTACCTCTAGTTCTCCGGAAAACACGGTTTCATAGAGTTCAGCAGGCACTTGATGATTACTGGCCTGCAGGATCGCTTGCAGGTTCCGAAACATCAGATGGTCGTTATCTAGTTCTGGTATGATTTGATATAACGTCACATTCATAACATCTGTCCTCCCACACAAAGATCATCTGTTTCCAGCAGCTGCAGGCAGTAAGGCGCCATGCAGCACGGTTCCTCTGGAAAATGGTTGTACTTATCCGGAATGATGACACGAAGCACCTGTCTGCCGGTTTCTTCAAACTTCATCAAACGCACATCGCAATCTTCAAAGATTCCAGACACCATATCGCCGTCACAAAATCGCCGCCCGGACTGAACCATCAGACCAAGGGTGTTTAAAATGTACATAATTCCTTCGTTGGGCAGGCGCAATACCAGTTGAAAGTCCATATGACCATACCGGGCCATTCCATGGGTATGTGCGTTGCAAAGAAACGGCAGGAATCCAATTTCGACCTTACCGCACTCCTCGCAATAGCCATTGGCACAATAATGGATGATCCAATCTATTTTTTTACCCATGCTGCTCCTCCTTTTTCCAAAGCACTTCTTTCATAATCTGCATGACAGCCTGCAGTTCCTGGTCATAGCTTCGCCAATCTTCCAGAAAAACGGCAATATCCTCCGCCTTACAAAGGCAGGCCTCTTCCGGGATGAAAATTTCTCCATCGTCCGCTTCTGCTGCATCATAAGGCAGACTCAGTACTCCTTCTCGTACCCAAATCAGGAAGGTTCCAAGATGTTTTCCATCACTGATCGGATATGACCAGCACAGCTCATTCTGCCACTGCTCCCGATATACTTCACAGAAATCCATTAAAGCAGCATGTGTTGCCCCATTTTCTTCCAGATAAGTCAAAAGTTCTGTTCGGGATTTGAGTTTGTCCATGGGGATAACCTTTCCTGGCAGCCAAAATTCTCCTTCTGTTTTTTTAGGAAAGGCGTCTGCATGTACGCGAAAGTTAATCAGCCATATTTCATCCGGTGTAAACAACTCGCACTCCCATGTTGCAGTTAAAGCATCCTGTAACAGAAACTGCGAAAGCTCCATACTCAACGAAAAAGAGCTGTCATCATCGACCGGTATGGCATCCGGGCAGGACTCTGCGTCGGCTCCCACCGCACACATCAGTGCCTCAATTTCCGCAATCGGGAAACGATATCCCACAGCAACAGCGCCCCAGTATGTGGTGTCTTCCCACCGCGCCATACAACGGACCTCATGCCCAAGAATTTCGCTGACTTTTTGCGCTAAAACCCACGAAGCCATATCCCACCCCATTTTATAGGCAGGATACAGGTACTTATCCACGCTCTGCTTCTTATTCCTTTTCATCTTTGTTCCTTTCTGCCTGAGAACGGCTATTTTTCTGGTTCACACTCATATCTGCCGAACCTCCCGCTGGCCAACGTATGCCATCGGTACAGTGAGCATCAGCGTATATCTCGTATTCATTGTTTCAAAACGAACCTCTGAAGGAGAGCAATGTTTTACCCGCAGTACGGTAGTGGTCCAGCGTGTTCCTGTCTCCTCATAGATAAAGGCTGGCATACCAACCTGAATCGGCACCGCTGGTATCCCTCTGATTTCCTTTTTATTTTTCTTCATAAGCAAACCCTTTCTTTAAAAGCGGCGGAGCTGTCATCGCTCCGCCTTGATTCTGCCTTTTTAGGCAAGCATATCTTCAAATTCCTGTTCTGTCAGAGTTTTCACACCCAGCTGCTGCGCTTTCGCCAACTTGCTGCCTGCTTTTTCTCCTACAATCAGGTAATCTGTTTTTTTGCTTACGGAAGAAGCCGGATGAGCGCCTAAAGACAGTAACTTCATCTGGATGCCATCACGCGTATAATTTACAAGTTTTCCGGTAGCCACAACGGTTTTTCCCGCAAAGGGATTCTGTGTATTGTTCATAGTCATATCCTCCTTTTGAAATGTCACTTTAGTAAGCAGCGGCCGCCAGAGCTTTTCCTCCTCCTTATCCGCATACCACTGATAAATGTTGTTGTTCATCGTCGGTCCAAAATCGGGAAGCTGCGTAAAATCAAAGCCATCCTGAATCGCCTGTTCAAATGCTTCCCATGAACCTTTAAAGTACTGATCCAGATCCCGGCCGGCATGCCGTCCCACCATGGGTATACCCAGACCGGCAATAAATCCGGCCAACGTGCAGTGGCAGCTTTTTTCAATCGATGCCTGAAGCCGTTCATAAGATTTCACACCGAAGCCTTCGCTCTCGATAATTTCTTCCCTGTACCGCTTAAGATCATAAAGATCACCAAAATTCCTGATCCATCCATGCCCAATGAATTTTTCCAACGTGACTGCAGAAAGCCCTTCTATGTTCATCCGGGTCTTTTCGCAAAAATGGGCAAATTTCTGGACCAGCTTCGCCGCACAGTGTGGATTCTCACAGTATAACTGCCGGGTACCGCCAACCGTCCGCCGGACAGTTAAAGGCCCGCCACAGCACGGGCAGCGCATCGGCAGCGAATAGGTATTGGACTGGGTTTTATTATCCGCGATCTGCGGTATGATCATATTGGCCTTATAGATATGAATGGTATCTCCTTCGCCAAACTGAAATTCATCGAAGATATCCAGATTATGCAGGTAGGCACGGCTCACAACGGTCCCATCAATATTTACAGGATCAAATAATCCGGTAATGCTTACCATACCGGTTCTGGTTGTTGCCAGCTCCACACCACGGAAGCGAGTTTCATAAAGTTCATCGCTCCACTTCAGCGCTATCAGCCGGTTTTCATGGTGTCCGGTAGCGCCCAGGCTTTTTCCATAAGCGATGTCATCGTACTCCATGATGATCCCGTCCACTGGATACGCAAATCGTTTTGGATCAAATTGATCCAGCATCTTGCGTACCATCTGGTCATCATGTTCAGAATCCAAATAGCAGTATGGCACCACTGAAAAGCCATTGCGCTCCAAAAACTCCTGCTGATTCATCTTGCGGTCTGGTGCCAGCGCATCGCTGACCAGATCAAATGCCCAAAATTCCAGCATACGTTTTTTAGCCTCGCCGGCGTCCAGCTTGCGTGTACTGCCGGAAGCCAGATTTCTGGGATGCCTGTAATCCCCTCCCAGACTGAGATTTACCTGCTCAAAATTCTTCCACGAAATGACCCCTTCACCACGCACTTCAAAAGATTCTTTTGTGGGTATGAAAAGCGGAACATTTAAAAAGGTCCGGACGGTATGTGTCACATCCTCGCCTATAATGCCATCCCTTCCACGGGTAATGGCCTGATAAAGTTCGCCGTTTTCATAACGCAGCACCAATGTCAGGCCGTCCATTTTCCAGCTGATGACCACCGCATGGCCCCTAGCAAATCGGATCAGATCTTCAATGGATTTGGTCTTATTTGCAGACAGCATGGGCTTTGTATGCGGAACGGATGTCAGTTCTTCCAGAATTTCTCCGGACACCCTCTGGGTTGGGGACCCCGACAGGATCAAACCTGTCTGCGACTCCAGCCTCTGAAGCTCCTCCGTATACGCATCATATTCCCTGTCTGTCATACTGGGATTGTCATCCCGATAATAGGCAATATCCGCAGCGCCTAAAAGATCAATCAGTTCCCTCATCCGCTGAAGGGATGTTCTGTTTTGATTCGCAGCCATGTGCCTCCTCCTTTTCTTCTTTCTCATGCAATATCATATTTACAACACTCCTCTGTCGAAAATTATTTATAAAAACGGGTCGCCAGACGGGCTCCCCGGGAAAAAGGTTGGGGGAGCCTTGCGACTCCAATCTATATAAAAAAAGCACCCAAAGAGTCTGATAAAACTCCATGAGTGCTTTTATGGCTCAAAGCCAGTTATTATGAAATTATTGGACGGAAGTCCCACTCCCGTTCTCCTGATACTGTGCTTCTATGACAGAAGCAGAAGACATACACTATTTTATCCATACGGAAACAAAAAAAATGCCTGACAGAAAACCTCTCTCAGACACTGTGTAACCGGATAACTGTTATTGCTCACTGGCAATTCTGATACTTACATATAAACTATACCATTTTCCTTAAAGTTTGGCAAGTGATCAGTTTCCATTTTTATTCTCCAACCTCCAGCACAGGTGATTGAATCTTTATAATATCTTCAATCTTAATGCAGGTACCATCCTCCAGCTTAAGAATACCTTCAACATCATCCAGCCTTTTGATTGTGCCTGCAACTGTCACATAAGCCCCGCCTTCCTTTTTCTGATCCGCCAGGAAATAAGTAATGGATACTTCCGGCCGTTCATGGCCAGATGATCCAGCTGCCGTTTGATTTCTTCCTGACTGTTTTCACTCAGCTCCAGTCTCGGAACTGTCTGTCGGGCCGTTTCTTTTATGACTGCTCCATAACCAGTCAAAGCCGCAAAAGGTGAGAACTGGGCTGCCCGTTCTTCCATACGCATCTGTGGATGCACTCTGGAAACGTGATGAGGCATATCGATCATATCATCATAAGGTCCACTCATGCTTTATGCCCTCCAATCTGACCATTTCGTTCTCTGGCTGTTGCTCCATCCTCAAAGTTCATGCCACGGAGAATGGCATTTTTCCCATACTTTTTCTTTATGTCCAAAACAGCCTTCTGCCATCGCTTCTCCCGTTCCTGATCGGCGGCATCCTTCTCCTTCTGCTTCTCTATGGCATCAT
>ENA-OPBW01001238-OPBW01001238.1-human-gut-metagenome-genome-assembly--contig:-NODE-1238-length-14036-cov-3.053501_pt1 | contig 14036 bp, 13 predicted proteins | sample MGYA00241070_ERZ501456 | MGnify/ENA primary metagenome ERZ501456 (study PRJEB25962, sample SAMEA2042624) | human gut metagenome | biome: human gut; feature: human-associated habitat; material: faeces...
CATCGATTGTATTCTTTTTCATGGCGCTTGCGCCTGTTCTGGACCCTTATGTCCTCCCGTTCACATCAGCCGGCGTTCGCGTGAACGACTTCCTTGTAATTATTGTCGTGACTTATCTTCTGCTTTCAAGGAAGTATTCATGGAACAAGAGGGGTGTATCGTTGATGCTTTTGGCAACGATATTCCTCTTTTGCACCCTGCTGTCGGTTTTGGAAGACGTGGCCGGGCGAGATGTCCGTGTTGCACTGAAAATTGCGTTATTCTATTTAGTCTATGCCTGCTTCTACAGCGCCATCAGCGGACGCATCGTATTGAGCCGCTTTGCAACTGTCGCGACTTGGGTTGCGCTCGCCTCAACAGTTTTACTACTTCTGCAGTATCTACTGCCTGGCTCCATATGGGATGGCAGATTACCTCTTGCCCTATCCAAATCGGACCAATTCATGCCCCTCATTGACCCCACGACTGGTGATGTTCGGCCACACGCTTTCTTCCAAGAGGTTTCCTATTACGCCTTGTATGTTGCCCCCGTTCTGATGCATGCGATAAAGAGGGGTAAATTTACTGTCTCCGCGTTCCTCTCGGCTGGTCTGCTTCTTTCGAGCAGCCTTTTGGGCTTCATCGCCCTCGGAATCGCACTTTGCTTCGCCGCAACCAATGTCTGGAATGCGGCGGGGGATGCGGATTGGAGAAAGGTGGCCCTTGTCGCTTCGGCGGGCTTCTTCTTAATTCTGATGATAGTCCTTCTCCTTGCGCTGGGTAACGTTCCCTTTTTAAACTCGGTTGCGGATTTTGTGTCGCGTAGAGTGGGCTCCATTCTTGACATAAACTCCACATACAGCTGGGGTCGATCTTCTGCACAGCTTCGACTACTTGGTAATATCGACCTGTTTTCCAAGTACGATCCTTTTCAGAAGTTGTTTGGCCTAGGCGTTGGCGTGTATGCAAACGTCTTCAATGGTGTGGAAACAACATATGGGTCCTCCATGGTGAACATGCTGTTGGGTTTCGGCGCAGTTGGTGCGTTCGCCCTGATTGCATGGTCGCTGCTCCTCGTTAAGGGGTCCGGGCGGGGCATGCGCGTGTTTCCTGCCCTGGTTGTCCTTGCTCTACTCACGGACAACGTCCTCTTTGGCTGGTGTTTCTTCTATTTGCTATCTTGGGTCCAAAATGATTGCGCGCATATTCTATAGCTCGGCAATTCCTTCCAATGAGATGTAAGCACTTTGGTACGTATTTTGCACATGCGGCCTTGTTGGACTCATTTCGTTTCTTACTATGTTCATGACTTTGTTAAGGAACAAAGGTGTCAGGTCTAAAGTGCTAGCCTGCCTGCTTCTTGGTATCTCGTTCACCTGCCGTGTGTCCTCTCACGGCATTTTCATCGTACTGTTCCTTATGCTTTTTAAGTACGGATCTGGTGCCTGGATATTTGACAAGGCCGAAGATGCAAAGTATAAACCGGAACCCAGTATCCCAAGGGTTATTTGGCCTGACGGCAATACCGACGTTTTACATGTCGTTTTGCTCATTTTTAATGACAAATTTTCTTCCTCCAACGATCTTTGCGACAGCTTTCAGTCAAAAGCTCGACAACTACGCCAATTCCGACGAGAGCTTGATGTGGATTGACTTGCATACACTGCGGCTTGAGCCGTACGAATCCTTCTGTGAGTATTCTGAAAGGCGGTATTCCCGTACATGATAGATAAGCTTGGTTCCATTTTGTCGGGTCTCTTTTCTGTCGAAGAGAAAGGCGGCATCACCTCCAATGTTGGTTATGCCTTCGCGTCACAGGCAATCTCCCTCATCGCCAGTTTCATGATGAGCCTAATTGTCCCTAAGGTCTTGGGGGTCGCGGAATACGCTCACTGGCAGTTATTCCTCTTTTATGCCAACTATGTTGCAATCACGTTGCTTGGAGTCGGCGACGGTGTGTATCTGAGGCTCGGTGGGAAGCGGTTCTCCGAAATAGACGGAGGCTTATTCAAGACTGAGGCCTTGGCTGTATGCGTCTCCCAGGTTCTCGTTGCCGCTGTGGTGTGGGCCATCTCGAATGCCATCGAGCTCGACGAGGAACTCCGATTCGTCCTTGATTCTCTTCTCGTATATGGAGTCATTCAGAACTTCTACGGTGTCATCGCCCCCGTATTCCAGGCTGTCAATCTGACGCGAATCTACTCGATCAGCTCTGTCGTCAATCGCCTTGTCTTCCTAGCTCTTATTTTACTTTTCATCTTTTCCGGCGGCGCTCAGTACGAACCGTTGGTTGCAGCGTACATCATCGGATCGTTGTGCTCGCTGGCCTACTGCGTAGTTTGTGCTAGGGACATGCTCTCAACAAGGCTGGCCCCGCTTTCCTCAGTGGCGAAGTTTCTCGCGGAGGATATCCGCAATGGCTTCAAGGTCATGATTGCCTTCTACGCTTCATCGCTCGTCGTGGGAGCAGCAAGGCAGGTCGTGGTCATGAGGTGGGGGCTCGAGACGTTCGGCCAGATGTCGTTCGCGTTTTCGATGGTCTCATTCGCCCTTCTTTTCATCGCCCAGCTGTCTTTGGTTTTATTCCCAGTCCTGAGACGCCTTGACGTCGACCACTTGAGTACCTTCTACTCAAAGATCAGGGACCTATTATTCGTGATTTCACCCCTGGCATACCTCCTCTACCTACCCGCGAGCTTTGTCTTGGGCATCTGGCTCCCCGCTTATTCAGAGAGTTTCAGATACCTCGGTATTCTTATGCCGCTCCTCGTCTTCGACGGCAAGATGAATATGCTCTGCTCGACGTATTTCAAGGTATACAACGACACAAATCACCTTCTCTTTTTCAATTGCATGGCCTTGGTCGTCAGCTTATTGCTCTCCTGCTTTGGTGCATACGTCATCGGAAGCATCGAGTTCGTTGTCTGCGGTCTCTTAGCCGCTATTATGCTCAGGAGCATTTTCAGCGAGAGGTACCTAGCTATGAAGAGGCTTCACTTGGGTTACCTTAGGTTGTCTCTATTTGAGTGCCTTACTGCGGTGGGCTTCGTGGCATCGATATACATCGGTGGTCTCGCTCCATTTTTTGTCCCCCTCTCTTTTTACGCGGCTTCGCTTCTCTTGAATAGAGGAACCTTGGAATCGACGCACAAGATGATTTCGTCTCGTAGTAGATAACTCGGTCGCGTTGGAAATGTCGGTGTAACTTGAGTTCATAATGTCAAGTTACATCACTTGAGATCATCGCCAGGGCTATTGGGGAACCTGTCGGAAATATTATGGAGAAGCGGTCAAGGATACCGAGCTTGACCATTCCGGTTCAGACCTGTCGTCATTGGTGCTATTTAGGCGCAGCATTAGTTCCCGCTTCAAGCCTCTTGCAATCAGTTTTTTAATGAGTTAGAGGATGTTCTCGTCGTAATATGGCTAGGCTACGAAGTTCTCGAGGCGTACGCTGCTCGTTGCGGCCAACACTTATCGCTTATCTTGAGTGCGATCGTTATAAGCAAGGTTAGGATGCAGCAGTAATCAGATTGAACGCTCTCCGCATCAGGGTCGGCAATCGATAATGCGCATGGTCGCATGTGTTCTTATGGCCTTGTGAGTTGGGATATTGACGACGTTGAACATGTAATCGAGACATACGGCCTCGTCGAGCGCAAGGGTCATCGACGGCGTGTGCCTGGAGCCGCGCATCGGGTCGCACTACAACAACCCCAGCTTCGGCTACGGCGGCTACTGCCTGCCCAAGGACACCAAGCAGCTGCTCGCCAACTACAGGGACGTGCCCCAGAACCTGATCGAGGCCATCGTGGACGCCAACCGCACCCGCAAGGACTTCATTGCCGAGCGCATCCTGGAGAAGGCCGGCTACTACGGCCCCCGCGGCCAGGGCCGGGACGGCACCTCCGGCAACGCCTGCGTGGTGGGGCCGGTCGTGGGCGTCTACCGCCTGACGATGAAGTCCAACTCCGACAACTTCCGCGCGAGCTCCATCCAGGGCGTCATGAAGCGCGTGAAGGCCAAGGGCGTGCCCGTTGTGGTCTACGAGCCCACGCTGGACGCGCCGGAGTTCTTCGGCTCCGAGGTGACCCACGACCTGGAGGCCTTCAAGGCCGGCTGCGACGTGATCGTCGCCAACCGCTGGAGCGATGAGCTCGCGGACGTGGCGGACAAGGTGTACACGCGGGATTTGTTTAAGCGGGATTAGGGAAGAGGGCGGAACCAGGCTGATCCGCTTCAATCATTCGCTATTTTAACCGCGTCGAGGGCGGGGGGGTTCGGCATTAGCCGATACACCCCCGCCCTTCATTGTTCTTCGCAGGTAAAATTCGCCTAATTCGAGCGATCGCTCAACGTGATTCGTGCCTTGAAACCGGCTCCATATTCTCCCGCCCGTGCCTGGTCATCCAACTTGAAGCCGATGTTATACAGCTTCCCCGACTTCGTCTTCCGAACCAGGCCATGCTCCAACATGAATGCGACAACGAGGCGATGTGCTTCGACGTCGTCCAAGTTCAGGTAGAAGCAGGCGACGCCTCTGCCGTTCTCGATAACGGACTCGAATGAGCTGTGCTTGCATTCCGCGACGACCATTCCGAGGGCCGCCTTGCGGCAGACTTCCTCCGCGAACTCGATATCGTTGAAGTAGAACATCCATTTCCCGCACCTGCTCTCGTCTAGCGCAGGTGCCAGCTCGGTGTCGATGTAGAACGAACACCATGGGTTGTCCACCCTGACGATTCGGCCGTCTTCGCTCAGCATCGTCTTCTCTTCCATCCATGCCTCATATGGTTTGAGGGTGCTTTCGTAGTACGCGATTGTTCTCGGAGAGCACCCCTCGACTTCCTTGTCGGTAAGGAAGAGACCGAGTAGACTCGAGTTGCTGGGCACGCTGCTTTCGGCATGGCTACACATAGTGCTTTCGAGCACTGCTTTTAAGATTGCTTTATCTGCAGATAGTCTAGAACCGGCTACATCTGTGTTAGAATCATATTGATCATCGCTTCCACCGGGGGCTCCTTTCCCCTTGGTTCGATGGAAACAATTCTGAAGTGCAGGCCTATGTTCCGGTAAATGATTATTTAGCTGAACTCGGAGAAGCCCTTTTTGCTCAAACAATTGAAGAGAACAAGCGAGAAAATCATTACCGTTCAGTCGAGTCATTCTGCTAAGTCAAGGGCGGTTAGAGGCTCCCTAAAGGTTCAGAGCTAATTGCAGAGGCAAACTCTCATCCATATATTCGAGTCCGCGACTTAAACAACGCTTCTGTTCTCTTACTCACTTCGGAAATGCTATATATCGACGATGAAACACGATCTAATATTTCGCGCTACGTTGTCAACACTGGCGATCTAATTGTTTCCGTTGTCGGAACGATTGGCCTTACGGCGTATATCGGAAAAACGCTCGATGAGGCAAACCTCACAGAGAATTGCAACAAACTTACTTCGTTTAAAGGCGACTTTGCGGCGTGGTCGTATTTCTTTCTTCGTAGCTCAATGGGCATGGAAGCTATTAGGCTTGGAACTGTTGGTGCCGTTCAGACCAAGCTTGCATTAAAAAACATTAAGTCGATGAACGTCCCGTTTGCTCCAGCTTGTGCAATAGAAAGAACGACTTCGACGCTCAATGGTATTCTTGAGCTCATATAGGCTAATATACTCAAGTCGTAGGCTCTTGGCGAACTGCGTGACGCATTGCTTCCCAAACTCATGTAGGGCGAAATCGACGTCTCTCAGTTTGGCGCTGTTCGGATGGATTAGGTATAGAGCGCTATGGCAGGGGGGCGAAGATGATGATTGTTGTAAATGAATCGGCTGCTGCTTCATATCTATACCTAATGGGATTAACCATAGACGAAGAGCTGCCGCTTACGCAACACCTCTCTCTATTGCCGGCCACGTGCAAGGCCTCGCCGGACGACATGATAAATTCTGTGATGAAATATGGCAGCGGAGATGAGACCGATTTAGGTGTCTTGATTGCCGTCCTTAGGAAAACTACAGCTCAGTTGCGCGTTGTTGGAGAGGGCAAAGAGCTTGCAGTTCGAGTTTGGAATGCCCAATCTGCAATAGTTCTATTGTCCGCGCTTTTGAATTGCGAATTGTATTGGCATGTTCAGAGCGATTCGCGGACAGAAGATTTTTCGCCATGCTCGGCAATCAATGTTGTTCTTTCTACAAGGTTGTTCATTCCAAGAAAATTGAAAGAGATCAACGATTCAGAGAAGCAGTGGATAAGACAGCATTATCGGGACGCATGGGAACTGTTTGATAAAAACACGCGATTTGAGACCGCGGTGAATTCCTTGTGGAGCTACAAGCAATCGCTTCGACCTTCAGTTCAAATGGCGATTATATGGGCTGGGATTGAGTCATTGTTTGGAGTCCGGAGCGAACTTGTTTTTCGTGTCAGTACTCTCGCAGCTTTGTTTCTTGGAGGAGGCAAGCAAAAACAGCAAGAAATAAAGAAACTATATAGAGCAAGGTCAGAAGCCGTTCATGAGGGAAAACAACCTTCTGAGTCTTGTGTTTCCGATTCTGCATAATTATTGCAAGCGCTAATCTTGGAATGCGTCGAACGGGGCTGTTTACCAAATGAGGACGGTTTGCTTTTCGGATTCGAAGAAGGATCGGCTAAATAATCATTTATCGCCCTACGAGTATTTGCAGATGAGACACCGATGCGTTTCAGTTGCATTGCATAGACAAGATAACGAAAAAGCAGCAAATCAAGAATGGCGATTCGCAAACATGGTTTATCCGGAGTTTTCACCAACCGCATCTTTGCGCGCCGCCTCAAATGAAACCCATAATGGAGTTTGGGCCATTCCAGAGTCACTTGCGCAAAGGTATTGCGAGTTTTTGGATCCAGTGATTTTGAGACGTAGCGTCGCCACTCAGACCGCGAACGCTTCATCGATCTGCAACTTCGGCAAAGCAAAAGGCCGAACATATGACCATGTTTTGATTTATCCAGTTGCCGATATGGCCTCTTGGTTGCAAGATGCCTCGACGGATCTGAAGCCGCAGACACGCTCCAAGCTCTATGTTGCAATTACTAGGGCGAGGTTCAGCGCTGGCTTCGTGGTTGCTGACAATAAAATAAATGAGCTTCCAGACACGCTAAGCGTCTGGAAGCCATAAATCAATCACGTGTTTGTTTGTCAGCAAAAGCGGATCCCTACGTGAACCTAAAGACGGCCTTGATCAGCCATCCGTTGAACCTGGAGATGCACTTACCAGTCAACTTCATCCATATCACCCCAATCCTCTGAAACAACTCTCATGTCACCCTTCTCTGGCTGCGTCTCGGTTGCGCCCAGCGCCTATTTGGCTACTTCCGCTTGTATCCTGAGTAATAACCTCCGCTGCTGCAACCAAGGTGGCGAATTGCTGCCTTTGCCATATGGATCTGTATGTAAGTGCTTCGAGGTGATGATGCCGATCTCACTTCAATTCATGGACGCATCGAAATAATAGGGCGGAGTCGCTCTCTCGATCCCGCCTCGCAAACCCGAATAGTTCTGACTTTCCCGTTATCCGGAACATCTGGGGAAGTTCGCGTCCCAGTCCGGAAAACCCAATGCCTGAAACGACGATGCCAAGGGGTTACTCGGTCAGCTTCTTGCATCCGTGCCAGGTCAAGGGAAGGGGCAGCCTGTAGAACGAGGTTGGCTCCATAGGGATCTCCTCGAGCCTTCCGTTGCCCCGCCGAACCCATGAAGTTCCGCTTGCGTCGGTGAAAGCCGTTTCGGGTGCCGTGCGTACTCCCATTCCGTGCCCTTCCGTCGGGAGCCATATGCACCATGCTCCAGGAGGAAGCGTGCCGACGCAGACGCGGTTGGGATAAGCGGGGCGGTTATCCTCACCTTTGAAAGAGGGGCCGGCCCCGCTAATCCCGACGCAGGTGACGATTACGTCGTAGACGGGGGACTCGCTTTCGTTTCGAAGCACGACGAATTGCCAGACGAACCGATTGTCCTCGGGCTGATCAGTTCGGTTTCGATCCCCTTCGTACCATGCCGATATGCGGGATGGCTGATGCCGCTTGATGTCGTCCTCCCTGTTCTTTTTGCTCTGGTTACTTTGCCAGAGTGCAGCAATCAAGGCCCCCAAGGTAACGAGTCCGATGAATGCTTGGACAATCAGATTGGCGATGTCTATATCGATATCAAAAGGCACTGGATGGTCACCAGCTTAGCGTCGTGGGGCGATAAATCTAACTCCGAATAATATAGGATGATCGATGGTTGCCCTTTCGTAAGACTCAAAGACCTAAAGAGCCAAAATACGTTACTCGTCGGTTCTGGCGTGGAATCTTTGGAGAGATGCATGGCGGCCCAAACGAGACCCGCTATCGCTATGACATAGAGGATGTGAATGCCAGCTTGAAGATGCGAAATTCGAGATGCGAACCGTGAACACTGCTCATTTTCAGTCAACCCGACCCCTGCGACTCCAGTCGAGGCAATCGGCAGCCTATAAGAGAATCATGGCTCTCCTCTATAAGGGGAAGGGGCTCGATTTAATGCGTGGCGTCTCTATCGATATCGTGAACAGCATGGAAACCGCCCCAGATATCCAGCTTCCCGCAAAAGCCACTGCGAAAAAACGGGATACGAAAGGCATAAGTGGAGCTCGGTCATCAACAAGATGCCTCTGCTGCCTGAATCGGACAGAGAAATTGGAGGCTTGACCCCCAGCGTCTGCTCAGCGGAATACGTTAAGAAAGTTGTCATCGAACAGGGTGAACTCCGTCATCGAATCGAATCTCATTGACTGGAATGCGTTCATTAATGATGACTTTGATGCCTATTTCAAAGCTGGTGCCATGGCTTTGCTGGACGCTATTGAGTTCGCAATGGGCAAGTCCATCTCCGATAGGGGCACCGAGAAAACGGTAAAGAGATTTGGCTGCTCATTGGAATAAGATGATTCTTAGCTCTGTTATTGGTTGTAGAAAGAAGGCTTAATGTCTGATTTTGAAATTTTGCTGCAGTTGTGCGAAACAGCAGACGAACTTTCAAAGAAATACATCAGCTCTAGTTCGCCTGATTTTAAAGCGTGGAAGACAAAGGCGGACAGGCTTTTAATTAGGCGATTTGGAGAAGACAGCTACGAATTTAATAGCTTTAACAAAATCCGCTACTCGTTGTCTATTTTCGCCTCCAGCACGCCCGAATCGGCTTTCGTTGATGCCTGTGCGGACGGCCTGCGCAAAGCAAAAGCTGTGCTGGAGACATACCTTGATGAGTTTTCAGCCGAAGGGGAAACCGGATCGACTGCAAATGTCGGAGATTATTCGAAGGTATTTATCGTTCATGGCCACAACGGAGAGCTTAGAGAAAGGGTCGCGAGAATCATCGAAAGGCAGGGCCTGACGGCGGTAATCCTGAACGAGCAGTCAAATCAGGGCAAGACAATCATCGAAAAGCTGGAAATTGAAGGCGATGCAGCAGGAGCGGTATGCCTTTTTACGGCGGACGACGAAGGAAGGGCCCAGGCAGAACAGTCGGCAAAGCCCAGGGCTAGACAGAATGTTGTATTTGAAGCCGGATACTTTATTGGTCGGCTTGGTAGAGAAAACGTTGCAATTCTCGTTGACAAAGGTATAGAGATTCCCTCCGATCTACAGGGTGTCGTATATACCGGATCAGACAATTGGGAGTTCGGCCTCTTGAAAGAACTCAAGTCCATGGGATATTCCATCGACTTTAATAAGATAGTTTTCTAACGGATACGGCAGCAGACGACGAGATGTGTTTTGTGGGAGCTGGCTTCGGAACAAAGAACAGACGAAGTTGCCAGGAGCTGGGAATGACGCAGCTCAACCTGACAGAGAAAATGCGGCTTTCTGAGGCCGCCGTGCGCAGCTACGAACTGGGGAGGTAGTGGCCTTGGATAAATCCAACCTATCTCTTGCCACGGATACACCAATCAAGGCGAGGGAGCAAGATCTTATCGGAAGGACCCCTTTCCCTGAGAGGCTGGCAGATATTCTGAAATCCGCAGCTGGTCCCGAGTCCCTTGTCATTGGTTTGTATGGGCCTTGGGGATCAGGCAAGACTTCGGTTATAAACCTCGTTGAAAATGCGCTCTCCCGAAAAGACGATGACGGCAAGGCGGGCGTCTCTGTCGTCCGTTTTGAGCCCTGGAATTACCTCACGTCCGAGCAGCTGCTCGCTCAGTTTCTTAAGGAAGTCGGGAGTGCGCTTGATAAAGATGTACATGGGCGGCGCACGCTATTCGGCAAGTTATTCGGCAAGCTGTGCGGTAAGCGCCCCGAGGTGCTCAATGCTTTCGCGGCATATTCTGAAGCCTTGTTGATTACCGCCGGTGCCGCTGCCAGTTTGGCGGGCGCGCCGCTTGCAGGCGTTGCTGTGCCTGCCTTCGGCAAACGTTTGGCGAGCAGGTTGAGGAAATCCGCAGAAAGGGCGGGAAGCGTCTCTTCGAAGAAACAGAGACTTGAGGAGGAGCTCCTCAAGTTCGATGGGCGGGTCGTAGTGATCATCGACGACATTGATCGGCTGCGAACGATCAGGTGCGTATGGTGTTTCAGCTCGTCGCCTCCCTGGCGAAGCTTCCGAAGATAAACTACCTTCTTTCATTCGATGAGGAGGTGGTTACGCGGGCTTTGAGTGAAGTCCAGAATTGCGATGGCGCCGAATATCTGGAGAAGGTGGTCCAAGTCCCTGTGCACCTGCCGTCCATTTCATCGGGCGATTTGGAGCGGGTGCTTCTCAAGGACATCAATGCGATTTTCAAGTCGTTTGCATACAGGCTGGAGGACCTCGACGACAAGAGGTGGAACGGCGTCCGCCTGACGTTTCTGAACAATCGGTTCTTCACCATAAGGGAGGTTCGACGGTTCACGAACGCGTTAAAGGCGAAGTTGAGCATCCTGCCGCGATTCTGCTGCTTCGAGGACGTCGTCGCCTTGGCGGTACTGGAACTCAAGGTGCCAAAACTCGTTGATTGGATTCGCGTGCACAAGGACCTCCTTTGCGGCACAATCGGATCGTCGTTATATATGAATAACATGGATCCAAAAGACAACCTCGCCAATTTGGAGGAGCTGATTTCTAGGATAGTCCCGAGATCTGAAGCCAAGTGGGCGGTCGAGGCCGTCTGCAGGCTTTTCCCGCGGGTGGCAAATAAAACTGGCATGAGTCATTGCGTCTCTTACTCGAGGGAGAGCTTGAACGCTATCTGGCGGGCCGATTCCTTCGATCAATACTTCCATTCGAACATGCCGGACGGAATCGATGTTCACGAGGTACAGGATGCGTTGAATGTGAGCGATGGCGGTGTGTTGCTCGATGACCTGCGCAGGCACGCCGAAGCGGGGAGTATGATCGACTTTGTATCGGCTATGAGGGCCCGTGTATCGACGTTGGAGGAAGGACGTGCCGAAATCGTCACCAAGGCGTACCTTTTGGCCTTGGGTCTGAGTAAGGAAAAGAGATACGCCCCTTTGGCCTCGACGAGTGCCGACCTGGAACTCCTCAGACTCATCGAGTTGCTGTTCAAACAGTTGGGGCCTGCTAAGTCTGACGAGATTCTGCGAGCGTCGGTGGACGAGAGCAAGGGTAGAATTGTCTATCCGCTCGTGCCTTTCTTGATATCGCAGCTGAACAGCCTGAATGACGGGGGAAACGGTGGCTGCAAGACGCTTTTGCCCGAAGGCGACATTTTCGAGCTTTCCGATGCCGTTTGCGCCAGGGTGGGCGAGGACGCCGCCGCGAGGAACCTGTTCCTAGACGATGAGTGTCATTATGCGTTGATCTTGCTCAAAGAGCGTAAACCCAATGAATTCATGGCTTATGCGAAAAGGATTGCCAATGCAGACGGGGCGGGGTGCGCGTCTTTTCTCTCGTTCGGGCCGAAGCGCTACACCTTGCTGGGCAGCGACGAAGTAACGAGCTTCTCATTCGATAAGACTGCTGTCGCAAAGGTGGTCGAGCTCGCAAAGGTCGACGGTCTTCTTGCTGAGGCTCGCACAGATGGCAGCTTTTTTGAGTTGCCGGAAGACTGCCAGCTGGTTGCGGCGGCTTTCTGCGCTTCGAATAGAGACGATGATGATAGAAACGAGGTCTCTGCTGAAGAAGCTGGTAAGCTCCTTGCGCATTGGAGGCGAAATAGCAGGAGGGCGTGATGGAGATGCGGACGCTTCTTTGGACCGGCTATGTGACCGTGACGGGCGCGGTCGACTTCGCCCGGCCCTCGCCGCTGCTCTTGATGCAGATGGCGTCGAGCCAGATGTAGGGGAACCGGGCGCCTGGCAGGATGTGCTCCTCGCCCGGCGACTGCGTCGTCGGGCGAGGAGCACATCCTGCCACCTAGCTAACGCTCATGCGGCCTATGCCCATGGACTGTGCCACGTGCTTCACTTTCCTCGTAATCACGCCGTCGGTCGGCATCTCAGACGCGGCGGCGATGGTGCGTTAGGAGCAATATATAATTGAATCAAAAGCTGGCGAGGAGGTCTTGCGTGGAGCATAAGAGCGAACGTCATATGAGGGAAATACTCGTTCCCCTTGACGATAACGACAACATGCGCATCGAAGAAGAAAACGCGAAGTTCTTACGCAAGGTCTTTGCTAGTGCACATATTAATGTCTTGCTGGGCTCTGGCTTCTCTGGAAGTGTGGTTCCCGTCCTACAAGGACGGGAATCTTGGTTTCAGGCGGTTGACGAACACATGCGCGATTGTCCGGGAAACGAGAGGGGAATGTGGCTCTCGGCACGGGCGCTCTTGCGGGCGGAGTATTTCAAATCCATTATGCACCCCCTTCGCGAGGCGCATGCCACTGAGCCGCAGAAAGCGTTTGTTGCCTCGGCGTGTAGGCTCATCGAGAATCGAGGTACGACAACCCTCCCGAAACGCCTGAACTTCTTCACGACAAACTACGACCCGTTGATAGAGCTCTCACTCGAAAGTCTCGGCATTCCTTTCAACGACGGCTTTGTTGGGCGGGGAAAGCCGCGGTTCGACCCCTCTGCATTCAGCCGGCTTATGTGCGAGCAATCGCTTTTCATGGAGTACACCTCGCAGGTGACGACTGCTAATGTGCTGAAGGCGCACGGGTCGTTGACATGGCGACGGGTAGGCGAATCTGATCGCAAAGAGGTTGTGTACTCAAACGTCGAGAGCACTTTGGACGATTGCGTCGTGGGTCACGATGGCGTTCTTGACCTTCCTGCCGTTTCTGAGCTGGCCTCGTTGGTGAAGGACCCGTGCAACGCCGCGTCGTTACAATTGTTCAAGGAACTTGTCTCCGGCCTTTCCGTTGACGATGTGGATTTGCTCCAAGCATTCGGGAAGAGCTATGACTCAACGCTTTGTATCGTGAATCCTGCCAAGCGGAAGTTTGAGGAGACCGTTCTCGAGCAAAGCTACTACGATTTGCTGCGCATCTACGCCAACGAACTTGACCGCAACAACGCGCTGCTTCTGGTGTTCGGGTTTTCGTTCGCCGACGAGCATATCCTTGAGCTCACAAAGAGGGCCATACGGTCGAACCCGAAGCTCATAGTGCTGATTTCATGCCACACTAGAGACGACGCCGCCTGGTATCGCTCCCTGTTCCCCAATGCTGACAATGTCTATCTCCTTGTTCCCAGGGAAGACAAGGAGATCGGATTGGGTGAGCTCACGGAGGTGCTGAGATGCGTGGCGAGGTGAGCGGTGACCTCCTCCTGATCGGGGAGGTCACCGATGTTCGCGGCACCAAGGTCAAGGTGAAGGTGTACAGCCAGGCGAACGAGGCGAGCGTCTTTTACCATGGCGAGCTCGTGCGCGGCGTCTCCGTTGGCGGGTACCTCCGTTTGCCTTGCGGCTACGACGATGTAATCGGAGTAGTCGAAGGGGACTACCAGCAGGAAAGCAGAGCTGTGGCTTCAAAAGGGGCCGATGGGCGCGAGGCGCCGGGCTCGTACCTTGAACGCTACGTCGACGTTTCGGTGTTCGGCAGTTTCTCCTCTGGGAGATTTAACCGCGGCATTGAGGTGCTGCCCTTGGTACGTTCGAAGGCGTATCTTCTCTCGCCCCAG